>TARA_B100000674_G_scaffold60168_1_pt1 | contig 15393 bp, 8 predicted proteins | sample TARA_B100000674 | Tara Oceans TARA_B100000674 (sample SAMEA2622759) | marine metagenome | biome: marine biome (ENVO:00000447); feature: surface water layer (ENVO:00002042); material: "saline water (ENVO:00002010), including plankton (ENVO:xxxxxxxx)" | depth 5 m
GCGGCACCCGCCAAGGCGCCTCGCAAGACGTCTGGGAAACCCGGCGGCGTCCCCATCATCATCGTTCCCGCCGGTTTCAACCAAAAAGTCGTTCTCAACATGTTCAACGCCAAGGAATTCTTACAGAATGGCAAATTCGAGCAGTGGGACGTCGTTCGCAAGGCGGGTGCGAAGAAATCGAGCGCCGTGTACATTTCGCGCACGTACAAGCGCGACGGCCAAAAAATCAAATACGAAGTCACCGAAAAGGCTCCTCACAAGCGTTCCGAAGACTGGGCTCGCGTCGCCGCCGTCTTCGTCCTCGGCGCCAAGTGGCAATTCAAAGACTGGCCCTTCCGCGGCGTCGAGGACGGCGATCTCGTGGAAACATTCACCAAAATTAAAGGTTTCCACGCCCGCTTCGACGGCGATCCCGAAAACGACGTCGTCAAATCCTGGAACGTCAAGGAGATCGTCATCAGTCGCACTCGCCGCCACGGCGATCGCGCCTCGTTCGAGTTCTTCTGGGACGAGCTCGACAAGCACCTCGCCCTCCGTTCGAGCGCTCTCAGGTACTAGCCTTGTCACGGCGCGCGTCGTCATTCGTCGTCGTCATTCGTCCCGCCAGTCTCACCCCATGTCACACCCGGACCATTTCGTCCCCTTCGCGACGTCATCGCGTCCGTCTCGATCGCGCGCGCGCGCGTCGTCGTCACACCGCGTCCGCTCGCGCGCGCGCACCCGACGCGCGTGGAATAATTCGTCGCGTCGATTTATTTCGTCGAGACCGCGCGGTGGACGTCGCGCGAGTCGACGCGGCCGCCCATCGCGTCATCGCGCGCGCGAGCGGCGGCCGGGGCACGCGCGCGGTCGAGGTCCATCGCGAGGGACGATCGCGCGTGCGCGTGACGCGTGCGTGACGTTCACTGGGCGAGTGAGCGGTGGGAACACGAGACGGGAGGGGTATCCGTCGGTAGATTGACGTCGCGGCCGCGAAAGGGTCGTCCGGAGGCGTCGCGTGGGGGGAGACGTCGACGCGATCGGTGGGAAAAGCGTTCAGACGCCGACGCCGACGCGCGCGAGAGGGCGAGCCATGGCGACGAAACCGGGCGTGTGGTACGATTTTCCGTGGGCGAACGCGGGGTCGTTGAAATATGCGGTGTTGGTGCCGTTCGTGGCGTGCGTGGCGCTCGGTAAAGACGATGCGGATTCGTTTTGTTGGCACTTGTTGGCGATCGGGGCGTTGCGGTACGCGAACGCGCAACTGTGGATAAGCTTGTCGAGGGTGCACGCGCTGACGAGGAAAACGCGGATACAGGCCAAGGGAATCGATTTCAAGCAGGTGGATCGGGAGGATCACTGGGATGATTACATTTTGTTGCAAACGCTGGTGATATCGGCGGTGCACTGGATGCCAAAGTTGGGGTTTGATTCCTTCCCGGCGTGGAACGGGAGAGGCTTGGCGCAGCTCGCGCTTTTGCACGCGGGACCGACGGAGTTTGTGTATTACTGGCTCCATCGCGCGTTGCATCATCACAAATTGTACAGCGCGTACCACTCGCATCACCACGCGAGTTTCGTCACCGAGCCAATTACCGGCAGCGTGCATCCATTCATGGAGCACTTAATGTACACGGCCAACTTTGCCATTCCGCTCGTCGGCACGTGGGCGATGGGCGGCGCGTCCATCGCGATGTTTTATATTTATCTCATCGGTTTCGACGTGTTGAACGCCATCGGTCACTGTAACTTTGAGTTCATTCCGAGGTGGTTCATGCGTTTGCCGGGGATGAAGTACTTAATCTACACGCCGAGCTACCACTCGTTGCATCACTCGCGCGTGCACACAAACTTTTGCCTCTTCATGCCGTTGTACGACTACGCGTACGGCACGGCGGACGTGACGAGCGATGAGCTGTACGAAAAGGCGATCACCGGAAAGGCGGTTCCGGTCAAGGCACCGGATGTGGTGTTCATGGCTCACGGAACGGAGTTGTTGAGTGTGTTCCATTTGCCCTTCATGTTGAGAAGCTTTTCGTCTCGCCCTTTCGTCTCGTCGTGGTGGCTCAAGCCATTTTGGCCGTTGTGCGTGCCTTTTGTGTTGTTATTGCGGTTGTTCGGCAAATCTTTCGTCGCCGACCGACACAGATTGGAGAAGCTCAACTGTGAAACGTGGGTGACGCCCGCGTGGGGATTTCAGTTCTTCATCAAGAGTGAGTTTAATCACATCAACAAGAAAATTGAAGAGGCGATTTTGGACGCGGACGCGGCGGGCGTTCGAGTCATTGGGTTGGGGGCGCTCAATAAGAATGAAACGCTGAATGGTGGTGGGGCGCTCTTCGTCGACAAGCTGGGTAAGTCTTTGAAAACCAGAGTTGTGCACGGAAACACGCTCACGGCGGCGGCGATTTTAAAGAAAATTCCCAGCGACTGCAAGGAAATTTTCCTCACCGGAGCCACGTCCAAGCTCGGCAGAGCGATCGCTCTATACTGCGCGGAGCGGGGCATCAAGGTGGTGATGTACACAACGAGTGAGGAGCGGTTTGAGAAAATCCGTTCCGAAGCGGCGAAGAAGGACCAGTATCTCATCACGCAATCGACGAGCTTGGAGGACGGGGCGAAGATCAAGGACTGGGTCATCGGCAAGCACTGCGGAGAGAAGGATCAACGTTGGGCGCCGCGCGGCGCGACGTTCCATCAGTTCGTCGTACCACCGATTCCAGAGACGCGCGGTGATTGCGTGTACACCGATCTTCCGGCGTTCAAGCTTCCCAAGGGGGCGAAGGACTTCCGTTCGTGCGAGATGACGCTTCCGCGGGGCCAAGTGCACGCCTGCCACGCGGGGGCGCTGTTGCACGCGCTCGAAGACTGGCAGTTCCACGAAGTCGGTGCGATCGACCACACTCGTATAGATATGACCTGGGACGCGGCCACGAAGCACGGCTTCGGGCTCGCATGACCACACCGCCTGCGAGATTGTTCTATTCCATTCTTTCTTGGGACGTCGTCCCACCTGTAGTAACCTTATTAATGAAACATTGCTCTGTTATTGCAACCACGACCCGTCGTCGTCGACGCGCCGACGCTGATATGAATGAATGAATCAAGCTGTATTTAAACATCTATCTAAGTGGGGGTAATCTAGTTCGCGAGCACTTCGCCAGTCTTGCGCAGCACTCGAACCTTCTTGCCGTCGACCATCTTCGAACCAATGCGAGAGCGCACGCCCTGGGCCTCGCTATAGTGGCTAACGTTCGAGTGGTGGATCGGGAACTCTCGCTGAATGATTTGTCCTTGCTCACCCTCACCACGCGGCTTGACGTGCTTCGTCTTGATGTTCACGTCACGGCACAGCAGGGTACCCTCCTTCGTGTTCACCTCCACGACGTCCGTGACCTTGCCCTTATCGGCGCCGGCGATGACGACAACCTTGTCGCCCGTCTTCACGTGCATCGGGATGCGCACCGGAAGCCCGCGCTTGGTGAGGGCTTGCTTCTCCCACTTCTTTTTGGCGACGATCTCCATCGTCGAACGGCCCGGGGCGGGGACCGGGGACACTCGCTGCGCGCGGGAAAGGCGGGCGGCGGCAATTGGTCAGTCTCCACGCGCAGAGTGCGCGCCGTCAAGATCCCTCGCGACGTCTCGCGCCATCACCGAGTCCCGCGTTCGACGACACGCATTTTATCGCGCGTCATTGACGCTCACACGCGCTCGTATCGACGTCGCGCGCGTCTCCACGCGCGTCGCCGTCGCGCCCCCCCATCGCGGCGGCTAAACCTAGGGCTTCTCCACGACGCCTTCGCGCGCGTCTCCACGCGCGCGCGAATCGCGCCGTCGCTCGAGACGACGGAACGCACCTTCTGAGAAACGGTGTTCGAGTTGAAGCGCGCGGAGCGCGCGGCGAGGGCGTTCGTCGCGGTGGCGGCGAACATCTTTCGAGTCGTCGAGTGCCGCGAAGACGACGCGAGACGTCATTGGTGGTCGAGAGGGGGAGGACTCATCGGAGAGTTGTGATTCGAGGGTATGGGTAAACAATGAGTCACATGGTGAGTCACGTGGTCGCGGTCGAGAGGAGGCCCGGCCGAGGCGCGGAACGGGCGTCGCGCTACGTCTACTGCGATGGATTAAAAGAGTGAGTGATGGAATGCTACCGCGCGAGAGCGTGTCGTCTCTCGCGACGTGTCTACGCGACTCAGAGTCGAACGATAAAGTCGCCGACGGCGACGGTTTGGAGCTTCGTCGCCGACGCGCGGTCGAAGACGACGGGCGGCGCGCGGCAAAACTTGGAGAAGGCCGCGAACGTGAACGCCTCCCCGGGTCGTTGACCGAAACTGCGCGCCCGCGCGCGTTTTTTCACGGCTATGGCGTTCGCTCTCTTCTGTGCGGGGGTGATGCCCAGGGGCGGCGGCGCGCCGGCGTCGGCGACGCGCGTGGCTTCGATTTCTCGCTCGAGTCGCTTGCGAATGAAATCCGGCGGATGTGCCGTGAGTTTCTCGCACTTGTTACACGCCACCATGATCGGCATCCCTCTCCGTTGCACGTGCTCATCGCATAAAATTTCGTACAGAAACTTGGCGACTTCTTTCCGATTCGTCGCGAACGTCACGCTATCCACGACGTACACCACCGCCTTCGCGCGCTGCAATTGCTCCATCGCCTCAGCCCTGAGACTCCCATGTCCAGGAACATCGACGACACACACACCGTGTTTCGTCCTCTCCCTTCCTCCTCTTGTCTTCCCCTTCACCGCGAGCCCGTCCCGTTCGTTCGGCGCCGCGCTCGCCACCGTCGGGAACCGCTGCTCACCGTACGTCAGCGCCTGCCACAGCGCCGTCTTGCCGCTCCCCGCGCATCCGACGACGACAACCGCGGGTTTCCCTCGCTTCTTCCTCCGTCGCCCACCACCGAAGACGACGCGCGAGGCGATGAAGAGACACAGGATCGTCACCAGCGCGACGAGCGCGCGCGCGCGCGCGTCGTCGTCGTCGACGGCGAGACGTTCGGGCAAGACGTCGCGCGCGACGGCGAGCGTGGCGTTGTACGCCTCGACGAATCGCGTCGCGACGAGTCGGACGTCCATGACGAGGCGCGCGGGAGAGTGCGGATGAGACTGAGGCTTTCATTTTGTATCACACGGCGGCGCGGACGCGTCGACGACGGCGGCGCGTAACGCCTCGATCACCTCGGCGGGTGATTCAGCGCCGAAAATTGCGGACCCGGCGACGAGAACGTTCGCGCCCGCGGCGGCGCAGAGCGGGGCGGTGTGGGGATTGATGCCGCCGTCCATCTGAATGTCGAGGTCGGGATATCTCGCGCGAAGCGCCGCGACTTTGTCGCACGCGGCGGGATTGAACGTTTGACCGCCGAATCCCGGTTCGACGCTCAGGCACAGGACCATGTCGACGAGACCGGCGTCGCAGAGATCGTACACGCCGCCGGGGGCGTCGCATGGCGTCGATGGCGCGCACGCGACGGCGGCGCGCATGCCGCGAGATCGAATCGATTCGCACAGCGCGACGGCGTCGGCGCCCGACGCGACTTCGACGTGAAACGTGACGCTCGACGCCCCCGCGCGCTCGAGCGCGGGAACGAGCGCGGCTGGATTCGTCACCGAGAGGTGACAATCGAAAAAGACGTCTCGCGGTCCCGCGCGTCGAGCTAAATCCGCCACGACGGATGGACCCACGGTTAAATTCTCGACGAAGTGGCCGTCCATGATGTCCACATGCAACCAATCCGCGCCCTCATCGAGCATGCGATTGACCTCGTCCGCGAGCGCGCCCTGATCCGCGGCCAAGAGCGAAGGACAGACGATGGCACGTCGACGAGACGCGCGTCTCGGCGCGCGGCGACATCCCCACGAGCCCTTCAATCCCGGGTACACGCGAAGGTACGCGGGATACACCTCTCTCGTGTAAATTGCGTGCGCGTCTGGATCGGGCGTGATGACGCGCGTGCGTCGAACCATAGCGCCGACGGCATCGCGCGCGTTGTCAAACGCACCCGCGCCGACGGCGGCGAGCACCGCCGCTCCGAGCGCCGGCGCGTCGGTGCACTCGGTGACGACGTGCGGCACGCCCGTGACGTCGGCATGCAGTTGTAACCACAACTCAGAACGCGTCGCCCCGCCGGCGATGACGACCTCTGTCGGTGCGTACCCCGCGCGCGCCATGGTTTCAAAAATTAATCGCGTGCCGCAACACACGCTCTCGAGAATTGCGCGATAGACGTGCGCGCGCGTGTGTTTCAGCGTCAATCCCGAAATCGCGCCTCGACTACGCGCGTCCACGTGCGGAGTTCTATTCCCCTGAAAATGATCCAACGCGGTGACGCCCTCGCACCCCGGTGGAATCGCACTCGCCTCTCGATTCATGACGTCGTAAAAATCATCATCATCACCGCCGCCGCACGTCTCTTTAAACCATCGAACGACGGAACCCGTGCTCGTCTGTCCGCCCTCGACGACGAACGGCGCTCCGTCCACGAGAATGTCCCGATACGTCCCGAAAATCCCCGGCGCGTGAAACGCGCGATCGGTAACGCCGAGATGTAAGTGCGAGGACCCGGTGATGAGCGCCAATTGCCCGGGTTCGATGACCCCCAATCCCACCATGCCGACGAAGGCGTCGGCGCCGCCCTGCGTCACCGGAAGTCCCTCGGGCAACCCGCACGCGCGCGCGTTCTCCGCCGTTAACCCACCGATCACCTCCCCCATCTTCAATATATCCTTCGGCCACTTATCCAATAACTCCTCCATCCCCAATCGCGCCAACATCGTCCTCGGCGGCGTCTCCCCATCAAAATGCCACCGCGCGCCGACGTTGTTTCTCGACCCGCAGTACCGCCCCGTGAGTTTTAAATTGACGTAATCCTGATACTCACACACCATCACCGCCCGTTCGTACACCTCTGGTCGATGTTTCTTCAACCACATCGCCTTCGGTACCATCCATTCCGCGCTCACCGGTCCTCTCCCGTCGCAATTCACTCGCAACGCGTCGTCTCCGGTGGCCGCCGTCTCGACGGTTTCCTCAGCCGCGCGCACATCCATCCAGATGATGGACGGCATCAACGCGTCCCCTCCTCCGTCGAGGGCGACGACCGTGCAGCACGTCGTGTCGACACACATCCCGATGACATCTTTCGGGTTCGCGCGCGACGCATCGAGCGCCCGGCGCACGGCGAGGCGTAGATTCGTCATCCAATCGCTCGGTGTTTGTTCGGCGCGTCCCGGTCGAGGGAAATGGGTCGCGTACGGGACGTCGGCGAAGGCGAGGGCGACGCCGCGCAGGTCGAACACCCCGGCGCGTATGCCCCCCGTGCCGCCGTCGACGCCGATGACGCAGGGGGGCATGAGGACCGACGAGGAGAGGGGATGAGTGACGCGAGCGGGTTTGTTACACGTCACGCGTCGTCTTCGGTCCACGGCGGACGACGAGGAACGCCGACGACGTTGGAGGACTCGAACGCGTCCTCCGCGGTGGTCTCAGACGAGGTGGTGGTGGTGTCGATGAACGAAGGCGGTGGTGGGACGCGAACGTCGATGGACGACGCGTCGGCGTCGGCGGCGGCGACGGCGGCGGCGCCGCGAAGCGCCGCGGGACCGAATCGACGACCGGAGGACGAACGCGAGCGTTCGGACGCCGACGCGTGTTTGAACCGACGACGCGGGGAGACGAGGACGTCGTCGTCGGTGGTGGCGGCGGTGACGACGCGTTCGTCGGCGATTGGTTCGGCGGGCGCGAAACGCGGATTCGCGTTGGCGTCTCGCCAAAGAGTGTCGAGCTCGTTTTGTTTTTCCGACAGTTCGAGCAGCTCCAAATTGAGCGTTCGACTGATCTCTCGAATGTCCGTGGAGAGCGCGTCCATGCGTGCCGCGAGCGTTTCATCCTCGTTCGAGGACGAGAGCGCGGCGAGCGCCTCTTTTCGACACGCGGCGGCGACGTCTCGTTCCCTCGCGCGTTCGTCCGCGACGTCCTCTCGCCACTGTCTGTCTCGAGATTCGATGGCGAGGTTCAACGTCGCCATCTGGGCGTTACACGCGTCGAGCTCGACGCGCGCGGCGTCAACGAGCGTCTGCGCCTGTTCCTGGGTCAACGCGACGTCGAGTTTGGCCAAGTGCGCGTCGGCGTCCGTCGCCGCGTCTCGATCGGCTCGCAGCTCTTGAATTTCTTCCTTGAGCGCCGTCACGTGAGCGTCGTACGCCATCGTGCTCGATTCTAATCGCGCCTTGACGCGCTCGACCTCCTCGATGGCTTTCATCTCCACGAAACGCACGCGTTCCGTCGCCTCGGCGGTGAGACGCGCGTACTCGTCGCCGAATCGTCGCAATGCCTCGTCCATGCGTCGGATGATTTCACCCTTTTTCCGCCCGTTTTCTCGCTCTTCGTCGAGCGCTCGAACGACGAGACGTAGATGTCTCGCCGCGGATTCCGTCTCGTGCACGCGCAACTCCTCCTCCGATCCTTGTTCGAGACATCCGAACGTCGCGAACGCGCACTTGCGACTGGCGCTCGTGCAAAAGCGTTTGACGTGCGCGTCGAACCTCCCGACGCGCACCTGCGCGCGACATCTCGGACACCGTCGACGCGCCTCGGCGCACGTCATCGCGTGTTTCGCCGCACGCATTGCGTTGACGACCTTTTCGCAGTTTGGACACGTCCACGGTCTGAAATCGCACTCGGATCTGTGTTCATCGACGCGTGCGCGTTCGCACCCGTAGAGACATCCCTCGGCGTCTTCGTGTTCTAAATCTATGAACCCGCACTTGACGTACTCTCTCGGGCACTCTCGCGCGTGCGCACTCGCGTCCATTCGTTTTCCCTCCCACGAACACTCGTTCGGACACGTCATGCGCGCGTGTGAACACGTGAGCGCGTGCAATTTCATTCGACAGAGGGGCACGACGTCTTCGCACCCCGGCTCGTCGCACGTCACCGCGCGCCATTCACACGTCGCCGCGTGCGTCGCGTACGCATTCTTACGCACCAAGGCGCCGCAATAATCTCTACCAACCTTCCCCCCTCGGGACTTGACCTCTCTCGCGCTCGAGTACGGCCGATAACACCTCCTCAGCGCGAAATCGCACTCGCCGTCGTGCACGTCTCGCAGACGCAACCGCACCCCCTTCGCTCGACACCCGTCCGCCCGCCACACCCACTCCGCCGCCCCGCTCGAGCTCTTTCGCATCGTCAGACCTCGTCTGCACAGCACGGGAAGGGACTGAATCGCGTCCTCGATCTCCGCGTTCGGTTCGTTCGCGCCGCCGTCGAGCGCGCTCGGCGCGCATCGCGCGCAATACGTCGTCCCGTCGCGCGCGCACACCGGGGACGCCATGACGTCTCGACACCGCGGACACAGGAGCGACGCGTGCGGGTACCCGATGAAAACCGTCGGCGCGTGTTCCAACGACGCGTCCTCCTCTGCGTCGTCGTCGTCGTCGTCGTCGTCGTCATCCGCCCGGTCGTTAGAAAGAAAAGCCGCGGGCACAGCTCGCGCGCCTTCTCCGCCCTCACCGCGCGCACCGTCTCCCTCGCGCGCGGATGACGCGACACGCGCGTCAACGGACGTCTCGCCTCGACGTCTCGCTCTCTCGCGCGCGAGCGACGTCCACGGCGCCGCGCGATTGGCGGACGCCCAAAAGTCCGTGCCGTTCCCGCGTTCGTCGCGAAGACGCGCGAGACCGCCCATGACGCGCGCGCGAACGCCGTCCCGAGCGACGACGAACGTCGCGCGGACCGCGGGAGACGCGCGAGACGCGCGCGCGTCGTCGACGACGTCTGCGGTCGCCGTCGAGGACGCGCGCGAGACGCGATGGACCCACACACGATGAGTCGTGACTCGTCGAATCACCATCGACACGATCGTCCACGCCACCAGTGTGACTTCTCGCGGGACGCGGGACGCGCGCGGTCGTCCTCGCGCGAGGCGTCACTGCGCGACCCACCGTCGTCGAGGACACGGGGGCGGACGAAGAGAAAAAACGCGCGTCGTCGCGCGCGCGCGGTCGGTCGTCCGTCGTCGTCGCGTCGTTCCGTTCGAATCGATTCGCGCGCGCACCCGAACCCTACGGCAATTCGCGCGGATCGCGCGCGCGCGCGTGGGAGCGCGAGCGCGAGCGCGCCATGTCGCTCGCGAGCGATGAGATGAATTATCTCGTGTATAGATATCTCATCGAGAGCGGTTTCACGCACAGCGCGTTCGCCTTTGGACACGAATCGCGCGTCGACGGTGGTGGTCAAAAGCGCGAGGCGACGGCGATCCCTCCGGGGGCGTTGATTTCATTCGTGCAAAAAGGGTTGCAATACTGCGAGCTCGAGGCGAATTTGAACGAGGTAAGCGTTGTGGATGATATCGATGGATCGATCCGTCTCGCTCGATCGCCCGCGGGACGGTCGCGCGGGGGAGGGCGACTGGATCGCGAGCGTGCGATTTTGGAAATGTTAAAAATTAATTTTTGAGAATTGAAATGCGCGGCGAAGAGGCTCGAGACTGACGAATGCGTGACGCGGTTTTGACGATGATACAGGACGGCACGGATGTGGACGCCGATTTTAGCGTGTTGAGCGCGAGAGATTTGCTCTCGCGAAGCGTGGATGAGCTGAAGGAGCTCGTGGCGCAACGGAGAAACATGACGGAGGAGGAACGCAAGGCGTTGCGCGAGGAGACGGAGAAGGAAATTCGCGCCAAGGCGGAGGCGAACGGGATCAAGGTTGAAAATGATGTCGAGAAGGAAATCAAAGCCGAGGATGTGACCATCTTAGATGGGCACACGAGCGAAGTGTTTATTTGCGCGTGGAATCCAGCGAAGGAGATGCTCGCCAGCGGGAGCGGCGACAGCACGGCGCGCGTCTGGGCCGTGCCCGCGGGTCCGTCTGGACGCGATGCGCAGGCTAAACTCGCCAAACCGAAAATTCTCGAGCATAAGAGTGAGGGTGGCGATGGACCCGAGGCGATGGAGACGGGTGAAGAGGATAAGAACGGAGAAGTGGCGGCGAGAGGTAAACAGAAGGACGTCACGACCCTCGATTGGAACGCCGACGGTACGATGCTCGCGACTGGTTCGTACGACGGTCACGCGCGCATCTGGGATACGAACGGTAAGCTCGTGATGACGTTGAAGCAACACAAGGGCCCGATTTTCTCTCTCAAGTGGAACAAGACGGGCGACAGCTTGCTCAGTGGTTCCGTGGACAAGACGGCCATCGTGTGGGACGGCAAGACTGGTAAAATGAAGCAGCAATTCGCCTTCCACTCCGCGCCGACGCTCGACGTCGACTGGAGAACCGCGGACTCTTTCGCCACGTCTTCCATGGACCACTCCATCTACGTCTGCAAGCTCGGCGACGACAAGCCGGTGAAGGCTTTCAAGGGGCACACCGACGAAGTCAACGCCATCAAGTGGGATCCGAGCGGCACGCTCCTCGCCTCGTGCTCCGACGACTTCACCGCAAAGGTCTGGAACTTGAAGAAGGACGCGTGCGTGCACAGCTTCAGCGATCACGAAAAGGAGATTTACACCATCAAGTGGAGTCCGACCGGTCCCGGTTCCGACAATCCCGACCTTCCGCTCATCCTCGCGACGGCGTCCTACGACGCCACCATCAAGCTGTGGGACGTGGATTCCGGCAAGTGTTTGCACACGCTCGAGGGCCACACCGATCCGGTGTATTCCGTCGCTTTTAGTCCCGACGGCAAGTACCTCGCCAGTGGTTCTTTCGACAAGCACCTTCACATTTGGAACGTCAAGGATGGAAGTTTGATGCGCACGTACAAGGGTGAGGGAGGAATCTTCGAGGTTTGCTGGAACAAGGACGGTAGCAAGATCGCCGCGTGTTTCTCGAACAACCGAGTCTCCGTGATCGACTTTAATTAGGCTTTGTTGAATACTACACGATTCGTTTCGTTTGACGTGCTATGTGATCTTCTGGCGTATTCTCACGGCCGAGGCGTCGAGTACGCGTCCCAGAGCGCCCTCGCCTCGTCCAACGTCTCTTGCGGCACCGCGCACGCGTCCTTCATGAACGTGATCTTCGCGTCGTCCCCGTTCCAATCGTTGAAACGCTCGCGCAAGATGTGACCGACCGTCTTCGTTCGTCGCGCGTCGTCGCACAAGTGTTGTGCGACGAAGACGGCCCACTCGCAGCACGCGCGCTCGCGCATACCCAAGAGCTGCGTCGCGAACGCCACTGTGATCTCATCCGCCAGCGCGTCCATGCCGTCGCCGTCGATCGCGCCGATCGCGTTCATCATCGTGAACAAGTGCCACGCCAACGAGGCGTTTAAGACGTCGTCGGAGTACGTGAGCGGATGAAACGCGACGCGCGCCTCGTCGACGCTCGGCGACGCGTCCTCGCCTTCCGTCGTCGCGGCCAGGGCGAGAATGTTAAACGCGACGTCGCGCAGGTGCGTCGCTTGATTCTCTTCGAGCGTCTCGTAACTCGCGATCGGCGGCGACGGATTCGCCGCGCGCTGTCTCGCGACGGCGTCGAGATAGTTTCGCACCACGTCTCGCAGTGGCGCCGTCGGTCCGGACGCCAGCCACATGTGTAATCCCAAATTCTGATACCATCCCATGCCGTCGGCGTCGCGCTCGACCTCACCGGCGAGAAGCTTGAACGCCGCTTCGCTGTGTTCGTCGATGTACTTGCCCACCGATCCCGCGCGCCAGCGGGTGAGCTGTCGTTTCGCGTAAAAGGCGACGTTTGTACTCGAACCGATTTGCGCCAGACACGTCGCCAAACGAGGATCACCGTGCGCCGCCGCCGCGCGCGTCGCGCTCACGGTTCGACCACCCGCGACGTGCGTCAACGCGGCATTTCGACCTCGCAAATCCTCCTCTCCCGGCTCGACGCGCGCCACTTGTTCCCGCAACCACGCGCTCACGCCTGCGCGCCGACGATGCGCCTCCGCCGCCGTCCCGCGCGCCGCCCCGCGTTTATCCTCGGCGAACAACTCGCTCACGAGCGCCCACGCGCTCACCTCCGCCGCTGTGCGCTCGTTCCCACCTCCCGCACCACTCGCCAACGTCTCCACCACCGCCTCCAAGTATCGCAAACACGCCGCGGCGACGCCGCGCGGCGTCTCCGTCGACGCGCGCGAACACGCCCGACGGAGTCCACCTCCCGCTCGAATCACCGTCTGTTCCGACGACACCCGCAGCGCCCCGAGCAACATCTCCAGACTCGTTCCCGACCGCACGCGTCCGGTCACCACGCGAGCGTCACCTTCCCGAGCGGGCGCCGCGAACGCGCCCGCCGGCGCGAAACTCGCGCCGCGCGTCCCCGCGCGCGACGCGTACGCGTCCACCGCGCCCATCGTCGTCTCGAGCGTCATCGGCGCCCTCGCGCGCGTCGGCGCGCTCGATGTCATCCTCGCGCGCGTCGCCACCTCGAGCGCGGCGCGATACGGCGGCGCGCGCCGTCGAGACGGGACGAATTCGTCGTCGTCCTCCCCGTTTGAATCCATCCGCGTCGCGGCGTTCGCGTCGCCGTCGACGGCTAAGAAGGCGCCGAACGCGTCCGCGCGCTCGTCGGGGATCGAGCGAAGGACGCGCTCGTGCGCGCGAAGGGCGTCCGAGGCGACGGCGGTGAGCGCGTCGTCGTCGGCGGCGGCGTCTTCATCGGTCGCGCGCTCGGTGTCCTCGACCATGTCCACGGCGGTGTCTTCGTCGTCGACGAGGGGGGACTTGAGGCGTCGACGCGCGACGCCGACGCCGAGTGGGGTGTCGTCGTCGACGTCGGAGGCGTCGCTGTCGGAATCGAGGAGACCGACGCGGGTGGCCATGATGGATGGATGACGCGCCGCAGTGTGCGGCGGCGGCGCGCTCGCGGATGGGAACGCGCGGACGATGGACGGTCGGACGGCGAGGCCACGCGCGCGGGTTTCGTTGATCGGGTTTTATTTATAAACGGTGCGCGGATGAGATCAGGGCGCGATGGTGTCCAGAGCCATGAAGGTGTCGACCCACGACGTGTCGAACACCGTCGGTTCGGTGGCGTCGCGAATGGGCGGCACGCCTCGGCCTCGATAGGCGGATCGCGTGAGTTTTTCCACCTCCGCCGGTGGTCGACTCGTGTCCAACGTGTCCAAATCGATGTCGCGCAACAGGGCGGATTGTTTCACCGCCTTGGCGGTATGCAGACGCGCCTCCGGATCGACGACGAGCAAGTCTCGCGCCAACGCCGTCGCTCGTGGATCGGCGCCCTCGCGGAACGTGTCCGTGAGATCGCACGCGCAGATCGCTTCGTACGTCTTGTGCGCGACGCGCATGCCGAACGGCGGCGTTCCTCGTAAGAGGTGCGCGATGAAGACCCCGAGCGAGAACCAGTCGGCGCGTTCGTCGTGGCCGGTGCTTTGCGCGACTTCGGGAGCCATGTACGCGGCAACGCCGCACACCGTGTACGTTCGACCGGGCGTCGAATCGTTCACGTCGAGGTGTTTGGCGAAACGGAAATCTGTCAACCGCAGCGCGCCGTGTTCGTCGATCGGCATCGTCTCGGGATCCATGCCTCTGAATATGACGTCCATCGAGTGCAGGTACTCGAGGACGAGCGTCAGCGAGGCGACGTAGTATCGAACGACTTCGACTTTCGATCCACCGCCGCACGCGATCACGGCTTCGAGCGCGCACCTGGGCACAAACGGGTACGGAATCGAAATGAAACTGGCATCCTTGGAGGGTATGGACGGTGTCGGGATGAATTCCGGACAATCCCGCGAGCTCGTGAGCTTGGTGATGATGGCGCGCTCGCGGAGAACGCCGTCGACGCGCGCGAGCGATTCCGCTCTCGCGAGCGATATTTGCACCGTAGCCTCCTTCAGAGCGCCCTTCATCTCGCGCATGTGTCCCAGGAGTGTCATGTATAACGCCTCGCGAGACGCCCTGTCGTCGTCGCCGAAACTCAACCGACGCTCGTGCGGGTCTGACGCACGAGAGACCGAAGACGCAGACATGACCTGCGAGCCCGCGCGATCGAAACTCGCGCTGGTAGTTCGCGAGATGCCCCCGAGACCAGTTACCACCGTGACGTCGGCCAAACTCACTCGCCAAACTTGTACGTCGTTGTCGATAGCTTTAATGTTCGTCGCGCACGGCGTGCCACTTCCCGAGGACAAAAGCGCACGTTCGCCGAAGTGTTGACCCTTTCGCAACTTGAGAACGATCCTCGGTTGTTCACTCTCGTCGCGCGCGTTCGCGCGCACCGTGCACGCGACATTACCGGCGCTGATGACGTGAAGCGCCTTGAGAAGCTGTCCTTGACGCGCGATGAGTTCGTCTCTTCTCACCCGGATGAGCGTCTTGCCGCGGTTATCCACGACTCTGCTCGCTATGCGTCTCAAGTCGCTCAAACTTACAGTCTTGAGCGCATCGACGTCCCGCAACGCGCGAGTTAATTCGTTGACGTTCGATTC
>TARA_B100000674_G_scaffold93634_1_pt1 | contig 15336 bp, 13 predicted proteins | sample TARA_B100000674 | Tara Oceans TARA_B100000674 (sample SAMEA2622759) | marine metagenome | biome: marine biome (ENVO:00000447); feature: surface water layer (ENVO:00002042); material: "saline water (ENVO:00002010), including plankton (ENVO:xxxxxxxx)" | depth 5 m
TTTTGAAATTTTAGAAACCCAATCCTCAATATACCCTCTATAAGGTTGATCAAAATCAATAGTCATACAACCAGCATGAAGGAATGGAAACTTTATATTATTTTTTACAGTGAAAAGTTGATTGAAACCTAGAATAGTTGGATTACTAGAACTTGCGATAAAAGATATTGAAAAGGTCTTTCCTGGAATAAATTTCTGGAAATACGTAGATGAAAGAGTAAGATTATTGCCTACCCCCATTCCTCCAGAACTATAATAGTTTTTACTAAGAAATTTATAATTGAACTCATCAGACATTTCTGGGATTTTAATTTTATCACTAAGCAAGGAATCATCTATTTTATTAAGATTGCTTATGTTATCAAATTCAGTTAATGGAACACCTAATACATGGAAGTTATCTTCAATGTATTGATGTATTTCTTTTTTTCCCTCTAGGCCTGATGCGTATACTACCTTTGTTCCTTTATCTAATAAATTATTACTATGAACATAATTCTTAAAGGAATCCAGCGAGTCTAGATGATCCTCTTTATCAGAGTACGAGTCTATATGGTGTATACTGTCAACATGTTCACCTAGGTCTTTGAGGTATACCTCATGACCATTGGCTATTAAAAGAATATCTCTAAACGCTTTTTTGTGCGAATTTAAATGCATCTTCAAAATCAAGATATACGGGTTTCTCAGATGTGTACATCAATTTTAAGCATTCATGTTGAGATTTATATTTGATGTTTCCTATTGCTAGAGCACCAATACCGAGACATTGACTTGGAGACATTTCGATGACTTTACCATTATCCATCACGTCTACGCCTGCAATGCCTGATGGTGGAACTGCATTTGTATCAGCACATATTTTTAAAGTACTACTACTTTTGATGTGTTCCTCAGTCATCAATTGAATACCGGCTGCACCAGTATTGAGAACTATATCTGCAGTGTTAAAGTAATCTCCTTTATCTGCATCTGCGCCACCTTGAACATTTTTAGATTCATAGCGATCATTGCATATACTTGCAATCTTTTCAGCTTTTTCTAGGCTACGTCCAACAAGCGTTACATTAGCACCAGCTTTAGCACATATCACAGCTGACGCAACGCCTACAGGGCCTGTCCCACCAAGTATGACAACATTTGATTTATCTAATTGTTGGTTAAATTTGTCATTTAAATGTTTTTCGGTTATAGCAACCATGCCAGCTGCTGTTGTGAATGCTCCACTTGGATCAGCAAATACTGAGACTTCGAAAGGTGGAACCATGTGCTTTTTAGCCTCTTCTATCATATCCATCGCTTCATGTGTGTCTCTACCGCCAAAAAATATACCTGTTCTCGTAAGCGCTGAAGTTGATCTAGAAAATATTGCATCTTGAACTAACGCTTGTATTTCAGATTGTTCGACATTCGTATAGGGAGTAATGTTTGTCCAGCCAGCATCATAAGCCATGTTTACATCAAATGGACTTGCATTTTTCTCTGATGTGATTAGGTGTAATAAGTGTGGTTTTTCCATTTTAATCTCCTATTTATATGATAGTTTTCGACCATTATTTTTGGCTGTTACGATTTCGTATGACAGGTTATTATACATACTTATTGCATTATCTAAAATAGATATAATTTCATAATGTTCATTTTTAGGATCGATTAACATATAAGAAGTTGGTCCCCATGAGCTTTGTCCTGCAGCAATATTGAAGTTCATTGAGATTTTTTTTATAACCTTGGCGATATCATGACTAAGGTAGCTAGATTTTTGAATAGACGAATAAAATAATGAATTAAGTTCCTGAAATTGTGTAAGGCTTCTGGCAAAAATATCAAAATCTTTGTAAATTATTGACGGTATTATCTCATTTAGTGTTAAATCGGAAAGTTTTTTCCTTAATGATCTAGTGGTGTCTGTTGAAAAAAATTTATTTTCAGAACTGCCATGAAGTCCTTTAGCCTTAGAATCGAATATCAATATTATCTTCCACTCTTTGGGAAAACTGGTTTTGAAAATTATCTCATTGGACTGAAGGTTATTCTTTGGTGCATCAACAATAAATCCCCCATTCTTATATGAATTTACACCAACTCCTGACCTGTAGTTCCTTTTAAAAATATTAATGCTTTGTTTAAATCGATAAAATTTAGATAATGCCTCTTCGATTGACAGTATTAATTGTGTCCCGGACCCTAACCCAATGTGCTTTTGTGGGCTATCAACACAATCAATACGTATTTTCTTACTTAGTTTATTGTCAGCTATGAAATGAAGTATTTTGTCACTGAGAGTTTTATTTAAATTAGATTCAAATTTTGAGGCTTTTGAGACAGTTAAAATAGTGGGGTGTTTATTTATGGATAGTCCCATCCCACCATAAGAGTAAGATTTTGATGACTTTAAATTCAAAAAACCAAAATGAAGCCTAGAATTAGTGATGATTTCAACTTCATTGAATGACTTATCCACAACCATAAAAAATAGGATATATTAATGTTTATCCATGTAAAGTTATTTATTATTGATGTAAAATAATTTATGCCAAAGATATCAGATTCTCTTAACCACAAGAATGTCGTCTGTCCTTTTTGCTCTCTCCACTGCGATGACCTAGAAATAACAGTTGATGACAGTAAGCTGTCTGTTAGAAATAATATTCCCAAATCATGTGTTTCGAAATTTGAGCAACTTAATCTTGCAAAGTTTAGAGAAATATCCTCTTCAATCAAAGGAAATCCCTGTGATCAAAAAAAAGCATTTCAGCATTCTAGACAGCTTATAAAAGAATCGAAAGAGACAGTTTTTTTTAATTCCAGTGTTGATGTAAATATAACTCGAGAGTCATTATCTGCTGCATCAGAGCTTAATGGTATTGTTGATCATGTTAACAGTAGTGTTTTTTTGAAAAATATTAGCATCTACCAGAGGCGAGGATACATGGCTACATCACTCACAGAGATTAAAAATAAGTCTGATGTCATTATTGTGTTCTCAAATAATCTATTTAAAACTTATCCCCGTTTAATGACAAAGTTTTTAGCTACTAAGGATAGCTTCAGTATTAATCCAAAAAATAAAAAAATATATGTAATCGGAAATAAAAAAAATAATAAAAGAGACTGCGATATAAAGGATAAGAGGATAACGTATATAGATTTTGATAATAAAAATATATCTGATCTCCTGGATAGTTTTACTGATAAAAAAAATATATCCTCGGTCAGTAATAAGTTTTTTGATGAGTTGCTTACTAGCATTGAATGTTCAAAGTATTTATCAATTCTGTGGGCAACCTCAGAGCTTAATAATTACAAAGAGTGTAATGAAATTATATATAATATTTCTGCATATGTTGTTGCTCTAAATAAGACAATGAGAGCTGCTTGTTTGTCTCTTGCAGGTAATGATGGAGATGTTAGTTTTTCACAAACTATGGGTTGGATGACAGGATTCCCATCGAGAATTAAATTTACTGGAAAATTCTTTGAGTACGACAAAGATGCATATAAAGCAACTCAATTAATCAATTCGGGGAATTCAGATTTAGTAATATATATTAATTCTCTATCTGAGAAAAAGTTAAATCTTAATAAAAAAAATAAAAATATAGTCATTGGAAGTCCATCCACTAAATACAATATTGAACCTGATGTTTTTATACCATGCGGTACTCCAGGCGTAGATTACAAAGGGCATGTATTCAGAACAGATAATGTTGTGAGCTTGCCATTGTCCTCGCTGCGGCTATCTCCCTATAAAAGCGCTCAACAGATACTAAGAGAGATAATCAAATAATGCCTACTCTTTGTTTAAAAAATGGTAATGTCTTTGATCCAATAAATAAAGTTTTCAATAAAAAGAAAGATATTTATATCAAAGATGGAAAAATCACAGAAAAGTTAAGCGAAAAGATAGCTGAGACTATCGATTGTAGGAATAAAATCATAATGCCAGGCGCTATTGATTTACATACGCATATAGGTGGTGGCAAGGTAAACATAGCTAGATTAATGCTACAAGAATTTCATAACAACAGTGATAACGATTATGATTTAACTGCTGATTTTGTCCCCAGCACACTTAAAACTGGTCTTCAATATATTAAAATGGGCTATACATCATGCTTTGAGCCTGCTGTGCTTCCAATAAACGCAAGACAATCTCATGCTGAAATGGCTGACACACCCTTTATAGATAAAGGTGGTTATGCGCTTTTAGGAAATGATGATTTTCTATTAGATCTAATTTCAAGAGGTGCTAATCAATCTGAGATTAATGATTATGTGGCATTTATATTAAAAGCAACACAGTGTATCGGGATAAAAGTTGTTAATCCAGGTGGAATAAATGCTTTCAAGTTTAATCAAAGAGCACTTAATGTTGACGAAAATTCGGTAAGATATAAAATCACACCAAGAAAAATAGTGCGCATACTTGCTAGAGCTGTTTATGAGCTAGGTGTACCACATCCTTTGCATGTCCACTGCAGCAACTTGGGTGTACCAGGTAATTTTAAATCAACGATAGAAACAATTAAAGCTGCTGAAGGTTTGCCTGTTCATATTACTCACATACAATTTCATAGCTATGGTAATAATGGAGACCGTAATTTTTCATCTGCTTCGGCTGAGATAACGGATTATGTCAATAAAATACCAAATCTTACATGCGATGTTGGTCAAGTATTATTTGGGCAAACAGCAACGATGTCAGGTGATAGTATGAAACAACACGCTAATCATAGTCATGCACATCCAGATAAATGGCTTTGCATGGACATCGAGTGTGAGGCTGGTTGCGGTGTAGTGCCATTCAAGTACACAGACCAAAGCTTTGTAAATGCTTTGCAATGGGCAATTGGGCTTGAAACATTTCTTTTAACAGAAGACCCAGATAAAATATTTCTCACTACTGACCATCCTAATGGAGCGCCTTTTACATCATACCCTCATTTAATAAAGTTGCTGATGGATAAGACATTCAGAGATGATTTACTAGATCAGATGTCAGTCGATATCTCAAAACATACAATTTTGAAAGACATTAAAAGAGAATATACAATGTCAGAAATTGCAACTATGACACGATCTGCACCTGCTAGGATCTTAGGTTTAAAAAATAAAGGTTCATTATCCAAGGGAGCTGATGCAGACATAACGGTCTACGACAGTAACATCATAGACATAGAGGATATGTTCGCAAGTCCTACACATGTTATTAAAGATGGTCATGTTGTAGTCAAAAATGGGGAAATAAAAAAATATACATGGGGTAAAACACAAGTAGTTAAGCCAGAGTATGATGCATCAATAGAAAAAAAGTTGAAAAAATACTTTGATAAATACCACACTATAGAATTGCCGAACTATACTATTAGTAATGATGAGATGTCAGAGGTTATAGGATCTCATGTTAATGAAATTAAATGTGCAAGAAAGAGAATATCATGAAAATAAACGGGCTAGCCATTGAGAATACGTTTGCTGAAGCTTTTAATATGAAGGCAAGCAGAATCATTGTAACAGCGGACAATGTAAAATGGGCTAAAAACGCAGCTATATCTTTTACTGGATTTGCAACATCTGTGATTGCTTGTGGAGTAGAAGCAGGCATAGAAAGGCAGTTGAAAACTAAGGAAACTCCAGACGGGAGACCTGGATATTCTATACTTCTTTTCTCAATGTCACGAAGCCAATTAGAAAAACAACTTGAAACTAGAGCTGGACAATGTATTTTAACTTGTCCAACTACTGCATTATTTTCAGGTTTAGACGGTGAGGACATGATTCCACTCGGTAAGAATTTAAAATACTTTGGCGATGGCTATCAAATATCAAAACGTATCAATAAAAAAAGATTCTGGAGGATACCTGTAATGGATGGGGAGTTTATGTGTGAGGAGATGACTGCACGTGTACCAGCCATTGGTGGGGGTAATTTCTTATTATTAGCAAAGTCTAGGAGTTCGTGCCTATCAGCTTGTGAGATAGCAGTAGATGTAATGAGTAATATTGATAATATAATTACACCATTTCCAGGTGGAGTTGTTAGATCTGGATCAAAAGTGGGCTCAAAGTATAAAGCGTTAATTGCGTCCACAAATGATGCTTTCTGTCCTTCGCTTAGTGGCATAACAGGAAGTAAGTTGCATAAGAGTGTTAATTGTGTGATGGAAATTGTTATAAATGGACTCACTAAAGAGGATATAGATAAAGGCATACGAGAATCATTGATCGCTATATCGAAATCAAAATACAAAAAAGATATAGTGTCAATTTCAGCAGGTAATTATGGTGGAAAATTAGGGCAACATCACTTCCATTTAAGGAAAATATTGAAATGAAACCCTTAATCTTCAAATGCAAAATCAAAGATAAACAAAGACTCGATATGAGTTGGTTATCTAGAATTAATACAACAAGTCTATCAGACATAAAAAACATAGCTGTTAGTTACGGTAGTAAAATATATAAAATATCTAAACTATTTGATGTATCTGGAAATAACTACAAAAATATTATTATTAAGAACTCGAATCAGCGATTAGATAATATTGGTAATAATCTAAAAGATAAAGAAATTACTATATTCGGAGATACAGGATTTGGGCTTGCTAGAGGCATGTGTAGTGGAAAGATTACATTACATGGTAATACTGGTAAAAATGCATGTTCTGGAATGAGAGGTGGCTCTGTTTATATTCTAGGTAGTGCGGATGATGGCTTTTGTTGTTTACCAACCAGCATGAACGAAGGATTAGTAGACGGTTTTATATACGTTCAAAAAAATGTTGGAAATAATTCCATTATCAGGATGAGAAGAGGAAATATTGTTATAGGAGGTGCTATAGGTAAAAACTCATGTTTGGAGTTAATATCAGGATCAGTAACAATTCTAGGGAAAATTGGCTCTAATTTTTGTAAAAATGCTCGACGAGGTACATTCTTTATAAAAGACAAGTCCGTTTGTAAAGAGTATATCAAAGCTAACGATACAGACCTTACTTTTTACAATTTTTACAAAATAAAAATTAATTCAATACTGAAAAAAAATTTATTAAAAAGCTCGTCGCCAAAGAGATATTTTGGGACAAAAAATAATAGGCAGTTAGTTGAATTATTTATAGTTTGATACTAGCCTAGTTGACTTACTTTGAGCAAAATCATAATTATCAATAACTGACTTTAAAAAGTTAATCATTTCTTCAGACGCAAACTCTCTTTTACCAACAGCTCTATAGACTAATTTGCCTTCAGGATTAAGAAGGAAAGTTGTAGGTAATCCTGGAACACCCCAATTGACTTCCAGGTCCATATCAACATAAATTGGAAATGATATAGGCATAAGTTTTTGAAACTCCTCTATATTCTCTGGTCCAGGTCCAACATGTAATCCTAAAACAGTAAATTTATCTCCTTCAAGAGTCTGATGTAACTTCTCCAATAAAGGCATTTCAACTTTACAAGGATTGCACCATGTGGCCCAAAAATTTACTAGTACGAATTTCCCTTTCAAATCCTCAAGTGTATGAGTTTTCCCGTCCATGCCCATTAGGTTAAAATCTGGAGCTGGATTCGCAGCAGGCATCGGATCCATTAGCATATCATTCGCCTGAACAGGACTAATAATTAATGTGAGCATAATTATGCTCGATTTTATTAATGTTTTCATATTAGTATTTTAGTTTGTTATCGTGAAACCAATTTGGATCCTTAAGTGACACATCACCTACTGGAGCAGCAAAGGCATCAAGCACAAGAGTATCCATGTTAGATCCAGTTAATGTTTTTAGAAATTCAACTACATCATTAACCTCATTATCAGTTAAGTTCAATGGGAACATTAGTGGACTGATAGTTTCATTTTTCATCTTACCTACCTCTTTTACTCCACCCTGATTATAGAACTCAACTACATCTTTAAGTGTTGATAGTTGTCCATTATGCATATAAGGACCAGACAACTCCACATTTCTCAGTTGAGGTGTTCTAATCTTCCAACGATCATTAGGGTCTTGCGTAATAAGGTACAAACCAAGGTCGTTTGGCATAATCTCATCTTTAAAAGCAGAATCGTTGGCGTATACAGATGTATCTACATCAACTTCAATACCAGGTGCTAGGACAACTTTCTTTCTTGGGGGCTCAACATACATAGATGATTTAAAGCCTATACCTGTATTATGAAGTTTCTCATCAGTAAATAATGCGTATTCATCATTTACAAGATGGCAGGCAACACAATTACCTTTTCCTTTGAAAATTTTAAAACCCCTTTTTGCAGATTTAGATATTGCATTTGACTCGCCATTGTAATACCACTTATCAAATGGTGAGTTTCCACTTACAAGAGCGTATTGATATGCTGCAAGCGCACGACTTACTGAGTCCATGTTTGGACCAACGCCGTAAGCATCCTCAAATAAACCATCATAATCTGGTATTGATCTTATCTTATTTAGAAGGTAGCCGGGTGATGGATTGGCCATCTCATTATGAGCGAGAAGTGGACCCCAAACTTGATCTTCAAGAGAGTTCTCCCTTGCATCATGAAAAAATCTTGATAAGAAACCTGCATTGACTACAGTTGGTGCGTTCCTTGGAACAGAGCGTCCTTCAGTTCCTACGGCTGTTGCAAGTTCATTATGTGCAAACCCCATTTCAGGAACATGGCAAATTGCACATGAGATTGTATCTGTATGAGATAAACGTCTATCAAAAAATAGTTTTCTACCTAATTCAATTTTCTTCGGTGTTAAGTTTGTTCCTTCAGGAAATTTAGGCTCAGGTAATCCAAGTTGTTTTGTTGTTGCCATAGTGTAAAGATCAGCTGGTTTACCAGCTCTATGGAGGCTTTTACTAGCACTTTCATAGTCTCTATCATAATATCCATCTTTGTTATCGCCCGGTTTAGACAATTTTGAAGTTTGAGACTTTACAGCATCAAGCTTCGAGCTAGTATCTGCGGCAGCTACAAGTGTTCCATTTTTTGTATTCGGATCTAATAAAGTTTTAATGTCATTTATGATTAAATCTGCATGAAGGAAAGATACGCTGTAAATGTTTCTAACTTGTTTTTCTTCATCAATAAGAAATACTCGAAGAATGTGCGATATAGAACCTATATAGTTTCCTTGATCGTCATATTCTTTAATAATTCGTTGTTGATATCCGTCTAAGATAGGATCTAAGACATCAGCATTTTTAGTTGTAATGAATTGCCAGTCAACAGAATGTTTTTCAGTTCCTGCACCATATAATTTCATTATTTCTGGTGTATCATTTTTTGGGTCAAAGCTTAAACTCAGTAACCTAACTTTATCTCCTATCTCAGGATCTTTTGATAATTTTTGTTGTATCTTATGGAATACTGCAGTTGCTAACGGGCACCCATTAATATCAGTACATGTTGTATACATAAAGTTAAGTAAAGTAACTTTGCCATCATATAAATCATGCAATGATGTTTTTTGTTGTAACTGATTGATAACGTTTCCATCTTTAGCTGGTGTGAAACTTGCTAGTGTGTAGGATGATGGGCTAGGTGGAGTAAATGTCAAACTTGTCCAGCCTGGTGCTAGTACAGAATTGTCATATGTAACCTCTTGCGCTGATACAGCCAGTGGTAGAACTAATAAAAGTAGGACTCTCCTTAACATCTCCCTAATATCCTTAATATCCTCTAATATTCTAATATTGTAGATTATTTTGATGAGCAAACAACCTTTATTTTAGTACGTAAAAGGCCGCTTAAACTTAATTAAGCGGCCTCAACGTTTTCAGCCATTTCACGTTATTAACCACCTATGAGGGTGTCTAATAACTTAGACAAAACTTTACTCAGAAAGTTCTGCTAATTTAGCTCCATCTTTTGGAGATTTAGCATATAAAGAATATGCACCGAATCTCATTTGATGTGGTAAGCCTAGTTTTTCTTTAAGGAAATCTATAGCAAATTGTTGCTCTAGTTTACCATCTGTATAGTGGTAAGCCTTAAAGAATTGAGGCATTTTTTCTGGTCCATCTGCTTTGTCCCAGTTAGCTAATAGTGATGATGTGAAGTAAACACGCTTTCCATCCCAGCTTTGAGATAGCATGTTAACTTGGTCACCAATTTTATGTGTATACACTTCTTTAGCGTTATGAGGATTTGAAATATCAAATACTCTGGTCATACCATCATTCCATGTATTTACCCATAAGTGTTTGTCATCTGCTGTAATAGAGATGTCAACAGGTAAAGGAATCTTAGCAGGATCACCAATAGTTGCTACAGATTCTGTGTTCCACTCACCATCTTTCTCATAGATTAACCAAATTTGTGAGGTTAATGCAGTTGTGGTGAAGCAGTAGTTATTTTGTGAACCCCATGCACATCTAATTTCAAGTGGTGCACCTGGTACATCAAATACTTTTTTAGGTTTACGTGAATGTAAATCCCAAACTACGACTGTGTTACCAAAACGTTTCATAGCTTCAGAATCACCCATAAGTTTACCTAAGTTCATCATGTAGTTATTCCAACCAGTGAATGAAGATGTAATCATTACATTACGACGTGGTAATGCACGAATATCATATCCATAACCGTCTGCTATTTGACCTGTTTTAGTAGCACCGTATAAATTCTCATCATGAGGCATGTGATATGTAGCTACATATGTACCATCATTTGTATATTCAACAAGTGCTGTTCTTCCACCAAAGTCTTGGTTGTTAGAAAGGCCAGAAATCATCATTCTTCCTGGTAATGCATATGTTGTGTGTGGTCCAACAATCCCACCAGAAGCTTTTACAAAGTCAGTGATAACTTTATGAAGTTTTGGTTTATTTGGGTTTGTATGAACATCAAATATGAAAATTTTACTGGTGTCGAGTGTTGCTGCCCATAGGTAATGTCTATCATCTGTAAATCCAGAGTGATGAGCCTCATTACGACCACCGACAGAAACGTGTCCAATTACTTGACCGTAGTATGGAGAGTTTGGATTAACTGATATTGTAACCAGTTTATCTTGTTCATCTCCAACGCCCACTTGACCTAGTGTCCATACATAAACATAGTCCTCTTGGCCTACGATTTTAGCCATGTATGGTGACATGCATGTCTCGTCTGAGAATGCTTGTGTTGGTACAAGTGCTACTGCAAGAAAAGCTGACATCAACATACCATATAAAGTTGATATAAGTTTTTTCATTATTTGCGCGCTCCTTTTATTGTTTAATATTAAACATCGGAGGGAAGATTTTAGTCTCCCCCCCAATTCTTTTTTGTATTACGTCATTGTAATACTTTTTCATCGCCTAACTTAGAAGCTCCAAGTTAAAGCACCACCTAAGTGGAATGATGAAACTGTTGCTTTTGTATGGTCACTTGCTGTACATCCGTCTGATGCAAGACCACCAGCTAATGCAGTACCTACGGTTGCATTATTATAGTAGCCAGTAGATGTAGATTGACCTGCTTGGCCTGAGCCAAAGCATTTATCTTCTTCAAGTTGAACTGCAACATGAGAATCTAAACTTAGGAATGGAACACCTAAGAAATTCTCAACTCCAAGTCCAACTGCGATTCTATGTTTATAAATCACAGGTGTTTCCATAGCTTGGAAATAAGACATGAATAAGCCATACATTGGAGATGTATATGCATTACCGTGAGAGTTTACACCACCGATAGTTGCCACTTCTTGACCAACTTTTACAGTTGAAAGAAGAGGATCATCTGCATAACCATAACCAGCACGTAGCTTCAAGTTACCCATAGTCTTTTGAACACCAATTGATATTACGTTTTGATCATCATAAAACTCATTAAAGAATTTTGCATCTGACCAAGCTTTGTGTGTGATATCGCCCATTACCATGAGTCCATTGCCCATATCCATAGAGACACCTAGTCCTACGTTCCAAGGCTGTTGAACTTCAAGATCTTGTCGACATACGCCAGTTGTTGTGCCAACACTATCACCGTTACATTTTACTGTAGCCATAGTAGATGTGATAGCTGGTGTATTACCATTAAAACTTGTCACATGAATGTTATCATACTGATGTTCTTGTTCTGTTTGATAATATAGACCAACGGTCATAGCATCACTCATTTTCTTACGAGCACCTAAAGTACCTCTAAAACCTATATCATGAGTCATACCACCAGAACCTGTAAGACCAGCTTCTAACATAGCGTAAGTGATAGTCATAGCTACACCAACATCTAATGTATCAGACATTTTCATACCTATACCAGCATTCACACCAAGGTTGATAAGTTCAGCAGCTGCACCTAGTGAATTTGATGAGTGCTTGTAGTCAACACCAATACCAGATGTAGCAGATACACCAACACCAAGTACAACAGGTATACCAAGTCCTGATAAATCCTGTGTAACAGCGACAGTTGGAACTGCATATACATCAGCTTTAGATGTTGCGTCGAATGCGTAAGATGCAGCAGTGTTACCCGCCGCACCCTCATCAATATCAACAAGTGACGCAACTTCGCCCACCGCATATCCGGCTGATCCATCATGCTTCATAGTTGCACGTGGCATATAGAATGTAGCACCAAACATAAAGTTAGTACCACCATAATATGTTGTTAATGTTGCAGGGTTACCAAACACTGCGGATACTGGATCCTCAACGTGAGCAATCGATGTACCAGCAAAAGAGGCTGATGCACCATGTAACACGTTATGAAGATCGAACCCATGTGGTCCTGCGATTGCGCCAGCAGAGCCTAGAGACAGCGCTGTCCCGACGGCAGCTCCTAGCTTCCAATCTTTTTTAAAAGTTTTCATATAACTTTTCCTCATTTTATATATATATATAACGTCTTATGGCTGGGGACATACGTCCAGTATTGAAATTAAAACAAATTTCCCCCGTTATAAATCCTTTTTAAAGACTCCTTAAAGTATTACAGCTCCCGCTGCAATTCTTTTACCCTTCGTCTCCTGGTCCGTAGACTCCATCTTCAAACCATTCCCATGGTCTGTTACCTGCAACTTTGATGAAAAGATAGACACTGATCATGTTAGCTACAATTAACAAGAAACCTATAAGCAATGCTATAGGCCATCCCGCTAAACCAGGCGCTGAGCCTGCTGCGAAATGCCACTGTGGGAACATGCTGCTGAAGAAGTAGTAACACGCTATCCAGAAAGCTACAACGACATAAGTGCCTTGCGCTGTTTTACCGAATAGAAATCCCATATTTACTCTCCTTTTATATTAGCATTTCACGATATAGTGATATTTATTAATCATTTATCGTAGATTTAAGTTAATCTAATTATAGGGTTTTGTAAAGAATTTAATGGAAAAATGAGGAAAATAGTAGAGGCTACGAATTACTCGCATCTGTGAACTTATCGTAGAATATTTCATCCTCTAAAATACCATTTCTAGTCAAACATTCACCTGCAGCATCCACCATAGGAGGCGGTCCGCAGAGATAAGCTTGCCAGCCTTCTATATTTAGGTTCTCTTTTTTCACAACCTCGTCCTCAAAATAATCCGTAACCATGCCTCTTGCGCCTTTCCAGTCACTGTCTTCTGGCTCCATATTCAAAACAGGAATGAATTTAAACGATGATTCTTTATTCCAGTTATTTTTTATTTCCTCGATTTCTTTAAGGGAATATAAATCTTGTTGAGTTCTTGCTCCAAATAAAAATATTACATCTCTTTTAATCTGATCATTAACACCGCCCTCCAAAATTGCTTTAATTGGTGCTAAGCCACTACCACCAGCTATACACACAATTGGTGTTTCTTTCTCTCTTAAATAAAATGAGCCAAATGGTCCATTGATGGTTACACATTCTTCTGGATCACGATCCTCACTGAACAACCATTCAGTAAATTTACCACCAGGAACTTTCCTAATAAAAAATGTGAATTCATTTTTATTTTCATTTTGCGGTGCAGAGGCAAAAGAATATGAGCGAGGTCTATCTAGTCCAGGAACTGATAACTCTGCCCACATACCAGGCAAACCTGGTCTATCTTTTCCTTCTGGAATATCGCTATCTGTGCCAATAGTTACTGACATAATGTCTGATGTAAGCATAGTTGTTGATTTAACTTTAGCATTGCATGTTCTTGCAGGGACTCTTATTAAGTCACCGAGCTCAACTTCAAACTCACAATCCATAGTGAGTCTAGATTGACATGCAAGAATATAATCATCGTCAAGCTCTTCTTTAGTGAGAGCTTCACTAAAATCTACCATTGGCTTTATCTTTCCTTTGATCAATTTACATTTACACTCACCACAAGAGCCAAATTTACAATTGTGTGGCCAGTCATGTCCATCTTCTAGAGCTGCGCTCAATAGTGTTGTATTTTTAGCTACGTGTACACTTTTACCAGAGGGTAAGAGTCTAGCAGTACTATCTTTGGGCTTTGTTCCGAAGAACCATAAATATTTGTATATATTCATTTACTGTATAAAAATTAATGTATAAGCATTTGGTTATATTCGCAAATACATTATCACTTTGATAAAAAAAAAGAAACCCCAATTAAATAACTGGGGTTTCAATATTTGAATTAGCTTTTGCTATTAAGCAGTGTTAATTCTTACTTCACGCATATTGTTTCCATCATGATCAGCTTTAGTAGCCATACAACTAAATGGGTTGATAGCCTCTTTACTTGTTGATGGATGTGATTGCACCGCAGCAAACCATGAATTGACTTTAGCGCGTGAACTTATCGCTGAGCCTTTACCCATATTTGTTGCTACTTGACAAACACCAGCCCATGCACAGTCAGCCAAAGTATATTGACCAACTACATAGTCGCCTTTCATGTTGCCTAATGGTGAATTTAGAGTTGCTTCAAGTTGATCTAGAGCAGCTGCAAGTGCAGCATCGTCAGAACAATCTGTCTGAGCAGCTATAGTAATTTCTTGGAACATTCTAGCTCTTGTTACGCCATTTCTGTGAACTAATGAAGGGCCAAAGCCTTTATCGTCAATATATGACATACAGCACATAAGACCTATGTTTGTAGCAGAACGATCTTTTAGAACCGGACCGATACCTAATGGACTCATGCTTCTTACTGATGAACTAGGACCCCAATCGTCTTCTACGTGACAGTTAAGGTCTACCCCTTTTTCACCTGCAGCTATAAGTACTGCGTTTGTGTGTGGACATTTAGGACTACCATATAGATCCTGAACGTCTCTTAAGTGATCTCCAATTGCCATAATTACCCCCTAATTATGAATTGTTATATTTTAATTATTACTCTTCGATTACAAGAGCGCCTGAAGGACAATTCCCAACTGTAGCTCTAATGTTATCTTCACTGTCTGCAGATGTATCA
>TARA_B100000674_G_scaffold247815_1_pt1 | contig 15304 bp, 24 predicted proteins | sample TARA_B100000674 | Tara Oceans TARA_B100000674 (sample SAMEA2622759) | marine metagenome | biome: marine biome (ENVO:00000447); feature: surface water layer (ENVO:00002042); material: "saline water (ENVO:00002010), including plankton (ENVO:xxxxxxxx)" | depth 5 m
TCAATATTTTTATCTATTTCACTACCATAATAATCAACCTCAAATGAACTTGATTTATTATTAATCAAAACAGCAAATTTTATATTTTTGATATAGAAATTAAATTTGTTTTTAATATCAGCCAAAGTATTTCCTGTATCATTTATATCATCAATTATCAAAATAGACGAATGATTATTCATGATTTTTTTTGTTATATCATTATTAATGTTTGTAATATTTTTAAAACTTAGAACTTCATGATTTATATCTCTCATATGTGATAAGAATACTCCTGGTACACAACCACCTCTATTTACACTTAAAATAATATCCGGTTTCCAATTTGTCTGATTGATTTTTGAATTTATATCTACAAGATTTTGTTTAACTTTTTGAAAAGACAAATATTTTTTTTTCATTCTTAAATATTTACTTGGTGAATGCAAAAAAAAGGTCCACGAGGACCTTTTTTTAATAAGACTTTTTACTGTATAGGTGAAACTTTAAAATTTAAGGTTTGATTTACCATGTCTAAAACACCACTTACCATCATCAGGTTTCCATCAGTAACAGAATCCAATGAATATAGAACAAAAACATTTCCCTGTTTCTTCCATACACCTTGGAGTGTGGCCTGTTGAGTATCCTCACCTTGTTGAGCCCAGGCAAAACCTGTAAATTCTCCCTGACCATCTGTATCTAAAATACTTGTAAACTTATATGATAGATATACTTTACCGTAATCACCTGCATCACCTGATGAAGTAATTTTATAAGTGTCTCCGTCATCAGTGTAAACTGCGTCAATATTAGTTTTTACTTCAAATTCACCATCACCAAAGTTAATGTCTTGTGAAAAAGATATAAATGAAATAAAAAATGTAATTATTGTTAATAAATATTTCATAGAATAAAATTTAATTTTTTAAAAAAAAGTAAATTAAATAAGGATGAAGATTCAGTCAATAATTAAGCTAAAAACATTGAGGAAATATACACCTATTATTACATCATTGATTTTCAGATAGTAAGTTAGTAGATTTATTTTATGAAAAAACTAACCCCCTTTAATTATAAAGCATTATTAATAGGTATTTTGTTAGCTATACTAACAATTATATTGATTTCTTGCGAAGATGACTTGGACTGTTGTGTTATGCCACAAGTCTATAATTTAGAGTTAAGATATGATGGGGATAGACTAGAATTTTCAAGAATATCAATTTTGTCTAATCCTGCTTCATCTCCTGCATTACCTGAACATGCATTTGATGTTTACTCAGGGAATCAAAGCTTTGAAATTGATGGGTTAGATAAAACAGAAGACGTCTATATTACCCTAGTCTTTTTTTGTACAGCTGATGGAGAGTTTCATACTGAAGAGTTTAAAGCTGACTTTTATGATGATAAGATAACTGTTGTATTAATTAATAGAGTTATTGGCTGTGAGCCTATTATTGAAGTTATTTACGAATAAAAAATAACCTCTATTAATTTAAGTTTGGATAAACTATTTGATTTTCAGGCCTGAAGTTTATAGATTCTGACATGAAATTTTACATTATCTTCTTTTTTATACCCTTAATTATGGTTGGTCAGTCAAAAGAACAAGAAAATGAGTTAACTGCACTGAGGCTTAGTGACAACTTCTCTAAACCGTATAGAGTTCTAAAAACAACAATTTCGGATCAATCTTTATTTCAACAATATTATAATGACACTAACTTAACACTTGAATATGTTATCAGATATCATTTTTATACGTCAATTCATCTGAACTCAGAAAAAAATCAATTAATTAGTATGGATGGCACTAAATTTAATCTTTCCTCTAAAAATGCTATTGATTTAACTGATGAAGTTGTCTCATTGGTTGGCAAAATGTATTTTGGAAAAAAAGAATTTAAAGAATTTGTAAACTCTATAAAAAAACCCTCTGCGATAAGGCAAGAGGGTATAAATGATTTTAACAAGTAGAGATTAACTACTCAGGCATTACTACACTGTTTATTACGTGAATTACACCATTTGAGCCTGCAACATCAGTCGCAATTATTTCACTCATATTTCCTTGAGAATCTTCTAAATAAATTTTTGAGCCTTTGCTTCTAGCGGTAAAATTTTGACCGTTCAAAGCTGTGAGTTCAACTTTACCATATCCTGACTCTAATGCACTTACGACATCACTTGCCATTAATTTCCCAGAAACAACGTGATAGGTTAGAATATTTGATAACGCTTTAACGTTTTCAGGTTTTAGTAAATTCCCTAAGGTTTCAGCATCTATCTTAGCAAATGCATCATTATTTGGAGCGAAGACTGTAAATGGTCCTTCACTACTTAATGCACCAACTAAGTCAGCAGCTTTTAAAGCGGTTACTAGAGTTGAAAAGTCTTTATTGGATACTGCAACGTCTACAACGGTTTGAGCAGATATTGATATAGTAAATAATAAAGCAGTAAATGTTAAAAGTAAATTTTTCATTGTTATGTTTTTTTAAATTAAAGTTATGTTTACGTAGACTTTTTATTAAAGATTTAAATTTTGAGTTATAATCTCAATAATTATAAAATATCTACGAAGATGGATACCAGATAATTACCCTTCCTCTATTTTAATCGTATTAACAATATGAATTTTTTTACACTACTATTTATTTTACTAGTTTCTGATGTTCTAAACTATAACGAGATGAAAGAAAAAAGTATTGATCTAATTTATCCACAAAAAAATGTAGGATTAAATAATTGGAATATTGTAAATGATGATGTCATGGGTGGCGTATCAAAATCTTATCTATCAGTTAATGACGATAGAAATTTGATTTTTGATGGATATTTATCTTTAGAAAACAATGGAGGTTTTGCATCGTCAAGATTAGAACTTCCTAAAGAAATACTAAAGGACATTAAATATTTTAAAATTAAACTTAAAGGTGATGGTAACATTTATAAATTACGCTTTAGACAAGATAATATGAGGGCATCGTACTCATCTGACTTTAAGTCTATTGTTGATAAATGGGTAGAAGTAGATATAAATGTAGAAGATTTTAAACCGTCTTGGCGTGGATATTCTTATAGTAACTACCCACCACTAGACCTAAATAAAATAAACTCATTAGGTATACAAATTTCTGATAAGCAAGAGGGTCCATTCAGACTTGAAATAAAATATATTAAGGCATTTTATTAAAAAACCTTATAAAATGAAAAATAGGATTGTATCAGTTGATGTTTTTAGAGGATTTACAATCGCCTTAATGATAATCGTCAATAGTCCAGGAAGTTGGGGTAACACTTTTCCACCCCTACTTCATGCTGACTGGAATGGAATTACCTTAACTGATTTTGTCTACCCTTTCTTCATATTTATAGTTGGTGTCTCTATCATTCTTTCTAATAAAAACAAAGGAACCTCTGCATCTAAAAAATCAGTATTTATTAGATCATTTAAAATATTCAGTCTTGGAGTATTCTTAGGTGTCTTTACAGAGTTTATGTACACGATTATGGGATCAGGGGAATTTTTAAGTCTGTCTGATATAAGAATCCCTGGTGTATTACAAAGAATTGCGATTGTCTATTTAATATGTTCTATAATGTATGGGTATACAAATTGGGTTCAGCAATTAGTCATTATGCAAATTCTATTAATTCTCTATTACATATGTATGCAATTTATCCCTGTTCCAGGTATTGGAGCTGGTGTCCTTGAGCCAGGAAAAAATCTTGCAGCATATATTGATAATCTTCTCATTCCAGGATCCATGTGGGAAGGTAATTGGGATCCTGAGGGGATACTTAGTACATTTCCTGCAATTTCGTCTGGGATTGGAGGGATGCTTGCCGGATATATTTTGTCAACGAATAAAACCTCTGAAAATAAAGTTATAATCCTATATTTTGTGGGTGTAATATGTTTATTAGATAGTTTTATTTGGGAGTGGTTAATGCCAATCAATAAGAATTTATGGACAAGTACTTATGTTATGTATACAACTGGATGGGCATTTTTAATTCTTGGAAGTTCTGTATTATTATGTGATATCTTAAATTATAAAAAATGGTTCAAAATAGGAATTGTATTTGGTAGTAATTCGATTGCTATATATGCTCTGTCTCAGATGATGACATATTTTGCATATGGTTTTCCATTATTTAATACTTCACTTAACGGCATAATATATGGGGGGATGGTTAGTTTAGGAATCTACCCAGAAATAGCTTCACTGTTATGGGCAATTCTTTATGCAGCGTTTTGTTATAATGTTGCAAGTTATTTGTATAAAAGAAAGATATATATAAGACTCTGAAGGAATATATTTTTAGGTATTAGAAAATAATTTTTCTTAATTAAACTAACTAATTTGACTTTTGATTTTTTCGTAGATAGCTTTAAAATAATTTGTACAATTTAAAATTTAAATAAATAAAAGATGAAAAAAATTATTTGTTTGCTCACTTGTATATTCGTTTTTGTAAGCTGTAACAATAATGTAGTAGATTTAGAAAAGGCTAATATAGAAGCTGAAGCATTTATAAACTCTCAGTTTAATTTCTTTAATACAGGAAATATTGAGGATGCGAAAAAAGTATTTGATTTAGATGCTGTTCTTATCGGAACTGATGAGAACGAATATCTTAGTGGTTGGGATGAGGTTGGACCTTCGATAGAGGGGCAAATTGCTGTAATTAAAAATCCAATTTTCAATACAAGAGATTTGAACATCGTACTAAGTGATGACGGTAAAATGGCCTCTTACACTCAGTTAATTGATTTTTCTTTCCTCTCAGGAGAAGAGACTTTAGAATTTAATAATATTCGATGTAGTGGTGTAGTCAAGAAGTCGGGAAATGACTGGAAAGTTGTCCAGACACATTGGTCAGTAGGAGTCCAGGGGCAAGTTATTGAATACTAATCGTATAAGATCTGAGAACAAAGTAAACTATATATTAAATATGAAAAATATTTTGATGAAAATAGTTCAGTCTGTGATTATATTTTCACTATCCTTTGTTTTCGGATCTTTTATTTTAATTTTATTCAGTATAGCACTTGATACAGTTTCTAAGTTAACCTCAAATAGTAATATTATAGATTTCTTTATAGACACTAACAATAATATTTTTGGAGGATTTGGTATGACATCGATAATTATACTTTTCTCACTCGGCATGGTTTATAACCTTGCCTTCAAGAAATAATTTGGTAAGAAAATTAAAGTGCCCAAATTTTATCAACTCTCCCCTCTTCGTCAAGAAGGAAAACCTCTACACATTTAAGACTCTCACCAGACTTTGTTTTAAGATTTAGCATACATGTCACGTACTGACCGTGTTCAACTATATCTACTAGTTCTTGCTCAAGTTTATTATCAGTACAGAAACCAAAGATTATATCTCTGATCTCATCTGCACCAGTCGCCTCAAGGCCCAAATTTGGTGCAACCATATGGTATCTTTCTGTGGTTGGTACTTTCGACCAGGATTCAAACCCATTTTCCCAGTTAAATGTCTCTTTATAATGTTTTATAGCTTCAGCTGTCGATGATAAACTCATAATCTTTTTTAATTAAACATATTTTTTTAAATTATATACAACTAATGACTTACTCTAATAAAAGTCAAAATTTATATTTTTCTAAAATTTGTAATGAGATAAAATCTAATGTCTTGAGATGTGTGGCTTCAAGAATGATCTTAGGAGCTAGACCGACCTCATAAGCTTCAACCCACCTAGATGCACAAAGACACCACTTATCCCCATTTTTCAAACCTTTAAAGTTATATTCCGGATAATCTCTTGTCAGATCATTCCCCCTACTCTTAGAGAATTCTAAGAATTCGTCATCTACAATTGCACATACCGTGTGGGTACCAATATCACCGGGACCTGTGTCACAGCAGCCATCTCTAAAAGCACCCGTCATCGGATTTTGACCGCATATCATTAGTGGTTCCCCGTAGACATTTAAACTTTCTTCCTTCAAGATCTTAATATTTATTTAAAAAAAAAGCCACCTTACCATAGGTGACTTTATGACCCTCTATGATTTGCACCATAGAGATAGGTGAGATCAAAATTAAATATAAAGTACCAGATATTAATCAGTAAATTACAAATAATCATAAATCAATAATTTATTATTTTTTGTTTATTGATTTGTAGTAGTCTCTAAGTTCTGGATCTCTATCAAATTCTTCCTTTTGTTGCTTGTGAGCCTTATAAATCATGTATACGTAACCAGTCAGGTAAAGAATAAAAACGATTATTCCCACTATAAACATCGATAAAGGGGCTGGCGAACTCATTTTGATAATCTTTTTTCCCTGTCTCTTCTCCTCTGTCTTAATGCAATTGAAAAACCAAGAATTGAAGGAACCCATATTCCAACAAAAATTCCCTCTAACTGTTTCCCACTAAACCAGAGTGACACTGAGTACAGAAAGGAGAAAAAAGCTAAGATTATAGGGTAATAATCACCCCAAAAATCAAGTAACCAAACTATATTTTTTTTCATATTGATATCAATTTACATTTATTATAACTGTTTCTATGATCAGAAAGTTTTAATTATTTGATTTAAGGATAAATTTAATTAGAATTCAATCTGTTTAATTTTATATTTAAATCTTTGTTTTAGATTAAATTTTTAATTTTTTAAAAATCAGTTTTATGAAAAAAGTATTTTTTGTTTTATGTATTCTTGGCATTGTACTACCCTACTATCAACTATTTCTATTTTTAAATGGGCCTGATCCAACTATTAGCTATTTCACAAGTGAAATTTATTCATCGAATCCTACATCTATGATAACCTGGGACATAACAGTCGCATACTTCTCTTTTCTGACCTTCCTGATATATAAGAAAATTAATGATGGATTAAGTATTTCAAAATATATTTTAGCGTCTTTAATTGGATTTTCGCTCGCACTACCTTTATATCTTTATGATAATTATGATAAGTAGATTTTATAATTATGAGGATATTTCATTACAATCACTGAAATATAAATTAAGATTACTGTTATTCTCTGTAGTTATATATTCTTGTTCTGAAATAGAAGAATTAGATATACCAAGTGATATTGATAACTCCTCTGAAAGTAATGATATAAAAACAGTAAAAAATATTCTTAGTGATGGCGGATACGATTTAAGTCGTTTTTATGTTGGAACAGCCTTAAATACTAATCAATTAAATACAAATATTGAGAAACTATTTTTAGATGAATTTAATTATTCTACACCTGAGAATTCTGCAAAACAGTCTATTGTTCACCCTGAGCCAGGGATTTGGAACTGGGACAGAATCGAGACATTCTTAGATTTTGCTGAAAAAAATAACATACATGTTAGAATTCACGGCCCGATAGGACCCCAGTCATCAAAATGGGCAAAAAATGACTCAAGGACAGATGATGAGTTACTCATTAATATGGAAGAATATATGAGTTCCTTATCACAGAAAATTAATAATAATTCCTCCGTAAAATGGATGGATGTTGTTAACGAGACAATTACCACATCAGGAGAATGGTTTACAGATAAACCAGGTGATGATAAATGGGAGAATCCGTGGATAAAAATAGGAATAAATCAAGATGGAATTCCTATATATATTGAAAGAGCTTTCGAGATAGCAGATTCACTGGCTCCTAATGTGAGTCTTGTATATAATCAACATGGTGCAATGGAAAAGGTTATGTGGGATAAAGTAAAAGAGACCATAAACTATTTAAGAAATAATGGGTACAGAGTTGATGGGTTAGGTTGGCAAGCTCACCTCAAGGACTGGAAGGTGTTATCTCTAAATAGAGAGAAATTAGATTTTCTCTCAGACCTTATTGACTGGACCCATTCTAAAGGGATGGAGTTTCATATAACAGAAATAGATTATGCAATAGATGAGGTACCGCCTACTGATCATTCGCTTTACAGACAAGCTAATGGATATGGAAATATTCTTAAAGTTTTAATCTCTAAAAAAAATAATGGAGTAATAACCTATAACACGTGGGGTATTGTTGATAAAATAGATCATCTTGGTAGAGATCAAAATAAATTTTTATTTGATAAAAACCTTAACCCTAAACCTGTGATAAACTACTTAAGAGAAACACTAACAACTCAAAATACTGAATTAGTAATATTAGAATAGTTATTATTTAGGCAAAATAATTAATTAAAAACTTCCCCATTTATATTTGATCATCAACCCAAGTCCTAAGTTTATTAGTACTAATGATAATGTTCCAAGTAAAAACCACTGAGTATTTTCATATTTAGATATTATCGCTTCCCCGAAAATACAGAGTCCTGAACTAAACAAAACTAGACCCAATAAAGCATAAGAGTACCTTTTTAACTTATCATTCAATTTAAATATTATTTTATTGAGACGGATCTCATTTATCAACAATTTCTATTTTATCTGCAAGGATGTAGTATGTTGGAAATAATGGTAGTAGACCTAGTAATATATGACCATATGCTGCTCCGTTAGGAATATAATCAACCAGTGTCGCATAATATGCGCCAAAGAAATTAATTATTGAAAGAGATATCATTATTTTAGGAACAGCTGTTTTAGCTACTATACTTCCATCTTTAGTCAATGGAGGTAAACTGTTTGGAATTGTCATTACCACTTGGACCATCCATAATGAGGCTAGAGACAGATGAATAATATCTTTATTGTCAGCAAAAAGTGAAAACTGGTCTATCACAATTACTATTCCGAAAACAAAGTAACCTGCATTGAAAAAAAGTCTATTCTTTTTAATTACTCCATAAATAACTAGTAAAATACAGAGAGATGATACAATTAACTTTAAAATCATAACTTAGTTTTTAATTACAATTAATTTTTTATTAAATTAATTTTTTTAGAACTAAATCAAAAATTACAATGAAGAATTTAATTTACACTCTCATATTTTTAATATCATTCTCATCATACAGCCAGGATCTATACTGGTATGATGTAATCTTAGATATCAAAAATCAAAACTCGAAAGACTTTGAAAATGCAGTTGATAAGTTTTACTCCAATGTAGATTTTCCTGAGGGTGTAACAATGACTTTTTCGAATATTGCGATGAAGGGGCAAAATTTCAAGGAGACTCATATATTAAGCTTTGTTAGCTCATCTTCTAATCTGCTTGCAGAGTTTAGGTCCTCGTTGTCAGGAGATGCCTGGGATAAATATATTGATGGTGTTAGACCTTATATAAACTCAGCAAGAACATCTGCTGGAAATGCATCTAATATCTATAATGAGGAGGAATTTAATCCAATTGGACAGGCCTGGGCTTTTAAGGTAAAGAATAAACATATTCCTTTATTCACAGATGCCTTTAAGACAGCTATGGAAACAATTGAATTCCCAGGTTTTGTTGGTTTAGCCAGGGTCACTCATGGATTGAGTAATGGAGAAAATTTAATTATTTACGGAACTTATAGAAATTTGAATGACGCCTTTACATTTGAAAATCCAAAAAATGAGGCAGAAGCTGAGGCATTTGGCAAATTTTTCAATGTTACAGGTGATATCTCAGAGTTCACACAAACTTGGACTAGAGTAAAAATAAAAGATTACCAATAAGCATTGGTTACAAATTATCTATTTAGTTAATCTATATGAAGAGAGTCTTAAGAATGTTTAAATCCTTTCTAGCTAGAAAGAAGAGAAAAGAAACAAAGGAGATTATAAAAACCTTAGAAAAAAGAAAAATAGCTCACATTAGACATCAGAAAGAAAAAATTAAAAAATATCCTAATAAATATTCTGTAAATGCGAGAGAACAACTAAATAAAAAGCTAAAGGTTGAATAAAAATCTAACTGTTAGAATAAATAAGTTTTTAAGTGAGAAGGGCCCCTACTCTAGAAGAGGTGTCGATAAGCTTATTGAAGAGAAAAGAATTACTGTAAATGATAAAGTAGTAAAATTAGGAACTAAAGTTTCCTTTAATGACAAAATAAAAATTGATGGTGAGTTAGTATTCAAGCCTAAAAAAAAAAGGAAGAATATATATCTTTTATTTAATAAACCAATTGGAATAGAATGTACGACCAATCAAGAGGTAAATAACAATATAATTGATTTCATAGGGTACCCAAGTAGATTATTTCCTGTAGGGAGGCTAGATAAAGACAGTGAGGGTCTAATTTTTTTAACTAACGATGGAGATATCGTCAATAAAGTTTTACGATCAGAGAGAAATAATGAAAAAGAATATATTGTGAAAGTGAATAAAAAAATTACTAAAGAATTTATAAATAAAATGTCTAGAGGAGTTAAAATAAAAAATATACAAACAAAGCCTTGCGAGATAAAAAAAATAAATAATTATACATTTGAAATAATTTTAACTCAAGGCCTCAATCGACAGATAAGAAAAATGTGTGCATTATTTGAATATAAAGTTAAATCTTTAGTTAGGACACGTATTATGGATATTAAGCTAGGTAATTTAAAAGTTGGAAAATACAGGAAATTTACATTTGAAGAGTTAAAAAAAATAAATACTGATCTCTCTTAATTTTTTAAATTTAATATACCTCAATATATAATATTTTATCTTCAGCTATTTGTCAATAATGTTAGGGTATATAAGTTATAATTTTTATTTTTAGGGGCATGTATAGTTTATTTAATGTTTCATTATTGTACATTGGGATGGGAAGCTTGTGTATGTTAGTTTATTTTAACATACCTGAAGACCTAAATACAACATCAATATCAAGGTGGATACTTTTACTAAGTACAATCTATTTTGTTCTAGGATTTTCAAGACTTAGAAAACATTTTCAAAATAACGAGTAACTAACTTTATGGGCAATAAGGCTGCTGTTTTTGGATCTACTGGTCTGATTGGATCTCATCTGATAAAAATATTAGAAGCAGACCCAGATTTTAATTTAGTCATTGCACCAACTAGAAAGAACGCGTCATATTCAAATAAAAAAATTAAGAACATAGTAATTGACTTCAAAAACTTTAAGTCATATGTAGATGTAGTAGAGGGATGTGATTCAGTATTTATTGCCATAGGAACTACACAGTCTAAAGTAAAATGGGATAAAAAAAAATATATCGAAATTGATTACGGGATCCCAATAAATATTGCAAGGGCGTGTGAGCTTTGTAAAGTAAATAAAATAGTTTTAGTTACTTCAGCTGGAGCGAATATCAATGAAAAAAATTTTTATATATCCCTTAAGGGCAAGATAGAAAAAGACATAATGAACTATAACATTGACAATATTTACATAATGAGACCCTCTCTGTTACTTGGAGAAAGGAAAGAAAAAAGATTTGGTGAGAAAATTGCTCAAGTTGTTATGCCTTTATTTTCCTCAGTTATTCCAAAAATTTATAGACCAATTCATGCAAATGATGTAGCTCAATCGATGATAGATATTTCAAAAAACCCTATTAACTCTTGTAAGATTTATCATTATGAGGAAATGATGGATAGTAATAATTTATGAACATACATTCAACAAGTAACAGCCTAGAATCTACATAGATATGATAGATTTCATAAGATCATTTATTGATCAAATAAGCCTAGAAGCCCTAAGAATTAATCTTTTCTTCTGGATATTTATTTATATAATAAAAATTATTATAGAGAAGTATTTTTACCAGTCTTTCATAGGGAAACTAATATCTAGATTATCAAATCAATTTATAGCTTTGACTCTATTCGTAATTACATTTCTTTTCTTTAGATACCATATTAAAACTAATTTCATTGAAAAATACCTTAGTTTTTGACCATATTTATATATAAAATGCTCTATAAAAAAACAGTATTATTATCATTGTTATTACTATATCATAGTGATCATATAATTGGTCAATATCAAGAGGAGATAATAACATTTAAAAGTGCAAACCCCTTCTCTTTAAATGATATAATTGATAATCTTGACAATCAAGAGGAACAGGAAGTATTTGGAAAACTTACTATACCCGAAGACACATCTAACCACAATAATAAATATCCACTGGTAATTGGTGTAGCAGGAAGTTTAGGCTGGTCGGATCATCACTATGAATACCTAGAGATGTATAGAGAAATGGGTATAGCTACATTTGAGTTAAATAGTTTTAAGAGCCGAGATATTACCTCAACAGTCGGGTCACAGATCGAGGTTACAATTGCATCAATGATTCTTGATGCATACAGAGCATTTGAAAAACTAGCTAATCATCCACGAATTGATAAGGAAAGAGTATCTATTACTGGCTGGAGTCTTGGCGGTGGAGTAACTCTTTTTTCTGCATGGATGCCTTTAAAAAATATTATCAATAAAAATTTAAAATTTAAATCGCATCTAGCCTATTACCCTCCTTGCTTTATAGAACCCGAGAATATGGAGTTTTCAGATTCTAAAATTCATATTTTAATAGGTGATTTAGATAATTGGACACCGTCTCTTCCCTGTGAGAACTTAGTAAATAAACTCCAAAAAAATACTGATATTGATATAACTGTCTATAAAAACTCACATCATTCTTTTGACAGAAATTCACCAGTTATTAGGAATGAAGAGGCATATAACTTCAGCAGTTGTCTGTTCAAGATGACAGATGACGGAAAAATTTTAATGAACTACCTTAACATACCCATGTCTAATCCTACATTACAAAAGATAGGATTTCTTTTCTGTGTTGAAAGAGGTGTCGATTACGGCGGCAACCCCACTTCCAGAAAAAAGTCGTTTGAATTCTCAGAAGAATTTATTAGAAAGACTTTGCTTGAATGATTATTTAAAAGGGTATTAAATATCCTATTTACTTAGAGTTTAATTATTAATCAAGTTCAAAAAGAACTTCATTTCTTCTCCCCCAGAACTTATAGGGAGCATCGTAGCCTAAATAAATAGGCTTTCCAGAATATGAAATATCATTTTTATCTAAGATGTTTTTTAGCTTATTAAGGTGTGAGTTAAACTTTGTGTCGTTGTTATAACCAGAGTACCCTATTGCCGCATATTTTTTTTTATTAACCTTTTCCATTTTCACCCTTGAATCATTAGGTTGTGACAACTCATCAATAGTGTACTTGGAAGGCATTACAAATTTCATAGTGTATGACTTTTCATTACTATCCGAACCTTCCTGCATGTGAACCGGGGCAGTCATTGCAATTTTCTGATTAGATTCATTTCCACCGAAAATATAACCTGCTAAAATTCTAAATAAATTATTATTATTATCAGATGTTGCGATAGCATAAATTACTGGTGCGTACTCTCTAATCTCAATGTCATCGATTGTGTTAAGAACCGTAAACTTTTGCTCCTCAGTTTGCGACATGGAACTAAACGATATTATACTTAAAATGTATATAAATAAATATTTCATACATAAAAAACGACTTCTCTTTTATAATGTTACAAATTTATAATTTGGAAATAAATAAAAAAGAATGATAAAATTCTTTTATATCTTCGCGAGAGATCTGTACTATGAGATATTTTTTTTCAGAAGAATCTATTGACTATAACAATTACAAATTTGGATATGCAGTCAATCTTGAACTAGATGAAAACGACTCTGTAGAAGAATGTTTTCACAAGGGATTCCTTCCTTTCACAGGGGATATAAATAATGACAATGAAGTTTATTATATGGCAAGAAGCGTAAGGGTAAACCTCAAATTATATAAACGTATTTCTGAGAATTTAAGAGTCATAAAAAATGCAAAAAAAAATCAAATAATATCCTTTACATCAAGCTCTAAAAACTCATTTGAACATGACATAAATTTTAAAAAATTTTGTTTAGAATATTCAAATCAGAGATTTATAAATAAGCCTCTTACCGAGCAGCGATTGAATTTGATTCTTAAAAGAAATAATTATAACAAAATCTATACTTTCACAAGTGATAAGAAGATCTTGGGCTATGTCTTAGCATACGAAAATACAAATATTATCCACTACTGGTTTTCCTTTTACAATACAACGTTGTTAGATGAATTCAATGTGGGCAAGTATATGATGGAACAGATTATTTTTCATGCTAAAGAAAATAGTAAAAAGTATGTATACCTAGGAACTTGTTACGGTGAGAAGTCACTATATAAAGTAAGAGATTTTAAAGGAATTGAATTTTTTGATGGCTCCAAATGGACAGATGATATCAATAACTTAAAATCAAGGTGTAAGAACGATATAATTTAAATCAAGTATTTGAAAATATAATTTATGTATTTAAATTGATTAAAATTAAATTATTATGACAGAACAAGATATTATAAAAGTCAGAGTGCACGATGGTATTGTAGGACTCCTTTATATTGGATCAATTGCACTTGCTCACGAATTTGGATTTAGCTATATATATATTGCTTTAGCGGTTGCAATTTTGCAGATTTTAAGCCCATTCACAAAATTTTGTCCAGTGTACACCATTGTAAATAAATTAATGCCTGACACAACGCCTATCCAGAATGGCAAATAAGTTAGATATTAATTCTAGTAATTACCCAAAACGTGTATTTGAAGTAATTATGGATGAAACCCACTACAAGGAAGAGTCTGAATACTTTTTCTATACAGACCCATCTTATTTTAACTAATAATTTAAAATTTTCCTTTTCTTTTTCCTGTTTATGCTATACGTTTAAGTATGATTAAATGTAAGCTTATAAAAGAGTTTATCGAGAGAAAAACCTATGTCGAGAAAAGATATAATTTAAAAATTATATGGAGGGATGCCCTAAACAAAAATGAATACCAATCGTTCTATGTTCATAAAGAACAGTAGAATGGAAACTATAGACATAATCGGGCTAATAGGTGCTTTCTTATCAGGTGTTACATTTTTCCCTCAGGTTTACAGGACATGGAAGCTTAAGTCAGCTAGAGACCTTTCCCTATCCATGATTCTAATTATTCTACTAAGTAATGTAACATGGTTAATATATGCATTCAATAAACAAGACATCGCAATTATCTCTGCTAACTTCTTTGTTGGATCATGTGCATTGACAATTTTATACTTTAAGCTAAAGTTTAAGTAATAATGAATTTAAGATATTTTTATTTTTTATTTCTATTTTCCTGTTCTATTGAAGATGAGACTCTTGGTGAACTCACCTACTATGAAGATTGTTATTTTGAGGAAGACAAAGTAAGTAAAGTAGACTTATATCAGGGTTATATGACACTAGAAATGGATTATGCATATGTTCCTGACTTTAATTTCACTGACTCACTTCTAAGTGATTATTACTACCTAAAGTTTTCCAACAATGAGCTTGAAGGGACTTACGTAATCACTGACGCTATA
>TARA_B100000674_G_scaffold123308_1_pt1 | contig 15295 bp, 13 predicted proteins | sample TARA_B100000674 | Tara Oceans TARA_B100000674 (sample SAMEA2622759) | marine metagenome | biome: marine biome (ENVO:00000447); feature: surface water layer (ENVO:00002042); material: "saline water (ENVO:00002010), including plankton (ENVO:xxxxxxxx)" | depth 5 m
TTTTTAGAAAGTTAGCACTGAAATCGCAACAAAGACTACTTTTGCGTTGAAACTTAAAAGTCTAAAATGTTATTTAATTTTCAATTTCATTGAGAATCATTGCTATGACTAATCTTTTTTAAAATGAAAAAAATATTAAAATGTTAAGAAAATTATGAAATTGTCATATCTTGATTGTTCATTAATTCTTAATTAAATCAAATTGAGAATTATGATTTTCTTTTGTTTTATGTCTTTTATAGTAATTTCCCTCATTATCCATTTCCCATGCACAACAATTATCGTTTAAATAAGTCAATAATAAATTATGTAATTGTTCTTTTAATTTATTGTCTTCAATTGGTGTAACTGCTTCAATCCTGCGATCAAGATTTCTCCTCATCCAATCTGCACTTCCTATATAGGCTTCAGTTTTTCCACAGTTATAGAACCAAAAAATTCTTGAATGTTCTAAGAAATGCCCGATTATACTTATAACTGTAATATTTTCACTCAGATTTTTACGTTTAGGATATAAACAACATATTCCGCGTATTAGAAGTTTAATTTTAACTCCACTTTTGGATGCTTTATAGAGAAGGTCAATAATTTCGGGATCTACAAGTGAATTCATTTTGGCAATAATCTCTCCTTTCATGCCATTTCTTGTATTTGCAATTTCTCTTTCAATTAGAAAAATAAATTTTTTTCTCATAGAAAAAGGAGATACCAATAATTTTTTATAGTTTTTCTGCTTGGCAAATCCAGATAAATAATTAAAAAGTTCAATAAGATCTGAAGCGATTTCAGTATCTGTAGATAAAAATCCAATATCGGTATATAGTTTTGATGTTATAGAGTTGTAATTGCCTGTTCCAATATGAAAATAATTTCTTAATCTCCCTTTTTCTTTTCTGATGACTAAGCATATTTTTGTATGTGTCTTGAAACCTATAATTCCATATACAACATGAATACCAGCCTGCTCAAGTTGTTTTGCCCATTGAATATTATTATCCTCGTCAAATCTTGCTTTTAACTCTACTAAAGTCATTACTTCTTTGCCGTTCTCAGCAGCTCTTATAAGTGCTTCAATAATTGGTGAGTCTTTTGATACTCGATATAAAGTAATTTTTATAGCCTTTACTAATGGATCCTCTGCAGCTTTATTTATAAATTCTTCAATTGAACTTGCAAATAAATCATAAGGATGATGGAGGAGGATACTTTCCTTTTTAATTAAATTAAAAATAGTTCTTTGTTTTATATTTCTATTATCACTTATGTCCTTAAGTAATTGATGAGTTTTGCCAATTGATAAATTTTCTTTTAGATCTTCTCTATTAATTTTTGTAAGTAAATTTAAATCATCTAAACTTAATAAACCCTTCGAAAAATAAATATAATCTTTTGAAATAGAAATTCCCTCGATTAATAAATTTAATATGTCAACTGGAATATTTTCTTCAACTTCTAATCTTACGATTTCTCCGCCTATTCTTCTTTTTTGTAGACTTTTTTCAATTGCGAGAAGTAAATCATCTGCTTCAAGTTCTTTAAGTTCTAGATCTGCATCTCTTGTAACTCTAAAAAATGAGTAGCCTAAGCATTTCATTCCAGAAAATAATTTATTTAAATTATTTCCAATTAAGTCTTCAACGGTTACAAAAAAATTTTCAGCATAATTGTTGCTTTTGACTATTTCTTCGGGAATTTGCACGAAACGTCCAATATTTTTTGTGGGAATTTTGACTCTTACAAATTGATTTTTTGAAGATTCAGAATCAGTTATAATCGCAGCTAAATTAAGACTTAAATTACTTATGAAGGGGAATGGATGGGAAGGATCAACAACTAATGGAGTTAATAATGGAAAAATAGAAGTCAAGAAATAATTATCACACCATTTTTTTTCTTGACCATTTAAGTTTTTATATTTGCTTATAAAAATTCCCGATTCTTTGAGCTCATTTCTTAACTCATCGTTAACATATTTTTCTTGAATTTTAGTGAGTCTTTTCACCTCATTATTGATAATATTTAATTGTTCGATAGGTGTTAATCCATCAATACTCTTTTTATTAATACCTGCTTCAACTTGAGCTTTTAAAGAGGCTACTCTTACCATAAAGAATTCATCAAGATTATTGCTAAAAATTGAGCAAAATTTAATTTTGTCCAAGACCTTATAGCCTTTTTCCATTCCAGTAAAAAGAACTCTTTGATTAAATTTAATCCAACTTAATTCCCTATTTAAAAATTTATTTTCATTTAAATTTTGATTCTTCATCTAAACTTATAAACAGTTTTAAACCATTTTAACTTCTTTCTGGATATTGCTTCCTGTTATTAGCCAAATCATTAAAAGTAATATTAAACCTCCTGCAACAAATGGACTTCTTGGTCCGAAATAATCATAAACATTTCCAGCCAAAATGTAACCCAAAACACTTCCAAGGCTCTGTAATCCTTGGAGACTGCTCAATATAGAACCCTGACTAGTCTTATCAATCTTTTTTGATATAAGAGCTCTTATTGAAGGTGTTATTAAGCCTGCTCCTATGGCTAAAAATGTAACAGCTAAATATATATAAGAACCTGAATTCTTTTCAGGAAAAATAATTAGTAATGAACAGGCAAAAAGTATAAAACCACTACCACTAAGTGTTAATTTAACTTCTCCAAATTCTTTGACTAATGGACCAATTAAAACTCCTTGCACAATAATAGCAACAATCCCAACTAGCACTAATGGTCCATTTGACTCTTTTATGGTCCATCCTTGCGAGTCTTGAAGAAAATATACAAGTATAGTCGTTAATCCAGTAAAAGCTATGAAATATATAAAGAAAGCAAGTGATAATTTTTTAATTCTATTTTCTTTGAAAACCTTAAAAATGCCTTTGAAAGGATTAGATTTAGATTCCTTTTTATCAGAAAGACGATTTTGCCTTGGCTTCGTCTCAGGCAGATAAAAAAGAACTAGCAAAAAATTTATAAAAGGTATCAAAGTTGCTATCAATACTGGTATTAAATAGCCATTATTTGAATCTCTAGTGAAAATTAATACAGCGGAAGGGCCTAATAAGAAACTTAGCCCAAATGCTACCCCTATCAATCCAAAAGTTTTCGCCCTTTTTTCTGGTGAAGATATATCTGCTAATACTGTAGTTGCTGTGGCAACGGTTCCTCCGCTTATCCCATCTATTAATCTTGCTATGAATAGTAAATATATAGGCAACATAGAAGTTGCTCCCATTACTAAGAAAGTATTTGACCAATCAAAAAGTACTGTAAAAGCAAGTAAAGATATTCCCAAAATTGATCCTAAAATGCATATTAACATTACTGGCCTTCTTCCGAATTTATCGCTAAAAAGTCCTATTGAAGGCGATGCTATGAATTGAGCTAGTGAGTAAGTACAAGAGATATAAGCGAATACTCTTGCACTGTCAATAAATTGACGCACAAAACCTGGCAAGAGTCCAAGGAGTATGCTCTCACTCATCCTATCGTTGAGCAGTGTAAAGAAAGAAGCTAAAAGAATTCTTTTCTGGCCTGTTTTTTCAAAATTTTCTTTCAAGATAAATATAGCGACTACAGTGGTACATCTATTACCATACTCTTTAATGGAGAATATTGTGTCTGGAATTGTTTATTTAGTTGGTTCAGGGCCTGGAGATCCAGAGTTGATAACTTTAAAAGCATTGCGGCTTATTAAAAATTGCGATGCTTTAGTTCATGATGCATTAATTCCTTCGGAGATAATTAAGGAAGCAAGTCCTACTTGTCAGATTATTTATGTTGGTAAAAGAGCAGGCTGCTCATCATTTCTTCAACAAGATATAAATGATTTATTATTTAAATTATCTCAAGAAGGTAAAACTGTTGTCCGATTAAAGGGTGGAGATCCTTTTGTCTTTTCTAGAGGCGGAGAAGAAGTTTCTTTTTTGGAGAGTAGAGGTGTTCAGATTGAAATAGTACCAGGAATAACATCTGGGATTGCTGCTCCTTCTTATATTGGTATTCCACTAACTCATAGAAACGGTGCAAGTTCAATCACCTTTGTTACAGGTCATGAGCATATGGATAAAAAAGAAAAGTCAGTGAAGTGGAGGCAACTCGCAAAGACTTCTGATAGTTTAGTGATTTATATGGGCATAAGAAATATTGAATATATTGTAAAAGAACTACTTGAAGGTGGTATGGATAAAGATACAGCAAGTGCGATCGTCCAAGAAGCCACTTTGAAAAATCAAAAATCTGAGATTTCAACACTTTCAAATTTAGTTGAAGTGATTAAAGTAAAAGGATACAAGCCACCTTCAATTATCATAATTGGAAAGATTGTAGAATTCCAAGTAAATAATTATGTTACAAAATTATCAAATGTAAAACTTGCTAATGTCAAAAACAATTTAAATATATAACATTTCCCAGAAATTATTTATATCAAAATTAGTTTTTAATTTTAAATTATCAACTTGCTTTATTTGCTTGCAAGTAAGACTATTTAATCCAATTAAAATATCATCTTCTTTGAACATGGGTAAAAGATTGTCTTCTTTTGCTAATTCTAATCTTAATAATTGACTTACCATTATCCCTGGTAAGCAACCACTTTCTTTTCTTGGTGTCAACCAGATATCTCCTCTCTTAAGAAGTAAATTAAAAGTAGTACCGCAGCAAAGTTCATTTTTCGTATTAAGCATTAATGCATCATCAAAATTATTTTCATTAGCTTCAGTTAAAGCTTGTATTGACTGATTATATGAGAAGGTTTTGCATCTACTTAATAAACTATATTCATTTCTTTTCTCTGTCTTACTGATAATTACGCTTATTGGATTTAAGTTTAGATTTATTAAATAAAATTCAATCCATAAATTACTTATTTTGAAATTATTATATTCATCATAAACTTTAATTGCTCTACCTTTATTTAAACCTCTTGAATAATTAATTCTTATTGACCCATATTGATCGTCATTTAATGATAATTTATCTATGCCTTCATATATTATTTCTTTAAGAAATTCAAAATCAAAAATAAATTTAAAATTTAATAAACTAAGACTATTATTAAATCTTTTAATATGCTCTTTTAATTGGATTGGTTTATTTTTTTTAATCAATATTGTTTCAAATATTCCATCACTGAATCTAATCGCTCTATCTTGTATCGAAATATTTATAGCATCACTATTTTGCCAATTTTTATTATGCCAAACTAAATTTTTACTCATTTCAATGAATTAATTAATGGTAAAAGTTTCCATTTCATTTCTTCATTTTCTTCATGAGGATTTGAATCATTTACAATGCCGCATCCAGCATAAATTTTTATAGTTTTATTTTTTAAAATGAATGATCTTATTAAGATATTACTATCAAATTCTCCATTCCAATCAATTTTTATGAATGAACCACAATAAGGACCTCTTTCAAATCCTTCAAGTTCAAATAATCTCTGGCAAGATCTTATTTTTGGAGCCCCAGTGATTGATCCACCGGGCCAACAAGCCATAAGTAAATCAACCCAATTTTTATCACTTTTAAGTTTTCCTCTTATTACAGATGTCAGGTGATGGACTTTCGAATAACTTTCTAATTTTAATAATTCTGGAACTATTATGCTCCCTGTTTCGCAAACTTTGCTCAAATCATTTCTTAATAAATCTACAATCATAATGTTTTCAGCTCTATCTTTTTCATTTGTTGTTAGTTCAATCGCATTAAAAGCATCTTTTTGTTCATCTTTATCTCTCGCTCTTGTTCCTTTGATTGGTCTTGTCTCAACAAAACCCTTATTATCAATCTTTAGGAATCTTTCTGGTGAGGTTGATAATACTCCCTCTTCTTTCTCAAAATCATTGACAATGATACCTCCAAATGGAGCCTTTAATTGATCTCTTATTTTTAAATAAATATCGAGAAAGTTATAGCTTTTTTTTGATTTTATTTCGCATTTTGTAGTTAAGTTTGCTTGAAAAATATCTCCAATACTTATTAATTGTTTGATTCGAATAATACTTTTTTTAAAGATTTCACTTTTTATATTTAAATTTAAATTTGAAAAATCGAACTCTAATTTAGTTTTATTTTTTATTTCATTTTTATTCATATTTTCAATTAATTTTTTATAAATATTTATCTCTTGTAATTGACTGCCTTCAATAAAAATTTCTTTTTTAATTAAATTGATTCTAATGATTGGGTCATAAGAGGCAATCCATAATGTAGCCACTTCATTATTGTGCCATTTATTTTGAGGCTCTAACCATGCTCCTGCTTCATAACTAAGCCAACCTATCCAAAATCCATTTTTTATTTTTTGTAGTTTCTTAAATGGATTATCCTTAATTTTTATATGGTTATCTTTCTTGCATGAAATTACCTCTTTTGGGTTTACTCCTAGAATTGACCATTCTCCATTTTCGCTTTCATCACTGTCTAACCAAGATAAGCCTTTAATTCCAAACTCTCTTGAAAATAATTGCGCTAATAATTCAGGTTTGATCCATTTATTAGCTTTTACAGTATTAATTATCATTTGTTTTTATGTTTTTTATTCCATCTATTGATAGCCGAATCTCTAATTCTGCAACTGTCGCATTTCTTGCATGGTTCTGACATCCCAGAATAGCAACTCCATGTATCCTCAATATTAAGGTTATTATCAAATGCTAGCTGTATTATTTCTTCTTTATTCAAATCTATAAGTGGGGTCCATATTTTTATAGGATTATTTTCTCTACCTCTTTTATTTGATAACTTAGCCAATTTTTGAAATTGCAGAATGTAATCTGGCCTGCAGTCTGGATAACCACTATAATCCAAGGCATTTACACCTAAACCGACTAATTCAGCATTTATAGCCTCTGCATAACTGAGTGCAACAGAAATGAAAATTGTATTTCTTCCTGGGACATAAGTATTTGGAATTATTTTATTATTTAATCCTCCTTTAGGGATCTCTTTTTTATGATCAGTAAGTGAAGAACCACCCCACAAAGATAAATCAAGTTTAACTATTTTAAAATCTTCAAAAGAAAAAAATTGTGCTATTTTTTTTGCAGCTTCTAATTCTTTTTTATGCTTTTGACCGTAGTCAAATGATAATCCAAAAATTTTTGCGTCAGATTTTTTAGCAATTGCAGCGACAGTAGAAGAGTCTAATCCTCCAGAAGATAAAATTACAACTGATTTGTTTTTGATATCCATTTGTTATTGAATGCTTAGGTATTTATGAGTTTGTAAACTTAATGACCAATTTGGATTTGTTTTGGCAAATTCAATTGCCAATTCAAGACCTTTTATACTATCCCAAGCTGGCTGAATAAAAAATTTTTTATTAATTATATCTTCCTTTTTTGTTTCTAAATTAATTATTTTTGTTCTTATATCTTTAGCAAATTCAATATCTTTTTTATCATTAATTATTATTTTAATTTCATTACTTGCACTGAGGAAATAATCTATAGGAGGCTTATGTCTCTTAGGAGACAAAGTAATCCAATCATAAAAACCAGAAATTTTATTAACACCACTTGTCTCTATATGTATTTTAATAGGGCTATCTTTATTTGTTTGATTCTTCTCTTTAATAATTCTGCACAAATGATCTAAGTTATGCTGAAGAGGTTCTCCTCCTGTTATTACAATAAATGCTGCCCCTTTTAATTTGGCTTCTGTTATTTCTTCAACCAGTTTCTCTATAGAAAAAAGTGGATATTTAGTGCTATCCCATGAATGTTTAGTATCGCACCAAGAACAACCTACTTTACATCCTGCTAATCTAATAAAAAAAGCACTTTTTCCACTATGGAAACCCTCTCCTTGGAGTGAGTGAAACTTTTCAACGACAGGTAAAAACTTCGTCATTTTTGTCTAAATAAAAAGCTTAAGAGTTTTTGCTAGTTAGTTTCTGCGATGCTTTTACTAGGCCTTTAAATAATGGGTGGGGTTTACCTGGTCTTGATAAGAATTCCGGATGATATTGACAAGCTAAAAAGTAGGGATGATCAGTCAATTCTATTAATTCTACTAATCTTCCATCTGGAGAAGTTCCACTTATTTTATAACCAGAATCGAGGAACATTTGTTTATAAGAATTATTAAATTCATATCTATGTCTATGCCTTTCGTAAACAACATCTTCATCATATAATTTCTTCCCCATAGTATTTTTTTGTAATCTACAAGGATACACTCCAAGTCTCATTGTGCCGCCAAGATCTATAATATCTTGTTGTTCTGGAAGAAGATGGATTACAGGATTATTTGTATGCGGATCTAATTCTGAACTTGATGCATCTTTGAGTTTTTGGATGTTCCTCGCCCATTCAATGACCGCACATTGCATTCCTAAACATAAACCTAAAAATGGCTTTTCCTTTTCTCTAGCATATTTGATGGCTTCAATTTTTCCATTTACGCCTCTATTCCCAAAGCCTCCTGGGACGACAATCGCATCAACATTTTTTAGATATTTTTGTGCGGAACTTTTCTCAATCATTTCGGCACTGATCCACTGAAGATCTAATAATGCTTTTTCTTCAATGCACGCATGTCTTAATGCTTCAACAACAGATAAGTAAGCATCGCCTAATTCAATATATTTACCAACCAAAGCAATCTTTATTGGTTTCCTAGGATTACGTAAATTGTGGACTAGATCCTCCCAATTTTTTAAATCACAAGCTTTGTTTTCAAGACCTAAACATTTAAGGGTTTCCTTACATAAGCCCTCTTTTTTTAAAGATAAAGGAACAGAGTAAATGCTATCTGCATCTAGGGCTTCAATTACTGAGCTAATATTGACACCACAAAAACCACTAATTTTTTTCTTTAATCCTTCATTAATTTCTTTGTCGCTTCTGCACACAAGTAAGTCTGGTTGAATACCAATGGAACGTAATTCTTTAACAGAATGTTGAGTAGGTTTAGTTTTTAATTCTCCAGAGGTTTTTATAAATGGTAGAAGAGTTACATGTATGTAAGCAATATCATTTTTGGCGACATCATTTCTAAACTCCCTAATTGCCTCTAAAAAAGGAAGAGATTCTATATCTCCGACAGTTCCACCAATTTCAGTAATTACTATATCTGCATTGCTGTTTGAAGCAACTCTATGAATTCTATCTCTGATTTCTCCTGTTATATGAGGAATTACTTGAACTGTCCCACCATTATAATCTCCACGTCTTTCTTTATTTATTACAGATTGATAAATTGATCCTGTTGTTACACTATTTAGTCTAGACATTGCTGTATCTGTAAATCTTTCGTAATGGCCTAAATCTAAATCTGTTTCTGCTCCATCTTCAGTTACAAATACCTCCCCATGTTGGAAAGGACTCATTGTTCCTGGATCCACGTTTAGATATGGATCGAGTTTCAAGATCGAAACGCTATAACCTCTTGATTTGAGTAATCTACCTAAACTTGCTGCTACTATTCCTTTCCCAATGCTGGAAACTACTCCACCAGTAACAAATACGAATTTTGACATTAAATATTTTTAATTGGACACAACCTCCTTTGTTTATTTTTACCAAAAAATCTTATGAACATCCATAAATATTATTATTCTTCTTCATTTGTGACTTCGATATTTAATTCTTTTAATTGTGATTCTTCAACATTAGATGGAGCTTTAGTAAGAAGGCATTTAGATTGCTGATTCTTAGGAAAGGCAATTGTTTCTCTAATTGAATCAGCTCCTAAAATAAGCATTGCGATCCTGTCAAGTCCAAAGGCAATTCCTCCGTGTGGCGGTGCACCCATTTCAAGAGCCTCTATTAAAAAACCAAATTTATCACTTATTTCTTCATTTGATAATCCAACAGCTTTTAAAACCTCTTTTTGAATTTCTGATTCATGAATGCGAATTGATCCTCCACCAAGTTCTAGACCATTCAAAACCAAGTCATAAGCTTCTGCTGTAGATGTTTCAGCTGCGTTATTTAATTCTTTTCTATTTCTTGGAGAACAGAATGGGTGGTGTAATGCCTCTAATCTATTTTCATCTTCATTCATTTCAAACATTGGAAAATCTGTAACCCACAGAAAGTTCCATTTCTTATTAGCAGGATTTGTTTCAACTAATCTTAGATCTTTTGCAATATATTGTCTTACCCTATCAAGGGATTGGTTGACTATTGTTTTCTTTCCTGCGCCTATTAGAATTAAATCTCCATTTTCTGCTTCGGTTCTCTTTAATAATTTTTCTATAAGAACATCATCTAAATTATTCTTAATAGCACCGATTGTATCAATGTCATTTTCTTTGACTCTTATAAAAGCTAATCCTCCAGCTCCAGCATCTTGAGCAACCTGAAATATATCACCGCCAGGTTTAATGCGTACATTACTAATAGATGTGTTCCCTCCTTTTATCGTGATACATTTTATTGTTCCTCCTGATCTAACAGATTTTGAGAAAATATTAAAACCAATGTCGCCTAAAATATCATCAACATTTTTTAAAAGCATTTCGTATCTCGTATCAGGTCTATCAGTTCCATAATTTTCCATCGCTTCATGCCATGTCATCCTAGGGAAATCATTTATTAGTTTTATATTCAATGTATTCTCCCAAATGGTTTTGATAAGTTTTTCATTAAATTTTATTATTTCCTCCTCAGAAACAAAACTCATTTCAATATCTAATTGTGTAAATTCTGGCTGTCTATCTGCTCTTAAATCTTCGTCTCTAAAACATTTTGCTATTTGATAGTAATTATTTAAACCTCCTATCATCAGTAATTGTTTAAATAATTGAGGAGATTGAGGTAAGGCGAAAAAATCTCCTTTAGTTATTCTTGAGGGAACCAAAAAATCTCTAGCTCCTTCAGGAGTTGATTTTGTTAATAGAGGGGTTTCAACTTCAGTAAATCCATTTTTATCAAGAAAATCTCTTGCAATCTTAATTATTTTATGTCTTGTTTTTAGATTATTAATCAATTTTCCTCTTCTTAAATCTAAATATCTATACTTAATACGAAGTTCCTCTTTTGTATTCTCAACGTCATGAACAGAGACTGCAAATGGCAAATTTTTTTTAACTTGGTTTAAAATTTTTAATTCTTTAACATTAAGTTCAAACTCCCCTGTAGAAATATTTTTGTTGATTGAATCTATTGGTCTTTTTATTAATTTCCCACTGACTTGAATAACAGTTTCATTCCTTAAATTTTCTGCTTTATGAAATAAACTTTTTCCATCATCAGGATTAAAAGTTAATTGTAAAAAGCCACTGTGATCTCTTAAGTCAATAAAAATCACACCACCATGATCTCTTCTTCGATCTACCCATCCACATAGATCAATATTTTTTCCAATATCAGAATTATTTAATTCATCACAAATTTTGTTTCGCATTTAGAGGTATTTCATCTTAATAATTAACTATAATAATTCTTCAAGTGTCAATTTTGGAATTCCTGCTTTGCAAAAACTTTTTTTTGCAGAGAACTCCTTTAAACATTTTATTTCTAATTTCTACTTCTACTTCTTCTTTCAGATTTGCATGTTCAATATCAATATATCCTAGAGCAATTGGTTTTTGTAATGTAGGTGACCAGCTACCGCTTGATATTATACCTATGGGTTTATTGCCGATATATACCTTACAATCTTTCCTTGGTATTGCTTTCCCTGAAATTTTAATGCCGACTAATTTTTTTTTGATTTCTTTTGAAGATAAATTCATTAGAGCTTCTTTACCAATGAAATCATGATTATTTTCTAGATGTACTAACCATCCTAAACCTGCTTCATATGGATTTATTTCCTCATTTAATTCTTGTCCATAAAGAGGTAACCCAGCTTCTAGCCTAAGAGTATCTCTAGCTCCTAGACCACATGGAGTTATATCTTTAGATATTAAAAAGTTCCATAAATTAATAGCTAAATCTGAGGGCAATAATACTTCAATGCCCTTTTCACCCGTATAACCAGTTTTAGCTATAAATATTTTTCCTAATTGCTCAAACTTTTTAATAGTTTTATATTCACAACCATAATCTTTTAAATGAGAGATTGAATGATTTGACCATTCTTCAAATAGGATTAATGCTTTAGGTCCTTGAAGAGCTATTAGTGCCATGCCTTCTTTGGCATTTGATACAGATAATTCTTCACAGTTAATATTTTGTTTTATCCAATTAAAATCTTTATTAAATCTACTTGAATTCACTATTAAGAAGATCTCAGTTATATCTTTCCCTTGTTGACCATTGTCATAAATAATCAAATCATCAATAATCCCCCCAGATTTATTTAACATTACAGAGTAACAACTTTGCCCATTCGCAATTGAGTAAATATTTGTTGGAAAAAATTTTTGTAAATAATCTTTGGGATTGGTTCCTTTTATAGAAATAACCCCCATGTGAGAAATATCAAAAAATCCAGCAGAATTTCTTACTGCATTATGCTCTTGAATTAACCCAGAAAAGGAAATAGGCATTTCCCATCCTGAAAAGTTTATCAACTTTGCACTTGATTCCAGATATTTGGGAAATAATGGACTCCTTAGTAAATTCATTTATCTTATTTAAAATTAAATACTTAATATTAAATTAATTCTTTTTAATGCTTTTTATCTAAAGTCATAATTAAGCTTCTTGCAACTTTTGCTGCGACAATACTACTAACTCCACTCGAATCAATATCAGGGGCTAACTCCACTATATCGGCTCCAATTAGATTGAATTTATTTAAAGTCTTTATAATTAATTCAAAATCATCCCAAAAGTAACCGCCTGGCTCTGGAGTCCCTGTACCTGGCAATAAACTGGGATCAAACCAATCTAAATCTACCGTGAGATATAAAGGCATTTCTTTAACTTTTTCTAAATTATTTAATAATAATTGTTCATCTCCCTTATTAAAATCTATGAGTTGTTTATTATTTCTCATCTTTTCAAACTCTTCTTTGGTCCCGCTTCTTATTCCAATTTGAAAAATTTTTTTATTAGGCAGTTTCTCAAGACAACGTTGCATGGTACAAGCATGGCTATTTTTATTGTTCATGTAAGAATCTCTAAGGTCTGCATGTGCATCTAGTTGAATTAATACTAAGTCTGGGTATTTTTTAACTAAAGCCTTAATCGCGCCAGTAGTGATGGAGTGCTCTCCTCCCAACATAAGTGGTTTTAAATTCTTTGAATTTAAGAATTCTGTCGCTAATGCAACTTTTTCTATAACTGCCTCTGAACTACTTAAATCTATTATTAAAGAACCAAAATCGATATATGAAATATTAGAAAGATCTTTTCCTATCCTAGGGCAAAATGTTTCTAAGCTTTGACTGACATTTCTGATTGCTTCAGGACCAAATCTTGTTCCTGGTTTAAAAGATGTTGACCCATCATAGTTAACTCCGAAAATTCCTATTGAGCAATTTTGAATCTCTGTTTGAGATCCCATATAAATACTCCCTTCGGTATCAAAATAATTTTTAAAATGCATTGTTACTTTTTTGTTGAAGTATTTTAAGAATGTTGTTTGGCATCATTTTTAAAGCTCCTGATTGATAATTTAAATTCCAAATCTCACAATTTTCTTCAATTAAATTAGTTTCTTGATTGGTGGCTTGCAAAAAATCTTTTTTATTATCAGATGCAAATGTCCAGCTCCATATCCCACTTGGGTAAAAAGGTACAAAAGAGTACATAGTCTGAGAATTTTTAAATAAATTATTTAATGTCGTAATTATATCCAGATGAATTTCTTTGAAAGATTCTGGAGATTCACTTTGTGTTCCAAGGATTCCTTTCTTTTTCATTATTCTTTTACATTCTTTATAGAAGTCTTTCCTAAACAATTGTTTTGATAATTCAGTAGGATCTGAAATATCTATCAAAATTACGTCATAATAATTATCTTTTATGCTCTTAACCCACTTAAAACCATCGCTGATATGAATATTTAATCTTTTATCTAGCCATGCATCTTTACCAATTTCATTTAAATATTGCTTTGATAATTTTATAACTTCTTCATCAATCTCTACCAAATCTATATTTTCAACCTTTTTGTATTTTAAACATTCTCTTGCAGTACCTCCATCACCTCCGCCAATAATTAATATATTAGAAATCATTTCTAAACTACTAAGTGCAGGATGTACTAGGCATTCATGATAGTATTTTTCTTGTTTATCAGAGGTCATCCAACAACCATCAAGCATCAATGCTTTCCCATATGCATTAGTTTCTAAAATAATAATTTCTTGGTAAGGGGAATTTACTTGGATAATTAATTTACCTTTTAGTCCATATCTGGAGTCTTTATTTATTTCATCAATCCACTCTATTTTTCCGTTCATTTTTTATTTTTACTTGATTGAAGTTTTTTTTTGGCCAGTTTCCAAAGGTTTTGAAAATCATTAACTGATTGCCGTGTAATTCTATCACCAATAATTTCCTCGATTGCAGATATTCTTTTTAGAAATTTTTCATTTGCTGAATTTAGAGCATCTTGATGATTGAGTTTTAGAAAGTAAGAGAGATTTAACAATGTAAAAAATATATCACCAAACTCTTCTTTTATATTTTGATGGTTTTTTTCTGTAATTGCTTCTTTTAGTTCTTCAATTTCTTCTATCAGCTTTTCTAAAATATCATCACTATTATTCCAACAGATATCAATTTTATCTAATTCAAAAGCAATTGATTGAGTGTCTACCATAGGACTAGTTTTTTTAATATTGAAAGATAAATTGCTGTTAATTTTATCTTTTTCACTCTTTTTTTCCTGTTCTTTTTGATTTTTCCATATCTCATTAGCTTCTTTAATGGAAATTTTTTTCTTCTCACTAAATATGTATGGATGCCTAAATATAATCTTTTTATTTAAGTTATTTATGACATCTTTAAGTACAAATCCATTATTCTTTGAGCTGATTTCTGAATGTAGCATTATTTGTAACAACACGTCCCCTAATTCTTCTTTAATGTTTTTTTTATTGCCTTCCAATAATGCTTCTATTAATTCATTGTTTTCCTCTATTAAATATGGAATAAGAGTTTCATTTGTCTGACTTCTATGCCAAGGACAACCTTCTTTTGAATCATATAGCATATGAATATTATTTATTAGCTGATTAAAGCTATTCATAGTTTCAGAATCTGAATCAATTATTTTATTTTTATTTTTATTCATAGCCATTGATAAAATATTAATTAATTCAATTTTGCCTTAATGATGAAATATTTGAAAACTATATTTAAAACTTCTTGCTTGATCTATTAGAATATATATATGAGGGCGATTAGCTCAGCGGTAGAGCGCCTGCCTTACAAGC
>TARA_B100000674_G_scaffold462885_1_pt1 | contig 15263 bp, 13 predicted proteins | sample TARA_B100000674 | Tara Oceans TARA_B100000674 (sample SAMEA2622759) | marine metagenome | biome: marine biome (ENVO:00000447); feature: surface water layer (ENVO:00002042); material: "saline water (ENVO:00002010), including plankton (ENVO:xxxxxxxx)" | depth 5 m
CCTGCCTCAAGGCCCGCAATGCGGTCCTCGGTTTCCGAAAGAGCGGTGAGTAACAGGATCGGCACCTTTGATCCGGCTTCGCGCAGGCTGCGTGCCAGATCGACACCCTTTTCACCGGGCATCAGAACATCAAGCACGATCAGATCAAACTGCAAACCCGACAGGCTCGCACGCGCATTGGCGGCATCGCGCGCCGCAGACACGTTAAAGCCGTTCTCCCCCAGATAGCGGGTAAGAAGGTCACGCAAACGGTCATCATCATCGACCACAAGAATATGTGGCTGATCAGCACCGGTCATCGGGTTTTCCCTAGATCAACATCTATGCAGAACAATCTGGCTGCAAAATCTTTCAAAAGCGTAAGGATAAGGACGTCAAAAATATGACCATCCGTTTGCAGTGCGCTTTTTATCCTGCCCGTTACCTGAACTTTATCCTGCCCGGCGGCGCAGGCCACCGGGACCATCATCCTCGAACCGTTTACGGTCCTTTTCTTCCATCATGCCCAGCATGACCTTGCGGAAGCCCTCAACCGATTCTGCGCCTGCCTCGCGATAGGCTGCGGCAATCAGGGCGCGCTGCTGTTCGGTCAGCTCGCGTTCAAGCGCCTCGCCCTTTTCCGTCAGGGTCAGCAAACGCTGGCGACGGTCCTGCAGACCTGTCTTTTGTTCGATAAAACCTTCGCGCACCAATTGGCCCAGCACACGCGACAGGGACTGCTTGGTGATCTTGAGAATCGACAACAGGTCACTGACCGTGATTCCGGGGTTCCGACTGACGAAATAAATGACCCGGTGGTGGGCGCGACCGAAATTATATTGCGCAAGCATCTGGTCCGCGACTTCGGTGAAATCACGGTAGGCATAGAACAGTAATTCAATGCCTTGTCTAAGTTCTTCTTCCCGCAGAAAAAGCGGGTTGACCTTGCGTGTAGAGATATCTGCCATGCTTATCCGTTATGTCAGTTATATTGACACATTAATCTATGAATGTTACCTCGACCAGACAAATAAGGACATAAAGTTACGTCCAGGAACGTTCTTGAAATGGAATTTGGCAAATGACAACTCCGACCTTTGATAACCGCGACGGTTATATCTGGTATAATGGCGAACTTAAACCGTGGCGTGAAAGCACTTTGCATGTGCTCAGCCATGCTGTCCATTACGGGAGTGCGGTATTTGAAGGCGAACGGTCCTATAACGGCAAGGTTTTCAAGCTGGCCGAACATGGCGAACGCCTGATCAAATCCGGTGAAATCCTGGATATGAAAATCCCTTACAGCGCAGCTGAACTTGATGACGCGGTCATCGAGACGCTCGCTGCCAACAACATTACCGAAGGCTATATCCGCCGTATTGCCTGGCGCGGCAGTGAAATGATGGGTGTTTCCGCCCAGACCACGCGCATCAATGTGGCGATTGCCTGCTGGGAATGGCCGAGCTATTTCGCACCGGAAGAACGCCTTAAGGGCATTCGTCTTGACCTGTCGAAATGGGCCCGTCCGGCTCCGAACACCGCACCGACCAATGCCAAGGCATCGGGTCTTTACATGATCTGCACGCTCTCCAAGCACGAAGCAGAACGCAAAGGCTATGCCGATGCCCTGATGCTTGATTACCGCGGTCAGGTGGCAGAAGCCACCGGTGCCAACGTCTTCTTCATCAAGGATGGTCAGATCCATACGCCGAAGCCCGATTGCTTCCTTGATGGCATCACGCGTCGCACCGTGATTGGCCTTGCCAAGGCGCGTGGCTATGAAGTCATCGAACGCGCGATCATGCCCGAGGAAATGGAAGGTTTCGAAGAATGCTTCCTGACCGGGACGGCGGCGGAAGTTACCCCGGTTGCGGAAATCGGCCCGTACAAATTCACCCCGGGCCAGGTCTGCAAGACCATGATGGAAGATTACATGGCGCTGGTGCGCGGCGAAAATACAGCCGTTGCCGCTGAGTGATTTTTTTGAATAATCACAGCGATTATTCAATTTTTTTGAAAACACCCCGAGCCTTGCGCGCCGGGGTGTTTTTCTTTGCTCAAAGACCAGTTCGCAAAAATATCCTCCCGCCACGGATGCAATCACGACCGTGCGTTCACATATCGGCAAGATCGCCCCAAACACAATCACCGCCGAACCCAAAAATGCGCCCCGACACCGGCTCTCCCCGCCAACAGGCCCGAGCCCCCATCCGTCTTGCCCTGAGCTTCGCGCTTTATCTGCTGACGCTATTTGCCAACGGCCCGCTTCATGCGGCTGAACCGCTCGAAATCAGGCTCCCGGTGCGTGAGAGCGAGTTTGATGATGTGCTGGCCTGTCAGCTTGATCCGGATTCCGCATGCCGATCCTGCCTTGCCGATCATCCGAGCAGCGCGTCGCTTGTCATCTATTCCATCCTGCAGGAAGCCCTGACCACCGGCGGGATCAAGGCCAAGGTCAAACCCGTGCTGTCGCCCAATTCAGAGCGTAGCCGCAAGATGGTCAGTGATGGTCTCGCCGATGTAAAATCGGACTGGGAATTCAATATCGATCCCGATCCGGATTTGCTGAAATCGGCCCCGATCCTGCGCAAGGGCGAGTTTGAGAAAGGCGTCTATGTCAGTCAGGACGCCTTCATTCTCAATGGTGAGAGGCGCATTAGCGACCTGCATGACATGCGGGCGGTGTCCATTCGCACATGGCGACTGGATTGGCAGGCACTAGAAAACCTTGCGCCCAAAAGCCTGACTAGTGCGCCCACGACCTTGCAAATATATAGTCTGATTAATGCCGGACGGGCTGACTTTACCTTGCTGGAGTTCTCATCCGAACCCGACCTGGCGCGGCGATATGAGGACATCACCCTGTATCCGATGCCCGGGGTGAAGGTGATCCTGCCAGACAGCCAGCATTTCATGGTCTCGCGCCGCCTGACCGGTGCGCAGAACTTCATCAAGGCCCTTGATCACGGCCTGACTGCCCTGCGCCAAAGCGGCTTTATCCGCCAGTGCATGGTCAATAGCGGCATCATAAATGAAAAGGTGGCGGACTGGAAAATCCTTAACCCGCTGGCCGCCACCGCCGGCGCGCCAAAAACATCGCAATCACAATAATCGCCAATGGTATGAGGATTGTTTTGCCGTTGCGGTACGAGAGCAAGCGGCGGCCAGATATTCCTCATATAAAACGGACCGCCCGAAAACCCGGACGGTCCGCATTGCATTCTGGTGAGAATGTCTAAGGTTTCACGGGGCTACTTTGCCGCGTCCGGTGCCGTGAATGTCGGGCCGGGATGAACATCAGGGAGTTCAGTCTCGTCGACATAGGCATCGGGCAGGTTATGGTCGGCCTCGTGCTCGGTCTCGTACCACTGCTTGTAGCGATAGAGCACGAGTGAGTCGCGACCAAGGCCACGCAACAACCCATACATCATGACCAGAATGACAGCCGCAAACGGGAAGCCCGCCACCACGGCCGCAGCCTGCAGGGCTGAAAGCCCCCCAGCGACCAGAAGGACCGCCGCAATCACGCCTTCGGTCGTTGCCCAGAACAGGCGCTGAATGCGCGGCGGGTTGGCGTCACCCCCGGCGGTCAGCATGTCGATGACAAACGAGCCACTATCAGACGAGGTCACAAACCAGATGACGATCATGACGATGACAACGGTCGTGACAAACTTGGTAAACGGCATGAATTCCAGCAGCTTGAAGATCGCACTGCCGTAGCTTGCCTTGGTCGCCTCGATCAGCCCCGGATCACCAACCATTTCCATATGGATCGCCGCCCCGCCAAAGGCAGTAAACCAGAAGAACAGAATGACGACCGGGATGAACAGCACCCCAAGGGTGAATTCACGCACCGTACGACCGCGCGAAATGCGGGCAATGAAGATGCCGACAAACGGCGACCACGACACCCACCAGGCCCAATAGAAGATCGTCCAGCCAGCCTGCCAGTTGGTGTCGGTGTAGGCTTCGCTCCAGAAGCTGATCACGACCAGATTGCTGATATAGTTGCCGACATTCTCGACAAAACTGTCGAGCACGAAAAGCGTCGGCCCGGAAATCAGAACGAAGGCCAGCAAAACGAAGCTGAGCTGAATGTTGAGGTTACTGATGCGCTTGATGCCGCCATCAAGCCCGACCATGACCGAGATGGTGGCAAACACGGTGATGATGGCAATCAGAACAATCTGAACCGGCATGGTATCGGGGATACCAAACAGCGAATTCAGACCCGAGCTGATCTGCATCACGCCAAGACCAAGGGTCGTGACAATGCCAAACATGGTGCCAAACACGGCGAGGATATCGACGACATGACCCCAGGTGCCATAAATCCGTTCACCAATGATCGGATAAAGGGCGGAGCGGATCGAAAGCGGCAGGCCCTTGCGATAGTGGAAATAGGCCAGCGACAGACCGACAATGCAATAGAGCGCCCAGCCATGAATGCCCCAATGCAGGAACGAAATCGTCATTGCCTGCTCAGCCGCGGCAATCGTTTCAGGCTCGGCCGTTGGCGGTGCGAAATAGTGATAAAGCGGTTCGGCCACGCCCCAATAGAGCAAGCCAATCCCGATACCGGCACTAAACAGCATCGCCGTCCATGAAAACAGCCCGTATTCCGGGGCATCGGTTTGCCGCCCCAAACGTACGCGTCCATAGGGACCAATCGCGAGATAGAGGCTGACGATCACTGCCAGATTGGCAACGATGATCAAAAACCAGCCGAAATAGTTGGCGATAACGGATTGCGCGGCGGCGAACAGCGCGCCTGCGGTTTCCGTAAAGACCGCCCCGAATATGATGAACCCGACGATCAGGATGGCCGAGACGGAAAAGACCGGCTTGCTGACCCGCGGGAAAGGCCCGAGTGGCCCCACCTTCATTTTGTCGTCCATGCTTACCTCACTGTTTCGGGTATCCAACTTTTCGTTGTTTATGCCCCTGATCAGCGCCGGGGGTCTCCCGGAGTAACGACTGATCAAACATGCGGTCCGTACCCGAGCCGGACTGCGAGGCGGCTTTGATTAGGCACTTTCTGGTCGGCACTTCAGGTAGTCAGATGTTCGGTGTTCGGTTGTTCAGCTGTTTCGACACACGAGTTGAGGCAGCGCCGGCCAGCCGTCCCACATGGCTGGCCGACGCTGCTTCTTACTCCCCTCGCGGGAAGCGCTGGTTTTCTTCGAGATCGTTGAGATCCATGTGATTGCGCATGTAGCGTTCGGACGCCTTTTGCAGCGGCTGATAATCCCACGGGAAGTAGGAGCCGTTGCGAAGCGCCTCGTAAACGATCCAGCGACGTGCCTGACTTTCACGAACCGCCTGATCAAAGGCTTCAAGGTTCCAGCGCGCATCGCGCTGCGCACGAAACGCTGCCATCTGATCGGCACAGGCCGGATCGGCTGCCAGGTTGGTCAGTTCCTTGGGATCGGCTTCAAGATCGAAAAGCTGTTCGGGATCAAGCGTGCAATAGGTGTATTTCCATTTGCCTTCGCGGATACAAACCAGCGGGGCATAGGAGCCCTCGGCAGCATATTCCATCAGGACCGGCTCGGTGCGGGCTTTGCCCGCAAGCATGCCACAAAGCGACATGCCATCGGTCCAAGGTTGGACTTCTTCCATGGAAATGCCGGCAAGGTCGGCCACGGTCGGGGTGACATCAAGGCTTGAAACCGGATCGGTATAAAGGCCCGGTGTTATGTTTGGCCCGGCCATCATCAGCGGCACACGGGCCGAGCCTTCAAAGAAGCTCATTTTAAACCACAGGCCGCGTTCACCCAGCATATCACCGTGATCAGAGACAAAGATGATGATGGTGTTATCGAGCTGACGGGTGGTTTCAAGCACCTCCATGATCTGACCGACCTTGTCATCGATATAGGAGATGTTGGCAAAATAGGCCTGCCGTGAACGACGGACATCTTCCTTTTTGATATCGAAAGCCGTGTAGTCGCTGGCATGCATCAGACGCTTGGAATGCGGGTCCTGATCATCGAAATCAAACGGCGCCACATCCGGTTCAAGTTCCGGGCAATCTTCATAGAGATCCCAGAATTTCTTGCGCGCGACATAGGGGTCATGCGGATGGGTGAAGCTGACCGTCAGGCACCATGGGCGGTCATCATGGCCGCGCGACAGATCATAAAGCTTATGCGTCGCGTTGTAGGCAACCTCGTCATCATATTCCATCTGGTTGGAAATCTCGGCCACACCGGCACCGGTGACGGAGCCCAGGTTGTGATACCACCAGTCAATGCGTTCGCCCGGTTTGCGATAGTCCGGGGTCCAGCCAAAGTCCGCCGGATAGATATCGGTGGTCAGGCGTTCTTCAAACCCGTGCAGCTGATCAGGGCCGACGAAATGCATCTTGCCCGACAGGCAGGTGTAATATCCCGCGCGGCGCAAGTGATGGGCATAGGTCGGAATGTCCGATGAAAATTCAGCCGCGTTGTCATAAACCCGGGTGCGATGGGGCAACTGGCCCGCCATGAAGGATGCACGTCCCGGGGCGCAAAGCGGGGAGCCGGTATAACAGTTGCGGAAACGCGCCGAACGCTCAGCGAGTTTGCGCAAATGCGGCGTATGAAGGAATTCCGCAGGACCATCGGGGAACAGGGTTCCGTTCAACTGGTCGGCCATCAGGATCAAGATATTCGGGGACGTCATTTAGTCGAGCACTCCTTATCGGGGTGCGACAATCCAGCCATCACCGAGATGGCAGTCTTGACGATAAAAGCACCCCTTGGTCGTTCATTTGCGTCAGCGCCAGCCTTCACCCCCTGCCCCTTTTCGGGTGCGTTTTGTCGGGTGTTTTTGTTATTCCGCTTGACGGCAACTTCGTTAAGAACATTAAATCCATAAATCAACACTCAAAGAAACCCGGTGTTTTTTAATCACTTTCATAAAGAATTTTTATAATGCAAAGACCGCTCGACATTGGATGGCTAAGAATTTTCGAAGCAGTCGGGCGGCTGGGCAGCCTGACGCGCGCGGCCAATGAGCTGGGATTAAGCCAGCCTGCCGTGACCTATCAAATCAAGCGGGTCGAGGATCAGTTGGGCGTCTCATTGCTGCATCGATCCCAGGGCGGCAGCCGGTTGACCGATGCGGGTGAAATCCTGTTTGAGGCCGTGCAAAGCAGTGTCGAGCATATCGACAAGGCGGTGCGTGATACCCGGCGGTCTTCGCAAGATCATGCGGTGCGCATCTTTACCGATTTCGGCTTCGCGGCCTTCTGGTTGATGCCACGCGTGACCGATTTCCGCCGCCTGCATCCCGAGGCCGAAGTCCATATCATCGCCTCCCAAGGCCTTGATGATGAACTTGGCCGTGAAACCGATGCAGCCATGCTGTTTGGCGGCGCCGACGATTTCCCCGAAACGGCACAGCTTCTGATCCCGGAAAGGGTGGTACCGGTCTGCACGCCCGGGTTCCTTGAGCGATACGGGCCGTTTGATGATCCAGCCCAGTTTGCCAGAGCACCCCTTTTGCATCTGGAAGTGACAGGTAAATCACGCTGGTTGACGTGGGAAAGCTGGCTTGCCGATCACGGGATTACCCGCAAACCAGCGCAAGGGGATCTGGGGCTTAACACCTATGGCTTTGTCATTCAGGCCGCCCTTGCCGAACAGGGCGTGGCGCTGGGCTGGCGGGGATTGATTGACCATCATATCGAGCAAGGGTCGCTGGTCGCAGTGGGTTCGGAAGTCAGCCGACCGGATCGCGGATACTGGGTCGTGCCCAGCCGATCTGTCAGCGACACGACAACCACGCTGCTTGATTGGCTGACCAACGAAACCTGATTGCCATCGGCATTCATTCTTTTGCTGTATCCGCCGCGCAGTGTTCCCTAGAGTGATGGTTCGCGCACACCACAATCGACAGGGGATTTTTCATGACAGAGCATGGTTATAACAGCGGGCGGTTGAACCTGCCTTTCGTTGGCATTTCGACCTTTTCCAAAAGCCCCTATGTCGAGAATTGGGATGCGATTGATGCGGATGTCGCCATTCTTGGCGCGCCGTTTGATTTCGGCACCCAATGGCGATCCGGTGCGCGGTTTGGCCCGCGTGGCATTCGCGAGGCATCGACCCTTTTTGCCTTTGGCCATGCCGGGGCCTATGACCATGAAGATGACGTGACCTATCTTGAAGGGGTCCGGATGGTCGATATTGGCGATGCCGACATCATTCATACCGACACGATCAACAGCCACGCCAATATCGAGTTCGGCGTGCGCAAGATTTTGGCGGCCGGCGCCCTGCCCGTTGTTCTGGGCGGTGATCATTCGATCAACATTCCCTGCATCAATGCCTTTTCCGAACAGGAACCGGTGCATGTCGTGCAGTTTGATGCCCATCTTGATTTCGTTGATGAACGCCACGGGGTGCGCAATGGACATGGCAACCCGATGCGCCGTGCAATTGAAAAGCCGTGGGTCACGGGCATGACCCAGCTTGGCATTCGCAATGTGTCCTCCACCGCCAAGGAAGGATATGACTATGCCCGTGAACAGGGATCAGACATCCTCTCAGTGCGCCAGGTTCGCAAGCTTGGTGTTGAAGGTGTGCTCGAACGCATTCCGGCCGGGAAACGCTATTACCTGACGATCGATATTGACGGGTTTGATCCATCCATCGCACCGGGTACAGGAACCCCCAGCCATGGCGGGTTCCTGTATTACGACGTACTGGAAATCATCGCTGGCCTTGCCAAGCGAGGCGATATCGTTGGCATTGACCTGGTCGAAGTCGCCCCGGATTACGATCACACCGGAACAACCGCCATTCTGGCAGCGCAGATTTTGCTCAATACCATCGGGCGGATTTTCGCCGCGCGGGGGGCCTGATCGGCAGCCCCAAAAGCCGTATCCCCGCCCTTGTTTGGCGGGGATACAAACCATCATATTGAAATGAAAGATCCGGTCAGGCCGGCACGGCAGGCGAAAGCGAACCGGCATAAAGACCCAAATGGGTATCAAGGTGCGCCTTGAGCCTTTTGATATCGCTTTCGATTTCTGGCGCCTTAAGCACGTCATGGCAGGAAAATGACGGCACGGTTTCGACACCGCAGAAGCGATAACACGCTGCAATATGCACAAAGGCATCGTCAACATCCTTGCCCTGATACAGGCACTGATCCGGGTTACCAAAGGCCACTGCCGGGGCATTCCATGTCAGCGAGATCATGAATTTTTTGCCCTGCATCTTTCCCCCTGTCCCATACTGCAGGGACGGGTCACTGCGCGAACGACCGTCATCGACCATGAAGGTCTGGCTTGCCAGCCCCGCGTTAAAGACCTCGTCCAGATATTTCTTGTGCGTCCAGGGCGCGCCAAACCAATTGACCGGGGCTTGCAGAATAATCAGATCCGCCCAGTCATGTTTTTCGACCTCGGTCTCGGGGTCATATCCCTGATCAATGACGGTATGGCGAACGGTGTGGCCTTGCGCGGTGAATTCACCGCTCATGACATCGACAAGATGGGCGTTCAGGCTGCCCGTAGACCAGCCCACATAGAGCATGTGGCCATTGATGATCAAAACGTTCATCACGATTTTCTCCATTGGTGGGATGCCGGAATACCGACATCAAAGTGAATGGAGGCACATTACCAGCCCGTCCGACTTCCGGTTTGCCAGTTGTGCGGTTATGATTGCCCAAAACGCCGAATGATCGTTATGCCGAAGTGTCAGGTGTGTTCAAAACGAACAGCTGACGTTAAATGAACATCCCGGAAAATCAGGAAACAGGACACATTGGCCATGTCTGTCAACGTTACGGAACTTGTGCACAAAGTATCGGATATCGCCAAGGAAGATGGCACCTTGTCCATCCTTGATGGGCAGATTCAGCTTTTTCGCAACAGTGCGCCGGTTGCCGCCTTGCCCTGCATGTATTTTTTCGGTCTGGGCATGACGCTCAGCGGCAGTAAAAATATCATGGTCGGCGAAAAAACCTATGAGATGGAAGCTGGCGGATGCCTGTTATCACCGGCCGAACTTCCGGTGATCACATCTATTACGCGGGCCCGAAAAGACGCACCGTTTCTTGGCATCTTCGTTCATCTTGACCTTCAGCAGATGACGCAATTGGCAGCCGAAACAGGACCGCTTCCGGCCGAAAGCAAAAATCATTGCAATACCGTGCCCACGATGGAAATTGATGCCGGTATTGCCAACGCGGTTGAACGCCTCGTCGATTTGCACAACAGCCCCGACCTTGCAAAGCAGCTTTTTCCGATCATTCGTCAGGAAATCATGATCCGGCTATTGCACGGGCCTTATGGACCGACTTTACGCCAAATCATTACATCGGATTCACCGATGCAAAAAATCATGCGGATCCTGTCCTGGCTTAAGAACCATTTTGCAGATGATTTTACATCGGGCGATCTGGCGGGGATGGCGCATATGAGCTCATCAACCTTCCGCGAACATTTCAAGGCCGTCACCGGCATGAGCCCGATGCAATATCTTAAACAGATCCGGCTTCTTGAGGCGCGTCAGCTTATGTTTAATGACAAACTCAACGCCAGCAGTGCCGCCTTTGAAGTTGGCTATGAAAGCCCGTCCCAATTCAGCCGGGAATATTCCCGAATGTTCGGGGTATCTCCCGTCCGCGATATCCGACGTCTGCGTGACCTTGTCGACTCATCGGGTATCCCGCGGACAAACTGGCACGAGCAGACCAAGACAGGCCTGACCGGGCAGTCCAGGTTCGAAACCACTGAAACGCCCGGTAATCCTCCGGCTTAACATCCTCTAATCACATGAAACATGCGCTTAGGGACCATGGCCAATTCGCTTCGCGCATTCGACAACACATAGCCTCAGCCGCCGATCTCGACCATGACAGCAGCGGAAAGCTCCTTCAATGCTGCGTTTCGCGTTGAAAAGTCCGCATCAGCATCCGAGATAAAAATATAGACAATCCAGGGCTGCTCGTTAACTGGCTTAACCAGTGCAACGATGTTGCGCGTTTTGTCTCCGCTGCCGGATTTATCGAAAATTTCCCAACCGGCAGGAGCATGCACGCGCAAAAGGTCTCCGGTAACAGCCCCACGACTTGTCCAGTCCGCAAGTTGAACCCTTGAGGACGGCGATAATGCATCCTCCAGGAAAAGCTTGCGCAATGTAGCGGCCATTGCCGCTGGCGTTGTGGTGTCACGTGGATCACCGGGTACGAAAGTGTTCAGGTCGGGCTCGAACCGGTCAAGACGACTGACCGTATCACCGGTATTGCGAAACATGTTTGTGACGGCATCCGGGCCACCCAAACGCTTAAGGAGAAGATTGCTCGCAGTGTTGTCGCTCATGTCGAGGGCAGCAAGGCACAAATCGGAAATGATCATGTTCTCGCCAACACGCTTTGACGTCACCGGCGCGTAAGACAGCAGATCGGCTTCGCGGATCGGCAAAGCTTCAGACAATGATAGCGCCCCCTTGTCACTTTGCGCCAGAATAGCACCGCAGATTGGCACTTTGACCGTGCTGTTCATCAAGAAACGCTCATGGGGGCGGTGAGACCATGTCTCCTCGGTTGCGGTATTCAAAAGAACGATGCCCACCCGCGCATCAAGTCGGTTTTCGATCTGCGTAACCGTATAGGCAAGCTCTGATCGCAAGGTATCGGCGGAGGCAAAACCGTACAAATTCAGCCCAAGAACGATCGTTGTCGCGAAACGCAACAGAATGGTGGCGCAAAGCCGCATCTAGGAATCCTTTTGAGAAAGCGCTGACTAACCAAGCCAAGGCGAGGCGAGGCGTCTGCCAAGGTTGGTAATCTGGGTTACGGCCAGTTTGCTTCGGGCGGGAGCGACATCAGGATGGCTTCGGTGTTGCCGCCGGTCATCAGGCCAAAGCGCGTGCCGCGATCATGGAGGAGGTTGAACTCGACATAGCGGCCGCGCTTGATCAGCTGGGCGCGACGTTCATCATCGGTCCAGGATTTGTTGTAGTGGCGCTTGACCAGTTCGGGATAGATATCGCGAAAAGCACGCCCGACATCCTGGGTAAAGGCGAAATCCTTATCCCAATCGGCATCAAGGTAATCATAGAAAATCCCGCCAACGCCGCGCGGTTCATTACGGTGCGGCAGGAAGAAATATTCATCGCACCATTTTTTGAAGCGGTCGTAATAGTCATCACCATGGGCATCGCAGGTGGCTTTCAGCGCTGCGTGGAAATCAGCCGTGTCTTGATCCTTGGGGAAAACCGGGGTCAGATCGGCACCACCGCCAAACCATGCCTTGGTCGTGACGATGTGGCGGGTGTTCATGTGCACGGCGGGCACATGCGGTGAGCACGGATGGGCGACCAGTGAAATGCCCGCAGCCCAGAAGTTCGGGTTTTCATCGGCACCGGGGATTTCCTTGCGGAATTTTTCGGAAAATTCGCCATGCACGACCGAAATATTGACCCCGACCTTTTCAAACACCCGGCCCTTCATGACCGACATTTCGCCCCCACCTTCACTAGCACCTTCGTTTTCGCCGCGTTCCCACGCGGTGCGTTCGAACCGGCCCGGGGCGCGATCGGAAAGCGGACCTTCATAGCTGTCTTCGAGGGCCTCGTAACTGGCACAGATTTCATCGCGCAGCTGACGGAACCAGAGGCGTGCGGTTTCCTTGTGCTGTTCGATCAGGTTTTTGTCCGTGCTGTTCATTCCACCCTCTTTGGAAAACTGTTTGTTTGTCTGAGCGCTTCGCCCAGTGTCATTGCGGTTGCCATGGCGACATTCAGTGATCGCATCTGTGGCTGCATTGGAATGACGACGCGGGCATCGACATAATCATGCACCTGATCAGGCACCCCTTTGCTTTCGGAACCGAGCATCAGGATATCATCGGCGCGAAATTCAAAATCGCAATAGGGTTCGGCCCCCTTGGTCGTCAGCAACACCAGACGGCCCGGCACTGTTCCGTCTTCGCGGGCTTCGACAAAGGCACGCCAGTCGGCATGGCGTATATAATCGGCCTTTTCGAGATAATCCATCCCGGCACGCTTGAGTGCGCCCGAGGTCAGAAGAAACCCGCAGGGCTCAATGATATCGACCGGCAGACCAAAGCAGGCGGCCATGCGCAGGATCGTTCCGGTATTTTGCGGAATGTCGGGTTCGAATAAGCAGATTCTCATAAGGCCTGTCACATGCCGGGAAGGGATAGCGGGTCCGTTGCGGTTCTTGTACCCCATTTGGGCACCGGTCTGCCAGACGTTGCGGCAATAATTTGAACGATTGAAATCGAGATCACAGAACCGCCCCAACGGTGGGACAAAACGGCGCGAAACACCGCGCGTTTTCATTCAATCCTGTTTCATATCAGGGGTCATTGGGCTATGTTTGGGCATGCGTTACAGCACATGCCCGACGGGGTTTGTCGAGATACGCAGGCCTTTGAATTTTCAGGAACGTGATCTTTGCAGGAACCGCATTTCGACCTTAACTGGGATGATCTGAAACACCTTCTGGTGTTGTCACGTGAAGGGACACTTTCGGCGGCGGCACGGGTTCTTGATACCTCACGCGTTACGGTCAAGGCGCGCATTTCCAATCTGGAAAACAATCTGGGTGTGCGCCTGTTTTCACAAGACAAGACGGGCTACAAGCTGACGCGCGATGGGCGCGACCTTGCGGGCTATGCGCTTGAATGCGAACGGCAGTTGCGCCTTGCGCTTGCCGGGCAAACCAAGGACAGCACGCCGCGGCTTAAAATCCGGGTTGGTGTGGTTGAGGGCATTGGTAACGGCTATCTGGCGGAGAAGCTTTCAAACTGGCTTAAGGGCCAGAACATTGATTTCGAGCTGGCGTCGCTGCCCAAGCAGGCGCGCATTACCAACCGCGAAGCCGATATCTGTGTGACGCTCGAAGAGCCTGAAGGTGAGAACATCATCAAAAAGGTTCTGACCCCCTACACACTGGGCATCTATGCCAGTCAGGGATATATCGACGAACACGGGCCGCTTAAGGGATCGCAGGATGTGCTTGATCACATGTGGGTCGGCTATGTGCGCGATCATATCTTTTCCCAGACGCTGAATTACCACGAGGAACTTTCGGCCAATCTGAAATACGCGTTTCGTGGTACGAGCATGGTTTCCCAGCTTTATGCGACGGCGGCGGGCCTGGGCTTGGGGATTTTTCCGATCTATCTGACGTCGGATTTCAATCTGGTGCGGGTGTGCCCGGAAATCGCCTTTGCGCGGAAATACTGGATTTCATCATCAAGTGATCTGCACCGGTTCCCCGGGCATCTGTCGGTGTGGAAGTTCCTTTTGGAAACCACACAAAAGGACCACCGGCTGTTTTATGAAGGCAACTGATCGCAAAGAAAAACGGGGCATGCCTGGCACGCCCCGTTTTGTCATCCGTTATGATCGGGTCTATTGCGCATAGATCAGATCGGGAAGCCAGGTGGTGATCCATGGCACATAGGTGATCAGGATCAGGGCAACGATCATGATGCCGATAAAGGGCAGACAGCCGCGCAGCACATCGCGCAACGTCATCTTGGAAACGCCCATCGCGACAAACAGGTTCAAGCCCACCGGCGGGGTCAGCATCCCGACCGAGAAATTGACCACCGTGATCAGACCAAAGTGAACCGGGTCGATCCCGACCTGGGCTGCAATCGGCTGCAACAGCGGTGCCAGCACGATGATCGCCGAGGCACTATCAAGGAAGAAGCCGGTCACCAGCATGACGATGTTAAACAGGGCCGCGACCGTGAACGGATCGCTTGTGCTGCCCAGCACCTGGGAGGACAGATTGCCCGGGGCGCCTGTGATCGTCAGAAGCCATGAGAAGGCCGATGCACCTGCGGTAATCAGAAGCAGGGTGGCGGCAATTGCGCCCGATGACTTCAGGATGGATTTCAGTTCGGCAAACCCGATCTGCTTATAGATCACGGCCCCGACAAACCAGCCATACATGCAGGCAACTGCCGCAGACTCGGTCGGTGTGAAGACGCCACTGTAAATACCGCCGAGCAGCAGAACCGGCAGGCCAAGCCCCCAGGCCGCACGCCGGAAAGCGGTTACGAACTGTGCACGGGTCGGCATGGCTTCGCGCGGATAGTTGCGTTTGATGGCAAACAGCACACAGGACGCGATCAGAAGCCCACCAATCAGAAGGGCCGGACCAACACCGCCGGCAAACAGCTTGCCGACCGAGGCCCCGGTGACAGAACCATAAATGATCAGACCGATGCTGGGCGGGACGATTGGCCCCAAGGTGCCTGCAACAGTGATCAGACCGATGGAAAAGAACTTGTCATAGCCCGC
>TARA_B100000674_G_scaffold303516_1_pt1 | contig 15142 bp, 12 predicted proteins | sample TARA_B100000674 | Tara Oceans TARA_B100000674 (sample SAMEA2622759) | marine metagenome | biome: marine biome (ENVO:00000447); feature: surface water layer (ENVO:00002042); material: "saline water (ENVO:00002010), including plankton (ENVO:xxxxxxxx)" | depth 5 m
GAAGGTGGTCAGATGTTCGTCGTGCCATTCCTTGTCGTTAAACAGGATCGCACCACCAAGGCAGCGGCCCTGACCATCGATATGCTTGGTCGCGGAATAGACAACGATATCAGCACCCAGTTCCATCGGCTTTTGCAGGATCGGCGTGGCAAAGACGTTATCAACGATGACCTTGGCCCCGACCTTGTACGCCAGTTCGGAAATGAAGGCGATATCAAGAACCTCAAGCGTCGGGTTCGACGGGGTTTCAAGGAAAACCGCATCTGCCGGTTTGGAAAGTGCCTTTTCCCAAGCAGCCTTGTCCGTGCCATCGACCAGCTCGGTTTCAACGCCAAACCGCGGCAGAAGCGTGGTGAGGATAAATTCGCATGACCCGAACAGGGCGCGTGATCCGACCACACGGCCACCGGCCTTGGTGCTTGCTGCCAATGCATTCCAGACAGCAGACATGCCCGATGCCGTCGCGCGGCAATATTGCGCGCCCTCGATCAGGGCAAGGCGCTCTTCGAACATGCCGACGGTCGGGTTGGCAAAACGGGAATAGACATAACGTTCCGGGCCGCTGCCATCAAAGGAGGCTTCTGCCTCGGCGGCGGTGTCATACACATAGCCGGAATTCATAAAGATGGCTTCGGAAGTCTCGCAAAAGCCGCTGCGCGCTGTGCCGCCACGTACGGAACGGGTCGCCGCGCGCCAGTTATCGGAAGCCTTTTTTTCGGTCGTCATCGTCTTGCTCCTACATGCCCGGAATATGGTGTGATCCGGACACAAAAAAACCCTGACCGGCATGAATGGGTCAGGGCCGAAGCCAAGCTACCCCTCTTTAGCGATTTTTTACGTGGCCGCAAGCCGGTCGACAAATCCCACGATTGGCAGACGATACGTCCAGTTTTCCCCTACGTCAAGCGCCACTCCCTCAGGATTTTTGCGCATATCCGGGTCCGCTATCGCGTCACGTCGGACAAATTCCCCTCACGCAATGGTGAAGGCAGTTCATGAGCAAGTTTTGAATTTTCTCTCTAATGTTGGATCAAATGATGCGATCCTGTTTTGAAGGGTTTGCTCATCACACCAAATGAACGACCTGCAAGAGCCTGAAATAAATGACCAAAACCAGTTCAATGGCGTCACACTTGTCCGACCAGAAACCAGATATCCAAGCGGAAATCAAAGGCGCGTCAAAGCCGCTCTGGCGGAAGCTTTTACCTGTCGCGGTGCTGATTATCGGTCTTGTCATTGCCTGGGCCAGCGGCGCTCTGGATTTGCTGTCATTTGATACGCTGCGTGAAAATCGCGACCTGTTGCAGGGCTTTGTTGCCGATAATCCGGTTTCAAGCGTGCTGTTTTTCATGGGGCTTTATGTTGTTTCCGTTGCCCTGTCCCTGCCGATCGGCTCGATCCTGACCATCACAGGTGGCTTTTTGTTCGGATCGTTCCTTGCGACAAGCTACATCGTGATCGGTGCAACCCTTGGCGCAACAATTGTGTATCTGGCCGCACGCTATGCGTTTTATGACCTGATGCGCGCCAAGGCCGGTAACGCCGTTCGCAAAATGGAAGAAGGCTTTGCCGAAAACGCCTTCAGCTATCTGATGGTTTTACGCCTGATCCCGATTTTCCCGTTTTGGCTGGTCAATCTTGTGCCAGCTCTTCTTGGGGTCAAATTGCGCTCCTTTGTTTTGGGCACCATGATCGGCATTATTCCGGGCACCTTTGTATATGCTTCCATTGGTGATGGGCTTGGAGCCTTGTTTGATCAGGGCAAGACGCCCGATCTAGGCATCATCTTTGAACCACGTATCCTGACCCCGATCATCGGATTGGCCGTGCTGGCCCTTCTGCCGGTGGTTTATAAGAAACTGCGCCAAGGCAAAAGCGGGGCGGACAAACATGAATAAGATCATCCATACTGATATCTGCGTGATTGGTGCTGGGTCCGGCGGCCTATCGGTTGCCGCTGGTGCTGTCCAGATGGGAGCAAAGGTCGTCCTGATCGAAAAGGGCAAAATGGGTGGCGATTGCCTTAATACCGGTTGCGTTCCGTCCAAGGCGCTTTTGGCGGCTGCCCATGCGGCCGAAAATGCACGACAGGCTTCGCGCTTTGGTGTTTTGACCGGATCGGTCGATGTCGATTTTGGCCGGGCAATCGACCATGTCCATTCCGTGATCGCTGGCATCGCCCCGCATGACTCGGTCGAACGGTTCGAAGAACTCGGCTGCACCGTCATTCAGGCAGAAGCACGCTTTACCGGCCCTGGCGAGGTCATTGCAGGGGATAGCACGATCAAGGCCAAGCGCTTTGTCATCGCCACCGGTTCACGCGCCGCCATCCCGCCGATCCCCGGTCTTGAAAGCGTTTGCTATTTCACCAACGAAACCATTTTCGAAAACCGCATTCGCCCCGAACATCTGATCATCATCGGTGGTGGGCCCATCGGTTTGGAAATGGCACAGGCCCATCATCAACTGGGTGCAAAAGTCACCGTGATCGAAATGGGCACCATCCTGCCCAAGGATGATACCGATCTGGTGGCGGTTGTCCGCGACCGCATCAAGGCCGATGGCATCAGCTTGTATGAAGGTGCCAAAACCAAGGAAATCCTTGATGTGAATGATCAGATCAGGGTCGTGATCGAACACCAGGGCATCGAGATCACCCTTGAAGGCAGCCACCTTTTGCTGGCAACCGGACGCAAACCCAATGTCGAAAATCTTGGTCTGTCAGATGCCGGGATTGATCACAGCGAACGCGGCATTTCCGTTGATGCGCGTCTGCGCACCTCAAACCGCAAAGTGTTTGCCATCGGTGACGTCACCGGCGGACTTCAATTCACCCACATGGCCGGTTATGACGCCGGGATCGTGATCCGCAATGCGCTTTTCCGCCTTCCGGCCAAGGTCGATCACAGCGGCGTGCCATGGGTGACCTACACCAACCCGGAACTGGCCCAAGTCGGCCTGACGGAAACGGCCGCGCGTGAAAAGTTCGGCGATGATATCCGCGTTGTGACCTGGGATTATGCCGAAAATGATCGTGCGCGCGCAGAAGCAGACACCGAAGGCTTTATCAAGGTCATCACCACGCCAAAGGGCAAGATACTGGGTGCCGCCATTGTCGGCAGACAGGCGGGCGAGCTGATTGGCGTCTGGTCGCTTGCCATCAGCAAGAAGATGAAGATCGGTGCGATTGCCGGCATGATCGCGCCTTATCCGACCCTTGGCGAACTGTCCAAACGCGTTGCCGGGGCCTGGTATACGCCCAGCCTGTTTAGCGAAAAAACCCGCAAGCTGGTCCGCTTCCTGCTTAAGTTCGGATGACCGGTTTTATTGGTTCGCATATAAAAACAAGCATCTGTATTGCTGTACTTTTTTCGGCTTCTTGGCCTAACATCATCTCATGAATAACCGGCATCTGAAATTGCCCCCATGGGCCAAGTCACTTTCCGCGCGCCTTCTGGTGCTGACGGTAAGCTTTGTGATGCTTGCAGAGGTGTTTGTTTTTGCCCCCTCTGTCGCGCGATTTCGGATTGACTGGCTGAAGGCGCATCTTGATTCCGGCTACCTTGCAGCCCTTGCCCTTGAAGCCACCCCGGATCAAATGATCCCTGATGATCTTGAGCGCGAGCTGCTTTCCAATGCCGGGATCGAGGCCGTTATTCTGCGTCGTGAAGATCGGAAGTTGCTGCTGCAACGCGATGATATGCCTGCCAAGGTCGACAAGGATGTCCAACTGACAAACTTTTCGATCCCGATGGCCCTGATGGAAGGGTTATCAACCCTGACTCAGACCGAGAACCGGGTGCTGCGGGTTGTCGGCATGCCATCCATGGCACCGGATTTCGAGATCGAGGTCCTTGTTCATGAGGACCGTTTGATTGAAGCCATGCGCAATTTCGGTTGGCGGGTATTTGGCCTGTCGCTGATGATTTCGTTCTTTACCGCTGGGCTGGTTTATTTCGCACTCAACCGGTTGCTGGTTCGGCCGATGCGGACCCTGACCCATGACATGATCCGTTTCCGCGAAGACCCGCAGGATAAATCATCGCTGATCGATCCGGGCGAACGTGACGATGAAATTGGCGTTGCGCGTCAGGAACTCGCCATGATGCAGCAAGATATTCAGGCGATGCTTAATCAGCGCCGCCGCCTTGCTGCCCTTGGCACAGCTGCCACCAAGATCAGCCATGATCTGCGCAATGCACTGGCAACTTCGATGCTGATGACCGAACAGCTTGCCAGAAGCCAGGATGACGAAGTCCGCGCTGTTGTGCCGAGGCTTCTATCATCGATGGAACGCGCGGTTTACATCAGTGAACAAACCCTGTCCTTTGCGCGCGAAACCCCGCCACCGCGCGACCTTGCGACCTTTACCCTGATCGAGCTGATCGAAGAAATCCGTGATCAGATTTTGCTGCATAAATGCGAGCAGCTTCTTGATGGCGCCATGGATGACACGCAGAAGGATGATGAACCCTGCCCGACCCGCATCGAAATCGACCTTCCCGAAGACGTCATGCTGGAAGCCGATTACGACATGTTGTTTCGCGCCTTTAGCAACCTGATGCGCAACCCGATCGAAGCCGGGGCAACGGTCGTTACCATCACCCACAACATTCAGGCTGAACCCGAAGCTGGTACGGAAGGCCGCACCGAATCGGGCAAGACCCGCAGTTTCATTGATGTGATCATCACCGATAACGGTCCGGGATTGCCGGAAAAGGCGATCAAAAACCTGTTCGTTCCGTTTGCGGGCAGCGGACGTGAAGGCGGCACCGGGCTTGGTCTTGCCATCGCGCGCGAGCTGATCAGTACCCATAACGGCGAACTTCTCCTCACTGCAACAGGACCGGATGGTGCTGTTTTCACAGTCACATTGCCGATCAGCAGCTGATTGCTGCGGCATTGCACCACCGCAGCGCACCTAATTCATAGATTTTTCCTATCGAATTTTATTTGATATTCGATTTTATCTTTTTAATGGCATTTGCCACCTTGGGTTATGGCGATGCCGGGCCTGATCCCGATCCCCGATCCGCTCCTGACCCAAGGTTCGGTGTCGCCACCCGAATTAAAGCGTTCCGTATTGATATTTAAGCCTCCCGATCCCCTGTTGCACCCTCCCCCTTGGTTGGCACCTCAAGCGATACGGAACGACCGAGACCCTATAATCCTTGCCGGATTATCATCAGGGGATCTGCACCGGTCCCCGCCCTCAAGACCCCTTGTCCCAATACTGGGCAAGGGGTGTTTTTTTTATGGTTTTGCGTTAAACCGGGCGCGTCATTGATAGACGCATGTCTTCAATCTGTTGACGTAAAAAACAACCTTGCGCGTGATCATTGATCAGGCCCATTGCCTGCATGAAGGCAAACACCGTCGTCGGTCCGACAAACTTCCAACCCCGTTTCTTAAGGTCCTTGGAAAGCGCAACGGAGGTCGGCGATGTTGACATAGATTGTGGCGGGTCTACTTCATCTGGTTTCGGCTCGAAGCGCCAGAAATATGCGGCAAGTGACCCTTCCTGCGCGACCATCTCGCAGGCCCGCTTGGCATTGTTAATGGATGCTTCGATCTTGCCGCGATGACGGATGATCCCGGCATCCCCAAGCAAGCGTTCAACATCCTCTTCATCAAATTGCGCGACCTTGTAAAAGTCAAAACCGGCAAAGGCTTTGCGGAAGTTTTCGCGTTTACTCAAAATCGTGCGCCAGCTTAAGCCCGACTGAAAACCTTCAAGGCAGATTTTCTCAAACAGACGGATGTCATCGGTAACCGGAAATCCCCATTCCGTGTCGTGATACGTATTGAACTCAGGTGCTGCATCACACCACGCGCACCGACATTTTCCATCCGTTCCGATTGTTGTTTTGCTCATGGGTCAGGCCATCAGGAAATTAAGGCGTTCATCGGCACGCGCGGGCGAGATTTCATGAATTTCAGATGTCACGATACCCTCGACAACAAACGGGTCATCATTCACACGCGCTTCAATCGCATCTCGCGACACACCATGCGCCAGAACGACACCGCCCATATTGGGTTGTAGGCTCCCGACCATCAGAAACACGCCATCATCAAAACCTTGCTTGATCCATGCCTTATGCGCGTCCATGAATTCCGGGGCTTTTTGGCGATTTTCGGCAAACTTCAAAAAGATCGTAAACATTCCCTACTCCCTGATTGAGTTGTTGGTGGTGGTAAGGCCTGCAATCTGATCATCAAGCCAGGCACACATCAGATCGACCTCGTGATGCAGGAAACCATCATCGTCAAACGCATTGGCAAGGGTCGCAACACCTTGGCTTCGGCCAAGGATATGCATCGCCAATTCGTCCGATCTATCACCAAAGCCCAGACGTTCGAACTGCCGACGTAGCCAACTGCGAAACAGGGTAAACAGTGCCGCTGCATCACTTTTCGCGGCATGGTTCAGTTTCGCCAGTTCTGAGGATAACGTGCCCACCGGGCAGCCGAATTTCCGGATCTTCTCGCCATTCACGATCAGAATATGAATGAAACTGCGAATACGCTCAGCCGGGTCTGAACCGGTTACTTCCCAGCGATCAAGCATCTGCTCGGTATTGGCAAGGCGCCGGTTAATCACGCTATCAAGGATGTCATCCTTGGTTTTGAAGTGGTGATAGAAGTTGCCACGCGATATGCCAACGGCACTGGCAATATCGGCAAACGATGTGGCTTCGAACCCGTGCTGATAAAATAGCAGGTCTGCTGCCTCGATAATTCGATCCCGTGTTTCTACTGCCATTTCCCGATCTATCACCCGATTCAATCTGCATTTGGACAGTCGTCCTATATCTAGAATTAGGTCATTTGTCCTAGACTGTCAACCACATGAAAAAGCACCTGCAAGCATCGCCTGCAGGTGCCTGAAAACTTAAGCGTTAACCGTTGTAGGTGTTGGTTAGTCCCGCCAGAAGGCCGGGAACAGCAAAACCAGAACCGTAAAGACTTCCAGACGGCCAATCAGCATCCCGATCGACATCAGCCATTTTGCCCCGTCCGGAAGGGTCGCAAAGTTGCCCGACGGGCCGACAATCGGGCCAAGGCCCGGCCCGACATTGGCAATCGCCGTTCCGGCACTTGAAACCGCCGTGATGAAATCAAGCCCCATCGCACCAAGGCCAGCGGCCAGCACGACAAAGCAGAAGACAAACAGGAAGAAGAAGCTCAGAACCGATTCCGTGACGTCTTCTGACAGCGGTTTACGGTTATAGTAGGCAATGAAAACGCCATGCGGGCGCAGCATGTGCGACAGCTGGATTTTGGCAATCTCATAAAGAACCTGCAGGCGGAAGATCTTCACCCCGCAGGTCGTCGACCCCGCACAGCCACCAATAAACATGACAAAGAAGAACACCGTCACCGCAAACGGCCCCCAAAGGCCGTAATCGGTGGTGGCATAGCCCGTGCCGGTCATGACCGACATGATGTTAAATGACGTAAAGCGCAGCGCATAAAGGAAGCCAACACCATTGGTTTCCGAATGCCAGAAGGCCAGACCGACAATGATCGCAACCGCAATCGTGATAAACCAGCGCACCTGACTGTCCCGGAACAGGGCGCGTCCCTGCCCGCGCAGCATCTGCAGATACAAAATAAACGGCAAGGCACCGGTCGCCATGCCAAGGGTAATGATCACGTCAATCGCGGCACTGTCATAATGCCCGATCGAGGCATCCTTGGTCGAAAAGCCACCAGTCGCGATCGTTGTCATCGCATGCGCAATGGCGTCAAACGGTGTCATACCCGCCGACCACAGCATGATCGCCCAAAGCCCGGTGAAGCTCAGATACAGCATCGCGATCCCCATCGCGATCTGCGTCGCACGCGGGAAGGCCTTGTCCGACTTGTCGGAGTTTTCCATACGGAACAGCTGCATACCACCAACGCGCAGCATCGGCATGACGGCAATCGCCATCACAATGATCCCGATCCCGCCAAGCCACTGCAACAAGGCCCGCCACAACAAGATCCCCTGCGGGGCATTATCAAGGCCGACAATCACGGTGGATCCGGTGGTGGAAATGCCTGACATCGCCTCAAAGAACGCGTCGGTATAGGACATATCCAGATCGGAAAAGGCAAATGGCAGGGCCGATGCCGCTGTCAATACCAACCAGCTTAATGTCGTCAGGATAAAGGCCTGGCGCGAGTTGATCTTCAGGTTGTCCATGCGGTTCATCATGATCAGTGCCCCGCCGACAAACAGCGACACAAAGGACGCCGCCGAAAACACGATCCAGTCGCTTTGCCCGTAATACAAATCAACCAGTGCCGGGATGAACATGCCAACCGACAACGTACAAAGCAAAATGCCGACGATGAAAAGAATGGGACGGAAATCGATCAATGAAGCGCCTCTTGGCACATATACCGCGCAATCCCCCCGGACAAACGGCATATGGTGCGTCTGATATTCTGTTCTGGGAGGCACTGCATACCCGAAAAATCGGTCAACATGTACCCCATTCATCAAAAGCAGCGAAATTCTTGGCACATGACGCCACAATGTCCAGTCCTTTTCGGCTGTTACGCGCTTGAACACGCCCTCAAAGCCGGCGATTTAGCTGCCTGAAGCGCTGGTTTTCATGAAAAGACACCTGTTTTCGCCGCCATTTGAACGACCCTGCTTACGCCTACCCATACCAAGGCCGCTTTGGAGGTAGCACAGGAATTCCCCTGATTTCCGATGACTGTAAGGTGGGTCAGAAAGCTTCCAGATTGCGTCTCGGTTTGGATTGGTTCACGAGCGTGCCCCGGCCCCGACAAACCTGCCGGCAATTGATTTTGTGTCGTGCAACATGATGCAGTTTCCCCTAGATTAGGGCGGATCAAAACGATGTATCCAATCATCGATTGCCACCTTTTGACTGTCTTTTGGGGAGCTTCCCGTGCGGGGAAAGAAACTATACTTCGCGATTGTTCTGTGCGTTCTGCTTGCGGTCGGTTTCCTGACCACAAGTTTTGTCAGCTTTTATGTCGCCCGGGATTCGCTTGAAGAACAAATCTCCGAAAGCACGCTGCCGCTTACCAGTGACAATATCTATTCCGAGATCCAGCGCGATCTGCTGCAGCCGATCTTCATTTCCTCGCTGATGGCCCATGACACGTTCTTCCGGGACTGGGCCCTTTCCGGCGAAAAGGATCAGGAACAGATCACCAAGTATCTTAGCGAAATCCAGTCACGCTACGATACGATCACGTCCTATTTCATCTCGGATGAAACGCGCAATTACTATCACCCGACAGGGGTGATCAAACAGGTGCACGAAGATGACCCGGCCGATGGCTGGTATTTCCGCGCCCGCGACAGCAAGCAGCCCTATGAAATCAATATCGACCATGACACGGTTGATCGGTCGCGCCTGTCGATTTTCGTCAATTATCAGGTGCGTGATTATGACGGCAATGTCATTGGCATTACCGGTGTTGGCCTTGCGGTGAGTTCCGTTACCAACCTGATCGAGACTTATCAGGCGCGCTATGGCCGCACGATCTACTTCATCGATACCGAAGGCCACGTTACCCTGCGCGGCAGCGGATTTGGCGATGCGCATAGCCTGCAGGAACGCCCGGGCATGCGCAATCAGGCAACCAAGATCCTGACCTCGCCGGGCGCCTCGATCAGCTATGAGGAAGGCGGGCATACCTATTTCGTCAACAGCCGTCTGGTGCCAGAATTCGGCTGGCTTCTGATTGTCGAACAAAGCGACTATTCCTCTGACGAACGTCTTCAGAACACGCTATTCATCAATATCGCGATCTCGCTTCTGATCACTGTCGTCGTGGGGCTCGTCGCCTTCCTGACCGTGCGCAACTATCAGAAACGCCTCGAAGAACTGGCATCACGTGACAAGCTGACCGGCACCTTTAACCGCCAGGTCTTTGACATGCTCTTTGCTCAGGCTGCACAGAACGCCAAGCGTCAGAAAACATCACTCTCGGTCATGTGCTTTGACATTGATGGTTTCAAGGAAATCAACGATGGCTATGGCCATCCGGGCGGGGATGCTGCCCTTCGCGAAGTTCTGACCATGATCCGCCAGAATGTTCAGGAAGCCGACGTAATCTGCCGCTGGGGTGGGGATGAGTTTGTCATCCTGTTCCCTGGAAAGGATCGCAAGGAAGCCCTGACCAAGGCGCGCGATCTTGCCGATGATGTGCGCAATGCCCCGGTTCGCTTTGGCCGCGATCATATCCCGGTCACGATCAGTGCCGGGGTCACGGAATATCGTGACGGCGAAGACCTTGATACCCTGATGGCGCGTGTTGATAACGCCCTTTATACCGCCAAGGCATCAGGACGCGACCATATCTCGCTGTCCTGATCGCGCTGATCAGGCAGCAATAGATACAAAACACCCCCGGCATAACTCTCTGCCGGGGGTGTTTTCTTTTAATTCGGAAAGGTATGCGATCAGTCGGCGATGGATGCCTCGGCGATCTGAACAGCGTTAAGTGCTGCACCTTTGAGCAACTGGTCACCGGCAACAAACAGTTCCAGACCATGATCACCAAAGATCAGGTTGGTGCGGATGCGGCCAACTTCGACGTCATACTGTTCGGTCGCGGTCAGCGGCATCGGGTATTTGTTGTTTGCCGGATCATCGACAAGTTTGACACCCTTGGCCTTTGCCAGCACTTCACGTGCGGCATCCGGGGTAACAACCTTTTCGGTTTCAACCACGATGGCCTCGGAATGGGTACGCTCGGTCGGGATACGAACCGCGGTACACGATACCGGAAGATCCGGCGCGCCAAAGATCTTGCGCGTTTCCCAGGTCACTTTCATCTCTTCACGGGTGTAACCGTTGTCCTGGAAGCTATCGATATGCGGGATCACGTTAAAGGCCAGCGGAGATGAAAACACCTCTGCCGGGACCGGCTTGCCTGCAAGACCGGCCGCCAGACCTTCGCGCAATTCGTTCATACCCGGCTGACCGGCACCCGATGCAGCCTGATAGGTCGAAACGATTACTTTCTTCAGGCCAAAGGCCTGATGCAGCGGCCAAAGTGCGACTGCGGCGATTGCCGTGGTGCAGTTCGGGTTCGCGATCAGTTTTGCCGTCTTGGCAAGGTCGCCATTGATTTCCGGCACGATCAGCGGAACATCGTCATTCAGGCGGAACGCCGAGGAGTTATCAATCACAAGCGCGCCTTCGGCAATCTTGGGAGCATATTCCTTGGCGAAATCACCGGAAACAGCAAGGAAGACAATGTCGCACTGCTTGGCTTCTTCAACAGAAAACAGCGCGACGGTCTTAGTGCCGAACTTAGTCTCCACGGTCTTGCCCGCTGAACGCTCGGAAGCGAACAGGGTGAGTTCACCTACAGGGAACTTGCGATCAAACATAACGTTGATCAGCTCGACGCCAACCGCACCGGTTGCGCCGATCACACCGACATGGAGATTTTCGGCACTCATAATAGTTGTCTAACCTCGCAAAAAATTGTTGTCATATTCGACTGCCGCGATCATTCGCGGGCCGCGCATTATAGGGATTAATCAGGGCAACGCAAATCTACCTTGGTGCATTGCAAGCATGCGCAGCTTTGTTGTGGTTCGAACGCACCAGACAACAGATTGTTCCACGCTGTTTTTCAACGGTTTGATATGAAAAATCCGCCCTTCGACTGAACCACCGCCAAGCAGATGTCAAAGGGCGGATTTAGCCGCCATAAAGACGACATATCCAGACTATGAAAAAGAATCGACCGACCGCATCCAAACGCGATCAGGCGATAACGCCAATTACATCAGGCAATGTTTGGCGAAATCGGCCGCTTCGTTTGCGGTCCAGTCACCTTTCGGCTTTTCCTTAAGGTCATTACACCATTCGTCACTCCCCACCTCGGGCGAGCAGGCCGAAACGGCACCAATGAGGAAAAGGACGGCAAAGGCCCCGACAGTTTTGGTCGCGATTTTCTTTTGCAGTTTCATGTCCGTGTCCAATGTTTGTTTGTTCGTTCTTAGCGCTACGAACTTATCGTCTGCGCGAAAATGACGCAAAGAAAACCGGCGGTCTGTGGCAACCGTCACAGCCCAGAAAAGACAGCACTGAATTCGAAAAGAAAGATCAGTCGCGCCAGAAGGACGGCATCAGAAGGACCAGAAGTGTCTCGAACTCCAACCGGCCCAAAACCATCGCAACATTGAGTACCCATTTCGCGGAATCCGGCAAGGACTGAAAATTACCCGCCGGCCCGATGATATTGCCAAGCCCCGGCCCGACATTGGCAAGCGATGTCGCCGCCGCACTCATCGAGGTAATCAGATCAAGCCCGGTCAGACCCAGCGCAATCGTCACCGCGATATAGCTGATGGTCAGAAGGAAAACATAGACCGTGACCGCGTTATAGATGTCAGACGTTATTTCATGGCGATCAATGCGACTGACCACCACGGCTGACGGGCTGCGCAGGCGCATGAAATGGGTGCGAAGCCCGGTAAACACGACATAAAGGCGAAACATCTTGAACCCGCCCGATGTCGACCCCGAACAACCGCCGATAAAGGTCGCAAAGAAAAACAGCATGACCGCCGCCGGGCCCCACAACAGGTAATCACCCGATGCATAGCCCGTGGTCGTAATCACCGACACAAGGTTAAATGCCGCCATGGTCAGCGACCGGAAGACACTGTCATCTGATATCTGCACCAACCGCACGGTCAGCAACAACGTAAAGCCGGCAATGATCAGGCAGAACAATCTGATCTGCTGATTGCCAATCACGGCCTTGATCGCGCGCTTGCGAAGGAACACCGCATAGGCCGTAAACGGAAGCCCGCCAAAGAACATGAACAGGATGGCAATCCAGTGCAGCGACAGGCTGGTATCGAACTTTGCAAACGACAGGTCCGATGTCGCATATCCCCCGGTCGACAGCGTCGTCATGCCGTAATTGATCGCATCAAACCACCCCATGCCAAAAATGCGATACAACACTATGCACACCACGGTCAGAACGGAATAAATCATCACGATCTGCAGGCACATGTCGCGCATGCGACCGCTGAGTTTCTCCGACCGGTCCGAACTTTCCATCTGAAAAAGCTGCATGCCGCCAACCCGCATCATTGGCAACAGGGCAAGGGCGGTGACAATGATCCCGATCCCGCCCAGCCATTGCATGATAGACCGCCAGATCAACAATCCTGGTGGCAATTGATCAAGCCCCGAAAGGATCGTCGACCCGGTGGTTGTCAGGCCCGACACGGTTTCAAACACCGCATCGCAGAAACTGATTTCAAGGGATGAATACCAAAGCGGCAGGGACCCGGTCAGGCTGATCGCAATCCACGACACCACCGTCAGGACATAGCCCTGACGCGCGGTCACCCGCGGTCCGATATCTGATCGGCAGGCCAGACACGCCATGCCGCCAAGCCCGATGGCCGTCATCGAGGCCTGCGCAAAAATTTTCCAGTCCGGGTTGCCATATGCAAGATCAACAGCAGCAGGCACCATCATCGAAATACCGATGATAATGACCATAACCCCGACAACGAAAAAGATGGGTTGCAGACGAAACAAACAAGCTTCCCCGACAGCGAAAGACAAACCCGCTTGTAGCGCCAAATGACAAATGATGCATCCGGTTTATTGTGCATGGCACACGTGGTGCCAGTAACGTTTGCGCATGACCGGCCTGCCAAGCCCGTCATCATTTTGCCGTTCTTTTTGCTTGTTCTTTTGCCATGACCGTAGTGTCATTCACCTATTCCTGCATTTCATTGAGGTCCGTGTGAAACGCGTTGCCCGCCTGATCATCCTTCTTGCCATCCCCGCCATCGTTGCCTTTGGCCTGCATTGGCGCAGCACCCCGGTTCATGCCGCCGACAACACGTCCGAGCTTGCGGACCCGGGTGGTTTGGTCGCCAAGGGACGCGATGTGCATGTCATTGATGGCGACACCATCATGATTGCCGGGCAGGTCGTTGATATTGCCGGAATGGATGCCCCCGAACTCGGACAGCAATGCCTGCATAATGGCAGTTTCTGGGATTGCGGCATGTCTTCGGCCATGCAGCTGCGCAAATATTTCGCCATGGCACCGTTTGATGTTCATTGCTGGGCCGGTGACGCGGAACGTGCGGGCAAGGCCGATGATTTCCCCATCGTGGAATGTGGCATCGGGGAGCGTGATGTGGCGGCCGCCATGATCAGCGACGGTGAAGCCCTTCCCATCGCAGGCTACTCACACCGCTATGACCGCCTGTCGCGCGAAGCGGACAATGCCGGGATCGGCATCCATGGTGGCGATATGATTGCCCCGGCTGATTGGCGGGCGGGCAAACGCCTTGATGGTGAAACCGGACGCTGCCTGTTCATTGCCGATGGCAAGGGCAATTACCTCAGCACCCTTGATCCACGCTTCGCAGACCTAACCCAGACCAGCAGCAAAATCTGCAGCGACGAGGAAGCCCGTGAAATGGCGCTGAATTACCTGCCACCCGCACCATAAGCATGGCCAGCCTGCAAGGGGCTGTTAAAACCGAAATGATTTTCTAGGGAGAGCTTGGAGCGGGTGAAGGGAATCGAACCCTCGTATGCAGCTTGGGAAGCTGCCGTTCTACCATTGAACTACACCCGCAAAGCGCGCGTTTTATAGCCCGCTTTTCTGCTTAGTGCAAGCTGATCGCAATGCGATCAGGGCAAATATTTGCCCTGATCAAACCCATGAAATTCAGCCTTCCGGCACCATGCGCCAGATCGCGCTGGCATGGTCATCGGAAATCAGGATCGACCCGTCGATATAGTGTTTCACATCAACCGGTCGGCCGATAACCTCACCATTGTTGCGCAGAAAGCCATCAAGAAACGGATTGTCGGTTACCGGCTTGCCATTGATGAATTCGACCCGAACCACCTTGTAGCCATCCGGGATTGTGCGGTTCCACGATCCATGCAGGGCAACCAGTGCATCGCCACCGTCAAAGGTAAAGCCAAGTGGCGCATTATGGGCACTAAAGGTGAATTCCGGGAAAGTGACCTCTTCCGGCAATGATTCATCGGAAAATTGCGGGCTTCTGGTGTCACTACCCGCATACCATGGATAACCAAAGAACTGACCGGACTGGCTGGCACGATTAAGTTCCTCGCGCGGGATATCATCGCCC
>TARA_B100000674_G_scaffold499038_1_pt1 | contig 15038 bp, 17 predicted proteins | sample TARA_B100000674 | Tara Oceans TARA_B100000674 (sample SAMEA2622759) | marine metagenome | biome: marine biome (ENVO:00000447); feature: surface water layer (ENVO:00002042); material: "saline water (ENVO:00002010), including plankton (ENVO:xxxxxxxx)" | depth 5 m
AAAAAAATAAAATATAATTCGCAGAAAAAAAGGAGAACAGGGTGGGAAGAAGATTTTGTTTAAAGCTTCTATCTTTTGTATACGCATTGAGTTTTACATTGGGGAGTTGGGCCACAGTTGACAGAGATCAAGTTGATAGCTGGATAGACCAGAACCCTTTACTAGATCCACCAGCAGCTGGATCGACATTTACGTCAAAAAATATAGAATCTTTACAACCATGGCTACCTCCTGGGTTTATCGATGAACTCGACTTCCCAGAACTATCCATAAAAATTCAAGATTACGCATTTCAAGCCAATCACCCTACATACACAGAAGCCACTGAGAAATTTTCTGGACAAGTTTCTTTAGGACAAGATGGACGTTTAGAAAATTATACGGCGGGCCAGCCCTTCTCTTTGGAAACGATAAAAGGAAACAACCCAAAGAATGCAGGTTATATGATAGCTTGGAATAATATACATCGCTGGCAATACTTCGGTTATAAAGTCGAGGACTTAACTATGGCTTATATCGGCAGCGAATCCGGACCGGCACCGCTTTCTTCGGAGGAAGGGCTCACAGGCGGAGGCAAGTTAGATCGGTTACTCAATCAGTCTTACCATCGCGTATATCTGAATAACCTAGCGATGTTACCGGATCAAAACTATAAGGTGGATATAAAAGACAGCAAAACTCGTTTTTTCAAAGACTACATTGAGTTTTTTTCTCCCTTTAATGTGAAGGGAACCAAATTCGTAGTGGAGAGAATGAACGACCCAACTGCGGACGATCAGGTGAACACCTATTTGCCAACAGAACGACGGGTAAGGCGTTTTTCCGCGAAGGAGCGAGCCGATAGTTTTATGGGCTCTGAAGCAACATTAGATGACTTCGAAGGCTTTTCCGGGCGAGTTTTGGATTACAACTGGAAGCTTTTAGGAGAAAAAAAGATTCTCTCTGTGGCGGACACCATTCAGCCGAAACTTACTGTATATGGACCACACAGCAGGGTACCGGACGACGAGTGGCAAATCAGAAACTGCTTCGTAGTAGAGGTGACATCTGATTGGGAAGGACATCCCTACAAAAGTCGCATTCTCTTTATCGACAAAGAGACATTCTCTGTGCATTTTTCTTTGATTTTCGGACAGGACAATACTCTTTGGAAAACAATGCAAACAGTGCATCGGGCACCTAGCAAAAATGAAACCGATATCGAACTTTCTGTGCCCAGTTGGAGGGGACAAATCAACATTGATAGATATGCCAATACTGCAACCATTGTGAGGGGAAGGAGCGAAACCATTCATCCGAGTATGCAACCCAGGACAATCAAACGAATCTTCAACGTATCCAGCCTAACGGAAGGTCAGTGAGCGGTAGATTTTTACTCAGATAATTTGGTTACATCAAAACCCAGGGCACTAGCCTTTTGCCTTAAGCCGATTTCTCGATCCTTGGCAAGTTCCGGACTACGCGCTAATAACCAAAGGTACTGACGATCCGGGGATCCAACCAAAACCGAATTATAATTAGCGTCAATGTCTAACACCCAGTAATCTCCCCAAACAAAAGGAAGAAAAGATAACCAAGCAGGGGCGAATCTCACTTGTAGCCTAGCGGGATCTCGATACGCTGCATTCAGTCTTGCAATGCCTTTTGCTACATGAAGATTTGAGTCGGCGTCCCTGCAGCTGTTAACCACTTTAATTCGCCCGTCTCCTAAAACCTCGTACTTCGCTCGTGTGTCTTTCTCACACATCTTTTGGAATCTATTGGGTATATAGGCTATCTGATGCCAGACCCCTACATACCTATTAAGATCTAGGCCAACAACAGTGTCCAGCGGGTTTTCATCTTCAGCATTAGCTATGGGATGCCCAAAGAATAAAGAGATAAGAAGGAAAGAAAATAACTTTTTCAAGCTTGGGTTTCTGACGCTTGATTTTCCCACCATCTCTCCGCCGACTTATTTACTTCGGACGCTCTAAACCGAGCTACTTGGTTAGAGGGCGCTAGAGGTTGCTCGTAGAAGAATTCCGGAAGCTCGTCATCCTCTACCGAAAACCCTGCCTCTTTATTGAAAACATTCTCGAGTCTCAAAGTTTCCTTACCAAGTTCTAGAAAAAAGGAAGTATCCAAATTCGAACCAGTCGCATCATTTATCAAACCGACGATCATTTCAATGTTCGCATTTGTAACAGATCTTCCAAACACACATAGGCCCAGAGAGTCCGCAGTTGCGCACAAAACTTGAGTCTCCATACTAGCGTTAACTAGCTCATCAACCGTTGTATTCGCACACTCAAATTTGGCAACATTTCCGGTCGTGTGATCAGCCCCTTGCGCCGTCAACATCATAGATATGCCTGTGACCTCAATTACTCGAGGATCGTACGCGCTTATTCCTTGGTTTTTTATCACTGGTACGCGGTCAACTTTATAGTGCTTACCAACAGCGCCAGTACCTTGCGCCCATAGTTTTCCAATTTCAGACCCTTCTCTTATTTGTGAAATCACATTGTTCAGAAACTCGATGTCACCGAACTTTGCCAACCCAGCCTCCATTAAGACACCCATCATCGCTCCAGTCTCAATTGTGTCTATGCCGAGATCATTGGCATGCCAATTCAATCGAGCTAACTCGTCCGGCTCGGAAATGCCGCAGTTAGTACCCATTAGTCCCAGCGTCTCATACTCAACTGGAGAAGAAATCTCGTTACCGTCAGCGTCTGCATAGACATTGCTACATTCGATCATGCATCCTGGCATACAAGCATGGGACGTCTCACCACCTCGGCCAGTATTTTGTTCTCTTATAAACTCCCCCCCCATTTTTAATGGACCTTGGTCCGGCTCGACTTGTCTACCTGCACCAAAATTATTAACGGGAAGTCCACCAACATAATTCGTATAATCAGCCATCATAGCAGTACCATATTCTTTTAAGGCAGTTATCGCTTCATCGGCCTTGAGTTTCTTTCCATACTCCTTGATGCCTTTAAGAAGCTTCTTTCTTTCGTGGAAGGTTGGCATCTTACTTAATTCCACCACTACTGCTTTGACCTTTTTACTTCCCATTACGGCCCCAACACCCCCTCGAGCAGAGAGTCTGGTTGGTCTCTTATCAGTATCGCTCATAGCTATACCAGCTAGTAAGCCTCCATATTCTCCCACTGGCCCACAAATGGCCAAACTCACTTTGCTCCCGAATTGCTCATGCAATAGTTCTGCACATTCAAAGTTGCCCTTCCCCATATATGGCTCTGCAGAACTCCAACTAATTTTTCCATCCTGCCCGATATGCATGACGGACCAATCGCTACATTGGTCATATAACGTAAAACCGGCTAGATTCATCTGTCCTAAAGCCAACCCGAAGGATCCTCCCGCGTTGGCCTCCTTGATGCCACCAGTCAATGGGCTTTTACAGCCCACACTGGTTCGATTAGCATTTGAGAAGTTACTGCCCGCAAATGGCCCAGCAGAAAATATTAGTGGATTATCTGGACCGAGGGGATCTACTTTCGCGACGCCCATCTCTAAAAGAGAGTTTGCAATAAAAAAACGACCGGCTCGAGCAAGCTTCTCTCCGGCAAACTCCTCCGACTTCACTTCACGTGATCGTAGATTTATATGGAGATATTGACGCAATGTTTTATCCTCTTTTGTTTCAATTATTACGAACAACAATAGGCGCTTTTAGGTACTCAACTTTAGGCGGTTCTCCCCAAGCTTTTTTCATGTAATCATACCACTTGGCAGTATACCAAGCATTTGCCTTGCTTACAGATTCCCAAAGATAGACACCACCTGCTAATTTATTATCTTCACTCATCACATAGTATTTGCTTATCAAGCCATCCAGACCTTCGTATTTGGGAACGGTAGACCGCATTTTTTCTATAAACCCCTCCACGTCTTCCGCTGCTGCACCTACTGGAAACATCACGGTAACTACTATTTCCCCCTTGTAATGCGCCAAGGTATCTGTCCCATGCGCTAAAACGTTTCCGGTCATCGAAAATAAACTCAAAAAAAGCCATGTTGTTAATTTTTTACCAATCATTTAGTTTCCTTTTTTAGTTTTCTATTCATTACATTTCTAAAAACTGAACATGTAGATACTGCTTAGCCCTATCTAAGATTTTGCCAGCGAACCCCTCACTAACCGTCCAGGGTAATCCCCAGAGTGCTGTTCTCCTTTAAGAAGAATTTGTCCGTTCACGATTGTATACTGAATACCAGTCGATGTCTGTTTCAATCTCTGTGCACCAGCCGGTAAATCATTCACTAGCTCTGGCATATTTTGATCTACGGCATCCGGGTCAAGAATGAGTAGATCAGCGTTCAAGCCTTCTCGGACAATTCCGCGGTCCAAAAAGCCCCAAGCATTTGCAGTGTCACAAGTAATCATCTTGATCGCCTGTTCAAGGGTGAATTCTTCCCTCTCCCTCACCCAATAACTTAACAAGTGGGTCTGCAAGGATGAGTCCATAATTTGCGCAACGTGCGCTCCAGAGTCTGAAAAGGTTACCACACTATGATCGTGTTTCATCATTTTGAGCACTGCATCCTGATCCTCATTGGCCAAAGGTTGCCTAAAAAAAACGTCGAAGTCCCTCTCTAAAGCGATGTCTATCATTGCTTCTACCGGATGAACACCTCGTTGTTTAGCGACCTCCGTCATTACCGTCTCTTGCCGAATACCTTCCATCAGATACACCCAGTCCCATTCAGGAGGCCTAGCTTCAGCTCCTACTATTTTTGGCCCCTCATAGGGTCTAGAAGCAATATCTACAAGCTTTCGTTTAACCTCTGGGTCAGATAACAATATTTTTTGCTCTTCTATACCCTTGGAGCGAATATCTCTCCAAACTTCCCAATGATCGAAGGGAGTGTGAGACTTGAAAGAAAGTAACGTCGACAAATGACGACTATGGGCTTGAACAAATAGCTTGCCACCAGCTTCAGCCACCTCTTCCCCCAAATCATAGTAGGATGTCCAAAGATCTGGAGCTATCCTTATGCTGGGCATGCCAAAAGTGATGGGGCGACCAGATTCCACGGCCAATTTCTTTAAGCGTTCAAAATATTCTCGCTCTCGCTCCTTTCTCCTGCCCGGAGCTTCGCCCGCTATCTCGAATATTCCAGCATCCAGTTCGCCCATTGCATTAACCAAATAACTAACCTCAGACCAGTCGGCAATTCTACTGGCAACAGGCCGATCATCGGAAGTTAAATGATTATAGGTCCTAGAAGTAGAAAATCCGATGGCACCAGCGAGCAACGCTTTCTGCACCTCTTTTTTCATTTTCAATAGATCACTTTCAGTTGCCTGTTCGCTGAACGCCCGTTCTCCCATAACGTATGTTCTGAGAGCAGAATGTCCTATATAACCGGCATAGTTAATCCCCTTTTCAAGCTTGTCGATAACGTCTAAGTATTCTGGAAAGGTCTCCCATTCCCATTTGATGCCAGCCTTCATCGCGTCTCGAGACAAATCCTCCGCTCGTTCTAGATTTCTAAAAACAAAATCCGCATCAGCTTCCGAACAAGGCGCCAACGTAAAACCACAATTACCCATCACAGCAGTAGTAACGCCGTGATAGCACGACGAAGCGCCAAGTTTATCCCAAAATATCTGAGCATCCATGTGGGTATGCCCATCCACGAACCCGGGACAAATCACCAATCCCTCCGCATCGATGGTTCTGATCGCAGAATCTTTAATTTTTCCTATAGAAACAATCCTTCCATCTGCTACCCCAACATCAGCGCGATATCTATCCAAACCGGTACCATCAACTACAAAACCGTCTTTAATTAGTAAATCGAGCATAATTTGCACTCCCTTTGCCAATTATTTTTGGAGATTAACACAACATTTACTTAAATTAACATCAACAAAAAACAAAAGAGAGCACTATTAGAGAGCGATGGTTAATTAAAAGTTACTCCAAAGTGTCCTATACTGAAGTATCCTTAGTGGAGAACAGGCGTGAAAACTATAAGTCTAACAGGAGGGTTTTATCGTGACGCAATACAGAATAATCGACGTCGACACCCATGTTACTGAATCAGCAGACCTTTGGACCAGCAGGGTCCCCGCAAAAATGCGCGACACAGTTCCGCAAGTGCGGGTAGATAAGAAGGGGAGAAGTACTTGGTACATAGAAGGTAAACCCATTGCAAAATTGGGACTTTCAGCAACTGCCGGTGTAGGTAGTATGATTAATCCGCCTAATAATTACAGCGACATGCATCCAGGCGCCTACGATGCCAACGAGCGTTTGAGATACATGGATCAAATGGGCATTTGGGCCATGGTGATGTATCCCAATGTAGGCGGCTTCGGTAACCAAGCCTTCCTGAAACTGGGAGACCCAGAACTAATGCTGACCTGTGTAAAGGTTTATAACGATTGGCAGACTGAATGGGCGTCAGCCGATTCTCGCCGCCTGTTACCGATCACATCGCTCCCTTTTTGGGACATTGAGGCCTCGGTTAAAGAAATTGAACGGTGCCAAGCTATGAATCACAAAGGAATACTTTTTACAGGTGAACCTCACGCCTTTGGACAACCTGTAATCGGAGATAGACACTGGGATCCTTTGTGGGAGGCCGCCTGCGACCACGACCTTCCGATAAGTTTTCATATTGGGTCAGGCAATATGGATGCAGGAATCAATAAAGAAAAGATGAAAGTTTACGGACGCATGGCCGCGTTTACCGAGATATCGGTAGAGTTCTTCATGCGAAACGGAATCCAGCTAACAGACCTTTTGATGAGCGGGGTCCTGTGCCGCTATCCTTCAATTAAGTTTGTATCCGTCGAATCAGGGATAGGTTGGATTCCCTTTGTATTAGAGGCGTTAGATTATCAATTCGAGGGTAATTCAGTTGCGAGCGAACGAGATGATTTTGAATATCTCCCTTCGGAATATTTCAGAAGAAATGTTTTTGGTTGCTACTGGTTTGAACAAGTAGCGCCAAAGCGCTTAATAGATAAAGTAGGCGTGCAAAACATACTTTTTGAAACTGACTTTCCTCATCCAACCTCTTTATTTGGTGATGAAGTGCGCAGACGAATTGATGAAGGTCTAGGTGACTGCGACGAAAGCGTCCGGGAAAAAATATTATGGAGCAATGCAGAAAAGCTCTACAAAGTTGAGCCGCCCCCAACCCACCAAAGAAAGCTAGCTTGATGGGTAGACCGACCAAAAAGGACCTCTCTAAGAGCAACTTCCTAAAGCTTCTAGAAAAAATCAACGCTCATTCCAGAGAAGAACCTCTGGAGAGATATTCTAGGGAATGGTTTTTCCAACGGTACGTTCGTCGTCTCATAAAAATTACTAATCATTTAGATAAACCAAACCAACTAGAGTCAACCGTCAAAGGAATGACTCGTTTCTTTTTAGATTTAGAAAAACCTACACCTGTTTTATCGGAACAATTCGATGCCATAAGAGCAGGATACTCAGTCCTAAAGAGAGCATATCAAGCGCCAGACCTTAACGCTAAGTAGATTTTTTACAGATCAGCCCTAAAATTGATTCAAAAAAGGTCTCCGCTAGTTCTTTCATCTCTTCGATATTTCTGTCCTGAATCGGGTGACTTACAAAAATCCCATCTGCATGAAAACCGATGGCATCTCCATGACTCTGAGCTGCCACTTCGAATGGTTCGGAAGCCACATAACCTCCAGGAATTCCTCTACTATCTAACTCTCTTATGTCCTGCAAACTGCACGACGTACAAGATCCTCAGTCAGCCAAACCCTCTACGACAATATCAACTTCTTTAGTGATTTCTTGGATCAATTTCAGTGGCGCGGGTTTAGCAAAAGTCGGTTTTTTATATCTGCGGACTTTCACACCTCGATCAGAGAAAAGTTCTTCTAACCGATCAAGAAAAATATCCCCTTTTGCCTTTGAAATATCCAACAGACCAAGTGTTTTACCTTCCAATGTATCAGGCTTAGCGATAGGGGACCTGATAACAGGTTCTATTTCGCCAGTTGGATCCAATAAACTTTGCATATTATCTATATCTCCTTAGTTATGGGTTCGGTTCCGGTCTCCCCTTTCATGAGCCATCCAGGGATGATGGCAGAGAAAAGACCAGCATCCCCTCCTGCACGAATGAGCGTGAGCCCGTCCTTTCGAAATTTATTGATCATGCTTTTATTTTGACGTGCTTTAGAGTCATCCAATTTAGCTGCAAGCGTCGTCATTTTTAGATCGGAGACTTCAGACATTTTAGTAGCTTGGTGTAAAGCTTCTACCGCCTGCTCCTTAGTCCAGCCAGCTTCATCGAACACCCGTCCGTGCTCAGGTCCTATTACAACGACCGCATCAGAAGCGTTAGCTAGTCCCACATGATTCACTATTTTTAAACTTCCAGCAATTGATTTTACAAGGCTATCTGGATCCCTCGAGTTTTGATCGACACAACCTATCGGGCCATCAGCAGAAAACAAAGTGACCGTGGACTTATCCCTGTTAAAACCCCGGTCCTCAGCCAATGTTGTCCAAGGCGTAGACTCATCTTCAGCAAAACAAAAACCAAACTTAAGAGGCGAGCCGAAAGTCGACTGGTCTACTTCCTGAGGTTTGCCTCCACCCACGTTTCTAACGGTTAGCTGTAAGGCCCGTCCTATGGTCGCATTCGCCCTATTGCCTTGACCCAAAACATTTCCCTTCCAATTCATTCCGATTGTTTTTCTTATCTTTCCATTCACGATCACCATCGGACCAGAGAACCAAGTCGTGGCAATCAACCCATGCAAACAAAATGCCGGCTCCAAAACGGCCTCCACAGCGCCCAAAACCACTGGAAAGTATTCCGCCTTACAGCCAGCAAGAACAGCATTTACTGCAACCTTCTCGACAGTACATGCAATATTATTTGGCGGCATCATTCCTAGTATCTCGTCGGCTTTTCGACCTGTCCCTTTAAGCATGCGGTACACCCTCTCCTCCGTTGGGGGGACAACTGGCAAACCGTCAGTCCAGCTCTTCTCAAAGCATAATTCGATATCATCTTCCAACGAACCCAGGGTAATTTTTCGCGAACTAAATTTCACCTCTCCGGATTTAATCGCCAGTCTCTCAGCGATGCCCGCCTCCACAGATAACGACCCGCAACCAGGCCTGATCGACGGCAATGCATTGCCTAACGCTCTGGTTTGCGAGATCCTCTCCCACGAAGACCTTTCCCAGCCGACACTTCTTTCTATCTCAGCACCATTTTCAATTCTGACAATGGTTGGCACTATTTCAATATTGTTGTCGAAAGACTCCGCAAGCTCTCGATCATCGTCCACCATGAGGGACGGAAATTTTTCTGGGTAGTCCTGCACAAACACTTTCATCTCAACGGTTTTCTGGATTTTTTCTAGCACAGGCACCACCATCAGACAGGTGGGACAATCATATTTAACAAAAACAGCTATTCCATCTTTCATATACGATTCGCATCCCATTGAGCTTGCATCAAAGAAGTATGACTAATATTGTGCGAAAAGACCACTTTCACTTAAGTTGGATATACGTTTTTCAACTAATGTGCTTTAATCTAAGATTAATCCAAATTACCAACCATCTAAACAAAATGAAAACTAAACCCGAGCAAACCACGTTAATGAATAACGATGAAAAAACGCTGAAAACGGATCTTCCAAACTTTAAATCTTTATCAGAGAGCTCAAAGGAAGATTGGGAGGAAATTATCACAAAGCAAAAAGTTCATTTTAAAACTCTCCCTGACCGTATCTTAAATCATTTAAAAATGCTCGATGGAGACTACGCTGGTTTCCCTGTTGATCGGCTGCAACACAGCCTACAGACCGCCGAGTTGGCGGCGATAGACGGTCGGGACGAAGAATACATAGTCTGTGCTCTACTACATGATATTGGAGATAACTTAGGACCCGTCAATCACCCCGATATCGCGGCTGCCATCTTGCATCCGTTTGTTAGTGAAGCCAATCATTGGATGGTAAAACATCACGGCATCTTCCAGGGATACAATTTTTTTCACCATCTTGGAATGGACCGGAACATGAGGGAGACATACAGAAAATCTCCCTACTTTGATCATACGGCTGAATTTATTGCTAAGTATGATGACATCGCTTTCGATTCTGATAAACCGAAGTTGGGCTTAGAGGAATTCGAGCCCATGGTAAGGCGGGTACTAAAAGAACCAAAAAATACAATTTATAACTTTAAACGGTACTAAGATCGATAAATATGTTAACTGGGAAAAAAATAATAGTTACGGGTTCAAATGGAGCTTTAGGGAAAGCTACTGTTGAAGCCGCTCAAGACTATGGTGCTCTCGTTACAGGCTTTGACATTTCTTATGTAAAAAATGATAGCTACTGGAGAAAGGTAGACCTGCTTTCTCGTCAAGAAATTAAACGAGAAGTAGAAGAATTGGATCGGGTGGACGGCTTGATTAATGTGGCAGGCGGTTTCGCGATGGGAAACTCGACCTTTGAAGAAAATTCTGAAGAATGGACAGCCATGCAGGACATGAATGTCAATAGTCTGAGAAACATGCTTTCGACGGTGGTTCCGAGAATGGTAAAAGCTAAAAGAGGCAGTATTGTTAACATAGGTGCTCAAGCTGCAATGCAGGGGGCAGCTTATATGTCTTCATACATCGTAGCTAAAAGCGCCGTTATGAAAATCACGGAGAGTCTCTCGGAAGAAGTAAATGACTACGGAATCAATGTGAACGCCGTGCTACCAAGCATCATAGATACTCCTACTAACCGCGCAGAAATGCCCGAGGCAGATTTTTCGACCTGGGTTACCCCAGCTTCCATCGCCGAGGTAATCTGTTTTCTGTTATCCGATCAAGCCAAAGCCATAAATGGAGCTTTGATACCCGTTTCCGGAACAAAATAATGAATGATTTTTTTCTGAAAAATAAGAGCTGCGTGAGCGGAATAGGCGAAACAAAATATGAAAAAAGCACCGATCGGAGCACTCTTGCGCTTACCTTAGAAGCATCTCTGGCCGCGGTTCGAGATGCGGGGCTTTCACCACATGAAATTGACGGAGTAATTCCTTATGGCGCCGGAGGAATAGTTGCCGAAGATTTTATTACCAACTTTGGGATACAAGATTTGCGTTATTCAGCCCAAACCCCAATGGGAGGTGCCAGCCCAGTTGCAGCACTACAAAGCGCAGCCATGGCCGTGGCAACCGGAGTCGCAAGGCATGTCTTAATTGCGCTGGGGAGAGGCGCAACCTCTGGGCGTATCACGAATAGGTTAGCGCAAATGCCACAAATGAGAGTAGCTAGCGAGTTCGAAATGCCGTTGGGCACTAATGCCCCTGCCCAATTCTATGCTCATATGGCACGACGACACATGGAAAAATACGGAACCACGAGCAAGCAATTTGCTGAAGTAGCGATAACCTGCAGAGAAAACGCGACAAAAAATGAAAATGCAATGATGAGAAAACCGATGACAATTGAAGATCACCAGAATTCTAGAATGATAGCAGATCCATTCAGATTATATGATTGTTGTCTAGAAAGCAGCGGGGCTGCGGCCGTTGTAGTGAGCAGTGCTGATAGGGCAAAAGACCTACGAAAAAAGCCCGTATTTTTGAGCGGATTGGCCGAAGGGCATCCAATGAGCCCTAGTACGATAACCCAACGTCCCAACATGGTAGAACTAGGGTTGGCTAAGGCGGCTCCGATAGCACTTAGAATGGCTGACATTTCGCTGAATGACATAGATGTTGCAGAAATATATGACTGTTTTACTTACATTGTCATTTGTCAGTTAGAAGACTTAGGCTTTTGCAGAAAAGGAGAAGGCGGAGACTTTGTTAGCTCAGGAAATATTAAGAAAAATGGTACTATCCCTATTAATACCCATGGGGGCCTTTTATCTGAAGCTCACATCGCTGGTATGAACCACATTGTTGAGTTAGTAAGACAATTGAGAGGCGAATGTGGTGAACGCCAACTGAGAGATGTTGAGACCGGACTGGTAACGGGATATGGAGACTTGGGGGATGGGTCTATAGCTGTGATGTCAACATGATGAAAAATCTTGAAGAGCTGACTTCGAACCGCTCTCCAGAAGGCCAGACATACTGGGACGGTTTGCTTAATGAAAAGTTACTATTACAAAGATGTACAAACTGCAATAAGTTGCGACATTATCCACGCCCTATGTGTGACGCATGTCATAGCCTTGACTACGATTGGATAGCGTCTTCTTGTAGAGGCTCAATTTATACTTGGTCCGTCAGTCATCACCCATTCCACCCAGCTTTCAAAGATCAGATCCCGTACGTGATGATTACAGCCCAATTGGAGGAACCCGTTAGATTACTGGCCCCTTTAGTAAGACGCCAGCAAGAAGAAAAATTGTATATCGGCAGGACACTCACAGTGGCCTTTCTAAAAATATCAGATACACTCTGCACTCCGTACTTCATTTTGGATAAAGAATAAATGATCGACCATAATTTTTTCTATGCCTGACCTACTATCGAATGAAATTAGATCGTGGATTGGCAGGAGTGCCCCTCCTATACGCTTAGAGGTCTCTCGACGCGACATTATCAAATACTCAATAGCAACCGAGCAAACTAAGAAAATCCATTTAGAGGGCGATATCGCTCCTCCAATGTTTTTGTTCGGAGCGGATAAACCTCTTGTCTCAATGTCTGACCTCGCTAAAGACGGTTTAGCAAAAGATATTCTCACACCACCTTTACCATTAAAAAGAGTCATGGCGGGCGGAATAAGACAGAAATATTTCAGAGAAATAAAAGCGGGTGATAAGCTTCTAATTCAAAAAAAGATCGTTGATATTTATCAAAAGGAAGGTAGAGGTGGTCCCTTGATTTTCGTGGTCTACCACATTTCAATTCAGGACGAAAATGAGAATGTGGTAATGGAAATTACGCAAAGTAGAATTAATCGATGAATCAGTATTTCAAAGTAGGAGCTATTTTGCCCAGTAGGAAGTTTACTGCCACAAATGTCTCTCTATTTCTTTACAATGCAGTAGTCTGGAACGCTCATAGAATTCATTATGACGAGAACTATACTATTAGTTGTGAAAACCATGCCGGTATCGTCATTGACGGCCCACTTCAAGGCGACTGGTTAGCCCAGATAGCTACGGACTGGGTAGGAAACAAGGCCACCTTGAGAGAATTTGAATACACCAACCGGATCGTTAGTTACCTCGGCGAGACTTTAGTAGGAGGGGGTACCGTTGAGGAATGCTCAGATGATTCGGTGCGACTAAATTTATTTCTGAAAAACTCCAAAGGCGAAATAACTACGCCTGGTAGCGCTCTCTTTCAACTGCTCTAAACCATTTGTTTTTTTAGAAACTTGTTAAAAACAGTTGCAAAATATACTGGAGTTTCCTGCTGCGGGTAGTGAGCTGCATTCTGACAAATTTCCACCTGTGCATTAGGGTACCAATTCAAAAAGGTTTTTTGTGCAGTAGCTACGGTAAAGGGTTCCATATCGTGCTCCCCTATTATAACTAGCATGGGGGTAATATTACCTTTCACTTCTTCTAAAAAACCCATTTCCGTACAATTCTTGAAGTAGGTAGCTTGCGCATTCAATAAACGATTCGACCGCGTTTGTCTGATTTTAAAATCTACCCATTCTCGACATAATCTATTACCGGTCAAAGCATCAAAGGCTTCCGCTAGAGCGGCATCCTCGTGCACAGACTCTTCAATAAGTGCGAAGCCCTCAGGGGAAAAACTTAATCCTGAGGCCGCTACTGGAGTATTCAGCACTGCCGAGATAATCCTTTCCTGACCGTCCAGAACGACACGTTGAGCCAACATTCCACTCATAGAATGACCCACAATATGGAACCTTTTCCAACCAAGGTTATCAGCCAAAGCCAGGACATCGCTGGCCACCTCAATTGGAGTATACTCGCCTGCGTAGCTTCTAGACCCTCCATAACCTCTCACTTCCGTAAAAGCGTACGTAAAATCTTTCACGTTAAAAAAATTTCTGGCAAAACTCCAGGTATCTTTACAGCCATAAAAGTCATGTAAAACTATTACACCGTTTGGGCCATTTCCATAAAGCTCGTGGGCTAGCAACATATTTTCATTCCTTAATTTTTCTTGAGATACTCTTCAAAAGCATAAGCTGTCCGGTACAGTGTCTCTTCTTCAAAAAATCTACCAGTGAGCATCATCCCGACAGGCAAACCTTTGCTATACCCACAAGGTAAGGAGATAGAAGGGTGGCCCGTTAAATCAGCAGCCGGAGTGTTGACGGCCATTTCTAAAGACCTGCCCACTATTTCCGAGAGATTGGATTCATCTTTTGGAATGGGCGTAGCAACCATAGGAAGAGTAGGCATTAGTATTAGATCGTAGTCGCTTAGAAGATTCTCGTACTTTTGCCGCAACAGTCTCCTAATATTTTGTGCTTTTCCATAAAAATGTCCTTTAAACTTTTGTCGAACATAATCGCCCACCATCAATATCAATCTGGTCTGCGGTCCAAACTTCTGTGTTTCACTCTCCCAATTTCCATGTTTCTTTTGTAAATTTTCGGAATACAACCCCTCTACATTCTTCCCATACCCATAATCGAACAAAGAAGAACAAACCAAGCCTTCGAGGTAAATTGGAGTCCATATTGCGGTTGCTTCCCTATGAAGCGGAATAGACACTTCCTCTACCGTAGCACCAAGTCCCCTTAAAACCTCAGCACCCTCTCTGACGCATGAGTCTACCTCAGACTCAGAGGATTCATGGCCAAAACCTTCTTTCAAAACTGCAATCTTAAGCCCCTTGCATCCCGCTTTAATGTCCTGTGTGTAGTCTTTGGTAATCATTCCCAAGGGCTGCATGGGGTCTATACCATCAGCTTGAGCCAAGATTGATAACAGCGCTGCGTTATCATAAACCGACTTGGTGATTGGGCCGATATAATCTATCGTAGCCTCTATAGGCATAAGTCCCGTACAAGGCACTAAGCCAAACGTCGGTTTTAATCCGACAACCCCACAGAAAGCAGCT
>TARA_B100000674_G_scaffold449701_1_pt1 | contig 15026 bp, 14 predicted proteins | sample TARA_B100000674 | Tara Oceans TARA_B100000674 (sample SAMEA2622759) | marine metagenome | biome: marine biome (ENVO:00000447); feature: surface water layer (ENVO:00002042); material: "saline water (ENVO:00002010), including plankton (ENVO:xxxxxxxx)" | depth 5 m
GGAAAACAACTTTGCGGTCCGCGCGTTTCGCGACTGGCTGATTGCCACGTGCCGGACCGAACAGGATGGTCGCACCATCCCGTCCGGCTCTGCGGCCTGACACCCCCCGATATCAGGCCGATTGACTGACCAGCACGATGCCCCCTGCCGGGTCCTTGATGGCCCGGATCGGGCTTTTGAACACCGATGACAGCAAATCCGGTGTCATGACATCTGATACCGATCCCTGTTCGACGACTTCGCCCGAACTCAGGATCGCGACCCGATCGGCATAGGTCAGGACCTGATTGAAATCATGCAGGATCATCAGGACCCCAACGCCGCGTTCTTTCGCCTCCTGGCGGGCAAGGGCCAGAACCGCATGTTGGTGGGAGACATCCAGACCCGCTGTCGGCTCATCAAGCAGCAGGAAGCGCACGACAGACGGTTGCTCATCGTCGCCATTGCTGGCCGCGCTGCGTTGACTGGTATCTGTCATGCCCCAAAGCTGCACCAGCGCGCGTGCCAGATGCACACGCTGTTTCTCGCCGCCTGACAAGGCCGGATAGGCCCGATCAGCCAGATGGGTGATATCGGCAAGCTCAATCGCGCGGCGCACCTGTTTCTGATCAAACTGGCGGGTAGACACCTTGCGATAGGGCGCACGACCCAGTGCAACAACATCAAACACCGTGAACGGAAAGGTCATCGAGGCAGCCTGTGGCATCACCGCGCGTTCCTGCGCCAGCTCCAGTGCAGAAATACTCGAAAGCGCCCGTCCGTTCTGAAACACCTTGCCACCACTTGGCGAAAGTTCGCCTGCCAGGACCTTTAGCAAGGTCGACTTCCCTGCCCCGTTTGGCCCCAGAATCGCCAAAACCTCACCCGGTTCGACAGCAATCGAAACATCGCGCAGCAGGTAACGCCCGCGCGCCTTGAAGTCTGCCTTATGCGCCATCAGGGTCATAGACGACGCCTTTTCTTTTCAACGATCAAAAGACCCAGGAAAAACGGCCCACCGACAATGCCGGTAACCAGCCCAATGGGTAGTTCGGCCGGAAGGACGATAATGCGCGCCACCGCATCTGCCGCGGTCAGAATAATCGCCCCGCCCATCGCAGATGCGGGCAGCACGTAACGGTTATCCGGCCCGGTTGCCAGACGCACCAGATGCGGGGCGACCAGCCCGACAAAACCGATGATGCCGGAAACCGCCACCGCTGCACCGACGACAAGGGCGGTAATGACGGTGGCCCGACGTTTAAGATGTTCGACCTCAACACCCAGATGGCGTGCTTCGGCCTCACCCAGCAAAAACAGATTAAGCGGCGTACCCAGCCGGATCAGATAGGCAATCCCGAGCGCCATGACGATCAGGGCCGGCATATCGGTCGGACCATTGCCCGAAAGTGCCCCCATCTGCCAGAAGGTCAGGCTGCGCAGTTGGGCATCGTCGGCCATATAGGTAAAGACACCGACCCCAGCGAAGGCGATGGCATTGATCGCAACACCGATCAGCAACATGATCGCTGCATCGGTGCGGCCATCCTGACGTGACAGAATGCTGATCACGACCGTGGCAAGAACTGCCCCACCGAAAGCCGCAATCGGCACACCATAGGGCCCGATGGCCGCATAATAGCTGCCGAGAATCAGGTGACCTGCGACAATCATGCTCACCGCGCCAAAGGCGGCACTGGCTGAAACACCAATAATGCCGGGATCAGCTATCGGATTGCGAAACAGGCTTTGCATCACTGCCCCGGCAAGCCCCAACCCGGCACCAATTATAATTGCGCGCAGTATCCTTGGCAGACGCAGGCTATCAAGAATGCGGGCATCAAAGGCGTCAATGCCGACTTCGGTGATACCAATGCGGTGCGCTAGATGGACAAACACATCGCCAACCGAAATCTCCATCCCGCCCATGCCAAGTGACATCACAGTGGCAGCACAAAGCCCTATCATCAAAAGCACCAGAAACAGCGCCGATCGGTTGACCGGCAGCTGTATCTGCAAGGTAGCGACCCTTTGTTTCACAGCGATCACGATCCCTGTTCGATGCTGCGAAGATGGGCCGCAAGATCGCGAATTTCTTCGGCTGACGCCGGACCAAAACCAAGAATGGTCGAGGCTGAAATGGCAAGTACCCGGCCATTCGCCACCGCCTTGTTCAGACCAAGGATCGGATGGGCCTGAAGTCCCTCAAGCCCGCCCAGTTGATCAAGGGTCGACTGGGTCACCAGCACATAATCGGATGCGTCCGATGCAATCACCTCGGGCGAGACGGGCTTGAAACCATCAAACCCCGCCATGCTGTTGGTCCCGCCAATCATGGTTATGATTTCATCTGCCGTGGTTTCCTGCCCAGCCGACAGTGGCTTGCCATGGCCGACCGCCATCAGGAATACGATGCTTGGCCGATCAGCGCCATCACTGCCCTTGAGTTCGGCTAGATCAGCCTGCACCCGATCAGAAAGCGCCTGCGCCGCATCAACCCGACCCAGGGCATCGCCCACCTGCACAATGGCACCCGGCAGGTTTTCCATCTTTGCCAGCGACGGCAGGATGACAATCGGAATGCCAAGATCAGTCAGTTCAGAAAGCACGACATCCGGGCCGGATTTCTCGACCGCAACAATCAGGTCCGGCTTCAGGCCAATGATGCCCTCGGCCGCCAGATTGCGCATATAGCCAACCTTCGGCAGGGTCAGCACCGGTTCTGGTCGGGTGCTTGTTGTATCAGTCGCAATCACGCTATTGCCCGCGCCAAGGGCAAAAACGATCTCGGTTGCAGGCGCCCCGACAGTGATCACACGCTGGGGCGTATCATCGGCAAGGGCGGGTAGGCACAGCCCGACAAAGCCGATGATCGCCAGGATAAATCCGGTGAAATGACGCATTAATTGGTTACTCCGCCACTGCTGCCATGGTGGTTTCCAAACGCGGCAGGCTCTCGGCCAGTTTCTGCCAATCGGGATTTTCCGGGTCCTTGCGTTTGCGCTCCCCACAGAAGATCGCGAAATTGTTCAGATCGGCGTCATAAAGCTCGACCGTCGTCACCACACCCTCGCGGATCGGCTTGCGAACAATCCATGCTTCGAAAATCTGATCCATACGCAGATGCAGGGTAAAGGTCGGATCCATGATGTTGATCCAGTCGCCCATTTCGCGAATGGTTTCGATCGGGCCGGTATGGATCTGAATGGCACCGCTATTGCCAACAAAGACCATGATCGAAATGCCGCTTTCCGATGCCTTTTCAAGCAGGGTTTTCAGCGCATCGGCACTCAGCCGTTCGGCAAATTCCGACCCAGCCAGACGCATGCCTTGCTGACGGCCGACATTAAAGTCCTTGAGCATCCCGTGATACTGATGGACGTCTGTCATGCGACGCCAGTGCGCGCGCAGGTTTTCAACATCAACATCCTGATCGGGTAGTGTGACGGCCTTTGGCAAAGGTGGCAGGACTTCGATGCCGGGCGACTGGTTGTCCGCCTTGAAATCACTGATCAGCTTGTCATAGGCAGCTTCATCAGACTGCTCGGTCAGGAAAATCTTGTGAACGGCGCGCCCGTCCAGATCAAAGATCTGGAAGCTGCGGCGGCGTCCCGCGCGCGGGTTGTTGGTTTCAACGGCAAACGCGTGACCCCAATGACCCAGGAACAGGCGCAAATCAACATCGTGATTAAGCACAAGCCCCATCTCGCCATTAATACTGACCTTGCCAAAGGTGCCGATCTTTTCGTGCACGACACTGGGGTTGCGCGTCAGGATCTTGACCTGACCCAGTTCTTCGAGGCGGGGAATAAAATCCCCCCAATCGGCATCAAGGCGCACGACATTGGTGCCGATGCCCGCTGCAACCAGCTCGCCCTCGCTTAAGCCAAGCTCGGCCGCGATATCGACGGCATATCCCTTTGCCTCACCTGCGGCAAATGCCGCCCAAGCTTCATTGGCAGTTTTGAAATTGTTTTCACTCATGGCGTTTATACCTCCTGCAAGATCAGACGAAGCAGAAGCTGCTTCGTCTGATGCTTTGGCTTAGAATTTCATGCTTGCGGAAATTTTGAAGTTGCGACCCGGCTCGTACAGCCCGTTGTCCGCAGTCTGGTAATTGCGATCCAGAAGGTTATCGATGCCAGCGTTGAGGCTCAGACCTGGCAGGGTTTCATCTGCATCCCAACGAACAAACAGGTCGAAAGTTGCGTAACCCGGCACTTCGTACCCCGACGAAATGTGGGTCAGACGATCGACGATATTTGCCCTGCCGCCCACTTCGACAGACTGGTCGGCAAACCGATAGCCGCCAGAAAGGGCAACCTTGTCAGCCGGAATATTGGAAAGGTTTGCACCAGTCCGGGTGTTCTCACCGCGAATACGCGACGCGACCAAACCGGCAAACATCAGCCCTGTGTCATATGAAATCTCGGCTTCGAAACCTTTGATTTCAGCTTCCGGTACGTTGACGCTTCTGGTTTCCGAACTGCCAAAAGTCGCACCCTGTTGTTCGATATAGTCTTCGATATCGTTCTGGAAATACGCGACCTTGGCGCGAAGTGCGTCACCGGTACTGAACAGATTGTCGGACTTGAAGTTCGTCCCGAACTCCCACGTTTTAGCTTTTTCGGCTTCCAAATCCGGGTTTGCGACAAAGTTGTTGCCAGGGAAGTGATAGCCGCTTGCGTACATTTCGGTCATTGCAGGCGCGCGGAAGGCTTCGGCGTAGCTGATGTAAGGCTGCATCCATTCGGTCACGCGGTAGCTTGCAGAGAAGCGCGGCGAAACTGCGCTGTCTTCGCGCGAACGCTGGCCGGACGCTGATAGATCATAGGAGTCAAATCGCACACCTGCTGTCACATCGAGCGCGTCGGTGACAGCAAAGGCGTTATCGACATAGACACCATAAATAGTCATGTCTGCGTCAGGGAACAGGTTGGAAACAGCAACACCATCACGGCGCCCCTCCTGCGAGTCCTGATAGATCTCGCCACCGACCGTTACGGCAAGTTCACGACCGGAAAGGTCAAAGCGCGAGGTATTGCTGCCGTCAAGACCGATGGTATCGAGGGTACGTTCATCGTGGCGGCCATCACTGACGCGTTTTTCATCAAGATCTGTGCGCATGCCATAGGCATTTACATTGGCATCAATCAGATCATTGCTGCTGTCGTGATAGCTGTAACCAAGCACCATCGAGGTTTCTTCACTCTCGCGGTTCACGAGATAGTTGCTAGTGGAGTTCACCGCCGCGCCACTATCAGGGGCTGCGGGTAATTGATGATCATCACTATAGCGCTGCAGGGCAAGGGTCAGGCGGCTTGCATCATTGATATCGATCCCGCCTTTAACGAGACCATTGATGTAGTCGTCATCGGTGTAAGGTTGCTTGTTGCCGTCGCCGGCTTCAAAGTTACCGGTGCTCTCACGCGTCAGACTTACAAGAAAATCTGTATTTTCGGTCGGACGGCCATAAGCCATACCATTCGTCGTCAGACCATGGTCGACAGATGCATAACCAACTTTGACCCGTGCCCCAAGATTTTCACCCGCTTCAAGCAGATCATTGGCATCCTTGGTGGTCAGTGCAATGACGCCGCCAAGCGCACCGGTGCCCTGCATGGTTGAGGCTGCGCCGCGATAAACCTCGACCGATTTCATCACTTCCGGGTCAAAGAAAAACCGACCTTTGTGCCCGACACTCATGTTGGCACGAACGCCATCGACACGTACAACGACCCTGTCACCGGTCAAACCACGGATGATAGGCTCCTGCACCGTACTGCGCGGGCCGCCATAGATTTCAACGCCCGGGAGTCCGCGAAGAATGTCGCTCAGATCGGATGCCTGACGACGTTCGAGTTCGTCCTCGTCAATCACCGAGATGGAAGCCGGTGCATCAATAACCTTGGTATCGCGTTTGTTGGCAGTGACAGTAACCGTATCAAGCACAACAGCCGTTTCAGCAGCCGGTGCGTTTTGGCTTTCCGTGGTCTGGGTGTCGGTGGTGGGCGCTGACGCCGGTTCCTGGGCATGGGCGGCAACATTGAGAGCGAGTGTGGAAACTGTCGCCAGAAGAAGGCGCACAGAAGTGGTTCGAACCATAATGATTCCCCTGTAAGGCAGCTTTAGCTTTGTACCGATTTCGGCTGGCTGGCTGGCTTGTGCAGGGCACTGGCGCGCTGGCTGGCAAATGGTGTGGTGTGAGACGGCGTTTGGACGCCTATTTGGTCAGGATCAGTTTGTTATTTGATGTCAGGCGCAGTCTGTATTCTTCCCCCTGATGAACGATGATGACTTCACGGTCATCGCCCATCAGTTCCTGCACCTGCATCTGTTTCACTGTTTCGGACTTTCCTGCATGCCCCGGTTTTGCTGCGATGTCGGGCATCGCAAACTCCTTGCTGATGGAATGTTATTAATAATGATTTGCAGTGCTATATGTTTGTTGCGAATGCAAGTCAAGTTCATTTTGGAATATGCGTAGGTTGTGGTGATCAAGATCACGCATCAAAAAAGGCACCCCGACGAATACCGGTGGTGCCTTTCTGCGTTCTGCAAGATGCCGAGATCACGCTGCTTTTGCTAATCAGCACCGATCTTCTTGGCAGATCCGGCACGCATCGAAGCACAAAGCTGCACCGCGACAACGACAAACAGGAAGTAAAGTGCGACCTGCCAGTCGCCCAGAAGGTCATGCAATGCCCCGAACAGAACCGGGCCGATAGCGGCAAACAGATACCCCACCGATTGCGCCATACCCGACAAGCGCGCAGATGTTTGCGGATCCGCCCCACGCATGCCGACAAGGGTCAGGGCAATACTGATCATGCTGCCCTGTCCAAGCCCCATGCACACCGCCCAGACATAAGGAAGCTCCGTGGTGGCAAAGACAAAGCCCGGAATAGCGATGATCAGCGGGATATGCAGCACCAGCATCGCCAGTTTCTTGTTGGCGATTTTCGAATAAATCAATGGCGCGCCAAACGCGGCCGGAATGCCAAATACGTTAAACAGCGTGAGCAGGGTAGCCGCTTCGGCCTCGGAAATGCCGTGGTCGATGAAGACTTTGGCAACCCAGGCAGTGCCGGTATAGAACATCAGTGACTGACAGCCGAAAAACAGCGCCAACCACCAGGCTTCGACATTTTTCCAAAGCGAAATGCGCGCAACAGGGCTCGGTGCCGCCCCGACATGGCGATAACGCAGCATCGGCAGCCAGCAGACAAAGGCAATGGCGGCAAACACTGCCCAAACACCCAGCGACCAGCGCCAGTCGCCGTCAGCTGCATTTCGGATCGGGATCGAAACAAATGCCGCAATCGTCGCACCGCTTGACATGGTAAAGGTATAAAGGGCTGTCACCAACGCCACATGGGTCGGGAAACTGCGCCGCACCAGCGACGGGGTAAGTACGTTCAGAACCGCAATCGCTGCCCCAAGGATAATGGTCCCGACCACCATGATGTCATAGGCACCACTGGCCCGAAGCCCCTGCCCGATGGCAATGAACAACAGCATGGTCAAAAGTGTCGCTTCAAGGCCGAATTTCTGCCCCAGACGCGGGGCAAACATCGACAACACACCAAAGCTCAGAACCGGAAGGGTTGTCAGCAAACCCAGCTGCGTGCCGGAAAGCGACAGATCCGTACCGATGATTTCCGCAAGCGGGCCCAAGCCGACAATACTGCCGCGCATGTTCGCAGCCAGAAGCAGGATCGCGAGCAAGAAGCCAATATGTGCGCCCAGATGATGGAACCCACGCCCGGCATCAGGCGCGTTGTTTCTTCCCGCTGATGCTGCGTCGGTAGAGGTCGTTTTCGGGGCAGTCTTGTCAGTCATCTGGGTGATCCGTGTTACGTCGTGATGGCGGTGGTGGCGCGATCAGAATTTTGGGTGGGTACAGGTTCAGGCGCTAAGCATCCTAAGGCGCGACAACACCCCACAATACGCGAAACGCGATCAGTACGAACAGAACCGCAATGATGCGTTCAATCCAGGCAGCATGATCGCGCAACCACGGCAAAACGGCCCCGTGCGAAAGCCCGACCGCCACAAGGCAATACCACGCCCCATCAATCACCGCTGCAGTCATCGCCAGCAGGAACTTGCCGGCCCATTCAAATTCGGGCGAAACGAACTGGCTGAAAAGGGCGAGGAAAAACAGCGCGATCTTGGGATTGAGGAACGCGATCATAAACCCGTCGCGTGCGGCCTGCAGGATTGATCCCGATACCTTGCCAGACCCATCAACATCAAACTTCGCCCCTGCCTTCGCACCGCGCCATGCCTTGATCGCAAGCCAAATCAGATAAAGCGCACCAAGAATGCTGACCGCATTGTGAAAGACCGGCACTGTCTGAAACAGGATGCCAAGCCCGGTCATGGTGATGACGGCATAAAAACCGATCCCCAGCGCATGCGCGAAGGCACAGGCAAAGCCCGCCTGACGTGAATGACCGACGGAATAACGCAACACAACAGCCAGACTGGGGCCTGGTGTCATTGCGCCAAGAACACAGATGGTTGCAACCGACAACCAGGCGGCGAAGCTCATGACGTTTCCTTTGGATGGCGCAGGTTTGGTTCCCGCTTGGTTTTATCGAAAGCTATCTGCTTGCCAGAACCGTTTCAACGGAAATGAACTATCGCTATGATGCGCATCCGCGCCATCCCGCCACCTGAACGCTGCTTTTCGTAAAATACGGTTTTAAAACATGTTTCTGCTTCTCAAGAATGCCAACGTCTTCGCCCCGACCCCGCTTGGCATCAATGATATCCTGATCTGTGACGAAAAAATCGTTGCCATTGCCCCGGATCTGGTTGTTTCGGTTCCAGCCGAAATCAAGACCATCGACCTTGGTGGCAACATGACCGTACCGGGCTTTATCGACGGGCATGTGCATCTGATCGGCGGTGGTGGCGAAGGCGGTTTTGCCACCCGCACACCGGAAGTCGCAATCGGCAAACTGATTGAGGCTGGCATTACATCTGTCTGCGGACTACTCGGCACCGATGCTGCCACCCGCCATATCGCATCGCTTTATGCCAAGACCAAAGCACTTCGGACCGAAGGCATTTCTGCCTGGTTCTTTACGGGTGGCTATCGCGTGCCCTCCCCAACCCTGACCGGTAATATCGGCGATGACGTGACGTTTCTTGACGCCTGTATCGGCCTTAAAACCGCCATTTCCGATCATCGCAGCAGCCAAAGCACGGTCGACGAACTGGCCCGCATCGCATCGCAATCACGCATTGGCGGTATGACATCGGGCAAGGCCGGGTCGGTGGTTGTTCATCTTGGGGATGGAGACGGTCACTTTGATCCGTTGCTCGCCGTGATTGATCAAACCGAAATCCCGATCGGTCAGTTCATCCCAACCCATGTGAACCGCAAACGCGCCCTGCTTGATGCCGCCAAACTCTGGGCCAAGCGCGGCGGCAATATCGATTTCACTACCGGGATTGATGCCGAACTCGATCCCAAAGGGGCAAGTAAAACATCAACCAGCATTGCCGAGTGTCTGGCGGATGGCGTACCGCTTGATCGCATATCCATGACGTCAGATGGCAACGGGTCGCTTCCGGATTTTGATGCCGATGGCAATATGATCGGGCTTTCTGTGGCAGGATTTGAAACCGTACCGCGCGAATTTGCCGATCTGATTGCCGTCGAAAAACTTGATATACCGACGGCCCTCGCCCCGATCACGATTAACCCGGCCCGGATGCTGGGCCTTGCCGCACACAAAGGACAAATCAAGGTCGGTTATGATGCCGATATCCTTGTTTTGGATGATGCGCTCACCCCCGACAGCGTAATTTCCCGCGGAAAACCGGCCATGATTGCCAATGAACGGCACCTTCGCGGCACTTTTGAGGACTAAACGGGCCTGAAACACCCAAATGGCGCTCGAAAACACGGATTTTCGCTTCGGAAAGCCGTGTGAGCTGCCTTTTTATCGACATAACTGCCCCAAACAGCCCCTATTCCGGCCAAACTGCTTCCCGTTTTCTTATCCATGCTCGCTTACCTCAAAAAGGTCCTTGAATGACCAAGCAATAAGAGCAAACACGAAGGGATACGAGAGATGCGAAAGACAGCCACGATTATTGTCGTTGCCGGTGCATTGGGACTGTCCGCGTGCAGTGGATTGAATGACCGCGACCAGAAAATGCTCAGCGGCGGTGCCATTGGTGCCGGTGTCGGCGCCGTCGGAACCGTGATCACCGGTGGCTGCGTCACCTGCGGTGCTGTTATTGGTGGCGCGGTTGGTACCGGTGCCGGCTATATCATGCACGAGAACGAAAAGGCCCGCGAATGATGAAGCGGGGCATCCTTCTCGCAGCCGGTCTTGCACTCGCAATGCCGCTAGCAACACCGGTTCCGGCAAAAGCCGATCCGCCATCATGGGCACCAGCCCACGGCTATCGCGCCAAGCAGCATAAGGGCCACAAACGTGACTATACCCGTCACGGCAATGAGCTTTTTGTCTCGGACGGTGGCTTCCTACGCTGTAACCGTGATGTGGTTGGTGCAATCATTGGTGGTGGTGCCGGTGCAGTTCTTGGATCGACTGTCGGCAAAGGAAGTGGTCGGGATGCGGCCATGATCGGTGGCGCCATTCTTGGCATGCTGAGTGGCTATTCGATTGGCCAGACCCTTGATCAGGGTGATCAAGCCTGCACAGGATACGCCTTGCAGCGCGCACCCGATGGTCAACATGTTCGCTGGCAAAACCCCGATTCGGGGCGCAGCTACAATGTTGTGCCGACGAACAGCTGGCAAAATGCCGAAGGACGCTATTGTCGGGAATACAGTGCAACGGCCAATATCGGCGGGGAACTGCAGAAAACGTTTGGCACCGCATGCCGTCAGGCGGATGGTTCCTGGCAAATTGTGTCCTGACGTCATGGGACTGCCAAGCGCAATGCAATCTGAGGTTTTATCTTGCAAAAAGCCCGGCAGTGCCGGGCTTTTTTGTGTGCTTTTTTCAGTCGGAACCGTATCTTAAATAATTGCAATTCAATGTCTTAATCGTCGAACGAGTTTCGCATTCGTTATTTGTTTTACGTTAACGTCACTTTGTATTACAGTCCTGACATAATCAAAACAAGAATACCAGCTGACTGAGGGAGGCGTTCGTGGATGACATCCTCGAAACCGTAAAAGAAAAACTGCCGCAACTCCGCGGTTTGAATGCTGTCGTCGCCTTTGATTGCGGCGATGATGGGCATATTGTTGTTGATGCCACCGGTGATGAACCGGAAATCAGCGACGACGACCTGTCTGATGCCGATTGCATTCTTAAAATCAAGAAAGCCAACCTCGAAAAACTGATCGCCGGAAAGCTTGATCCGATGCTTGCCTTCACCATGGGCAAACTCAAGATCAAGGGTTCGATGGGCGTGGCAGCCAAGCTGTCATCCATGCTCGACTAACCGGTCGGGATGATACGTTTTATGGGGGAAACATGCGTAATCGCATCAAAAATGGCAGCCTATCGGCCCTGATTGCCGGATTTGCGATCCAGCTTGCGGCACCTTCGCTGGCATCAGGAGCGGAAATACTGAACTTTCGCGTTCTTAAGGACGGGGAACCAATTGGCTATGAAAAAGTCGAAATCACCCCGACTGCAACCGGCCAGACCGTCAAGGTTGAAACCCTGACCGATGTTCGGGTGCTGTTTTTGAAGTTCCACTACGATCATCAGCGGACCGAGCAATGGCAGGACGGAAAGCTGGTCTCGGTCGAAACCACCACCAATGATGACGGCACACACTACACCTGGCAGGCAAGCTATGACGCAGATTGTTATGCGCTGGCTGGCAAGGGTGTCGGTAAACGCGATTCCTGTGACGGGGCCTGGCCACTGACCTTGTGGCACGAGGACGTTACTGGCAAAGCCGACCTTTTCAGCGTCATCAATGCCGAACCCTATACCGTCGACACACAAAGGGTCGCTGAAGAAACCGTCATGGTCGAAAGCCGGGAAACACCGGCAGTCCATTACGAAATGTCTGGCGATGTCGAACGGGATCTATGGTACGGCACCGACGGAAAACTGCTCAAAACGAGTTTTAAAAGAAAGGGTTACGACATCGATTTTATCAGGGTCGATGCGATAAACCCTCAGCAATAAAAGCGGGCGTTTTAAATCATGGATTTGAAGCGTTATAAAAGATTAAGGGAGAAACAGATGTCCTACTTCAAGAAGGGCTGCCTCTGGGGAGCAGCTTCGGGTACCGCACTTCTATGCGCGCTTGCCAGCGTTGGCACCGCACATGCATCAGGTTTTCAGGTCCGCGAAACCAGCGGCACCCTGCAGGGTTCAAGCTTTGCCGGCATGACCACCCTGTCCACCGATGCATCTACGGCATTCTATAATCCAGGTACTATCGGCCAGTACGAGGAGACGACCTATAGCGCAGGTGGATCCTTGATCGTACCGCGCTCAAAAATGGTCAGCGGCAAAGGTACAGCGAGCGGTCTTTCCACTGGTATCGACCTTTCGCGCACTGACTATGGAGATATGGCAGTTGATGCCTTTGTTCCAAACGCACATGCGGTATGGAAGCTCACGGAAAATATCAACCTTGGAATGTCCATTACATCTCCGTGGGGTCTTGTAACCGACTATGAAAACGATTTTGCAGGCCGCTACTTCGGTACAACTTCAGCGATAAAATCGATCAACTTGAAACCGGTCCTCGCCTATCGCTTTGACAATGGTCTCTCGATTGGAATGGGACCACAGATTCAATACTTTGAAGCCCGTTTTGACAAGGCTGTTGCTCGCGCAACGGGCGTCGAAGGTAATAGCTCTGTCCGCGGCGATGACACCGCCATGGGATGGCAGGCCGGGCTGAATTGGCAAGTTCTGCCGGAAACCCGTATCGGGTTGGCCTACAATTCCTCAATCAAACACACACTGAAGGGAAAAATCGATTTTGACAGCGCTGCAGAAGGCTTGTCTTACGTTGATCGCGATGTAACCGCAAAAGTCGAAACCCCAGAAGCAATTGCTTTTGGCATTTCTCAGAAGTTTGGAGAGAAATGGACTGTTATGGCAGATGCCCAATGGACGAATTGGAACAGCATCGACACATTGACCTTCAACTTTAGCGGTGACACGAATACCGCGATTGCCGGAAACCAAAACTCCAGCTCGGACACATTTAAGTGGGGCACAGGATGGTTTTACAGTCTAGGCGCGCAATATCAATACGATGAAAACTGGCGATTTAGTGGTGGTTTTGCTTTTGATGAAACTCCGGTCACTGACCTTCATCGTTCCGTGCGTTTGCCGGATTCCAATCGATATTGGACATCTCTTGGAGCCAGCTACAAAGCTGCCGACTGGGCAGAGGTTTCGCTAGGATACACGCACATCTTTGCTCACACTGCTGACGTAAACCTCTCTAGCACCTCAGTCGGATCATTCTCCGGAAAATACGAATCCGAGGTCGACATCATCGCGCTGCAGGCGAAATTCAAGTTCTGATCTGCTATGCTGTCCGGTGCGGGGTGCTGAGCGCTTCGCATCGGGCTCCCTTTTTTTGCCCGCAAAGTGACGTTAACGTAATGGAGTTAACGCAAGTGAACAAAGTAAACGTTCAAGAATCCCCGATCCTGCGCGATGGCGTTGATATCAGCTCGCCCGTCAAAACGCGTCCTGTGCATGAAATCTTCGACAATGCGGCTGCCCGGTTTCCGCTGCGCCCGTGTCTGGATTTCCTCGGTCGGATTTATGATTACAAGACTATCTCCGAGCAGATTGACCGTGCTGCCGAAGGCTTCAAACAGCTTGGCGTGCGCAAGGGTGACAAGGTCGGGCTGTGCCTGCCCAATACGCCCTATTATGTCGTCTGCTATTACGCGATCCTGAAATGCGGCGGTGTGGTTGTGAATTTCAACCCGCTCTATGCCAAGCGCGAGATCGCCTATCAGATTGAGGATTCCGGGTGTCGTCTGATGGTGACGCTGAACCTCAAACAGATTTATCCCAAGGTCGCGGCTTGTCTGGATGAGACCTGCCTGAAGCGAATTGTTGTGTGCGAAATGAGCAACATTCTGCCGCCGGTCAAAAGCGTTCTGTTTTCGCTGTTCAAGCGCAGCGAACTGGCCGATGTGCCGACCGACCTGCGCCACATCCCCTATTCACGGGTGATCGGATGCAAACCGATTGATCGCGTGATCGATATCGACGTCCATGATCTGGCGGTTCTGCAATATACCGGCGGCACCACCGGGCGTCCCAAGGGCGCGATGCTGACCCATGCCAATCTGAGTGCCAATGTCGATCAGTTGACCCGCTGGATGCCTGACGCCAAACCGGGACAGGAAGTAACACTTTGTGTTTTGCCATTCTTCCATGTCTTTGCCATGACGGTGGCGCTCAACACATCAGTCAATCTCGGAGCGGAAATGGTGTTGCAGCCACGCTTTGAACTGAATTCCCTGATCAAGGCGCTGGACAAGAAAAAGGCCACCATCTTCCCGGGTGTTCCGACGATCTATACGGCGATCAACAATTCGCCGGAAACACTCAAACACGATCTGTCGCACATTCGTTGCTGTATTTCGGGGGGCGCACCGCTGCCGGTAGAGGTCAAACACCGGTTTGAGGAAATCACCGGCTCCAAGGTCGTGGAGGGATACGGCCTGTCGGAAGCAAGCCCGGTTTGCACTTGCAACCCGCTGAAGGGCGAGAACAAGGAAGGCTCGATCGGCCGCCCCTTGCCGGGAACAGAGATCGAAGTCCGGTCGCTCGACCGTCCGGAAAAACCCATGCCGCTTGGCGAAAAGGGCGAGGTCTGTATTCGCGGCCCGCAAGTCATGCCGGGCTATTGGCAGAACGACGCCGCCACCAATGAGACCTTTGTTGATGGATGGTTACGCACCGGCGATGTCGGCTACCAGGATGAGGACGGCTACACATTTCTGGTCGATCGCCTCAAGGACGTGATCCTGTGCAGCGGCTACAACGTCTATCCGCGCGCAATTGAAGAGGCGCTTTATCTGCATGACCAGATCGCCGAAGTCA
>TARA_B100000674_G_scaffold269146_1_pt1 | contig 15020 bp, 15 predicted proteins | sample TARA_B100000674 | Tara Oceans TARA_B100000674 (sample SAMEA2622759) | marine metagenome | biome: marine biome (ENVO:00000447); feature: surface water layer (ENVO:00002042); material: "saline water (ENVO:00002010), including plankton (ENVO:xxxxxxxx)" | depth 5 m
AGCCATCGAGATTGATATCCTCGGGCAAATCCTGCAAACGTCCGACCTTTGGTTATTTGATCCATCCACGCTATTTCGAGCGCAAGTCGGAGTGGATTCCAGCCCGGTAAAACATAGCCGATAGGACCTGCTTTTATTTCTTTTGTATTCGCTAGAACGTGTTGAGTCAAACTTGGTACAGACCCCATCTCACCACCCTCTGTATGAAGATGGTGCTCTGGAAAAGTCACTGCTTCAAAACCCACCTCTTCCGCCAATCGAGATAGCTCTACTATTTCCTCCAGCATCTGTTGAAACCGATCAGTGCGCGCGGCCACAGGGCGTAATTTTTCCCGTTCCGCCATGGTTGCTGGCACTGCTGGATAAAAAAAGAAAATGAATTTCATGAAAAATACTTCTCAATTAGCGGACAGACGATATTTTTATTTTCTAATATCTAACGTACATAGGTTATAATGGGGTTATCTGCCAGATAAACCATTTTCAATCAAAAATCGTATATATTGTTTGTTTTCAAGGTAGGCACCTATGCCAGAAGGGCCCGAAGTTCGGCGCGAAGCCGACATAATTTCCAGCGCGCTGACTGGAAAAGTCATAAAGAAAATCTGGGCTGAATACCCAGAATTAAATAAAAATATAGCGCTTTTTCACGGAAAAAGGGTAAAAAATGTATTTAGCATGGGAAAAGCTCTATTAATAGAATTCCCTGGTTCAAAATACATTTACTCCCATAACCAATTGTATGGAAAGTGGTTCGTAATCCCTGCGGGCGAAAGCCTTCAAACCAACCGTCAATTACGGTTATCCCTTGTAACTTCTGATCACCAAGCACTTTTATATAGTGCATCTATGATTGAGCTTCTGGATAGGGAACAATTCAAAAATCATACTTACTTAGCAAACCTAGGTCTTAATGTTTTGGATTCTGAAGTGAGCGAAAAAGCTGTGGTTAAACGATTGAAAGAAGGTCGATTCAGTAGACGTCAACTGTCCTCACTTTATTTAGATCAGAAGTTTTTAGCCGGAATAGGAAATTACTTAAGGTCTGAGATTCTTTTTTTTGCCGGTCTCAGAGGAGATAAGATTCCCAAAAATCTAGATGATAAGACCATCAGAAAACTCGCGAAGCACTCCCTTACCGTTGCCAGACGGTCCTACAAGAGCAATGGGTCCACTCTAACTGCTAGCCTCCGGAAATCCCGAAAAGCAAAAAGCCGCTTTTCGGTTTTTGCTAGAGCCGGAAAAGAATGTTTACTCTGCAGTACTAAAATCAAAAAAATATATGTTAACTCCCGAAGATTGTACTTCTGCCCAACATGCCAAAAGTAAGAAAAATTGCGGTTATAGGTTCGGGAATAACAGGATTAACCGTAGCAAGAAACTTAAAGGGTGAAGGTGAAATACAGCTTTACGACAAATCTACAGGAGTCGGAGGCCGAATGGCCACCCGCTCAAAAGAAGGTCATTACTTTGATCATGGAGCTCAGTTTTTTACTGTTCGGACGAAGCAATTCAAAGAATTCCTAAAGCCATTCATCAGAAGCGACAAAGTCGCTAGGTGGGAGCCTAAAGTGCTTGGTTTTTCTGAGTATGGCACTTCCCACAAGAGATACTGGTTCGAAGAGCACTATGTTGGCTTTCCAAAGATGACTAGTTTATGTAAGCAGTTAGCAAAAGATTTAAATGTCAATCTCTCGATGACTGTCGAAGAGGTAGAACCTGTTGGGGATAAAAACTATCTTCACTTTGCTAATAAGAAAAAACCGCTTGCATTCGACTGGGTCATAGCCGCCATGCCAGCCGCACAAATTTTAGCACTTTACCCTGACTCTTTTGGGAGTACTCTTAACCTGAAAAAAGTAAAAATGTTTCCATGCTATACTCTCATGCTACAAACTGCTAGGAGAGTACAACCTCTGATACAAGCAGCGTCAGTGCAAGAGAACATAATAAGATGGATTTCCGAGAACTCTTCCAAACCAGGCAGACATCCTAGCCCTACCTATGTTGTACACAGCTCTTATGACTGGGCGAAAGATAATGCCCTCAGTGACAAGCGGCACGTACAGAATCTTCTAGAGAAGAATTTCTGTGAGTTGACGGGATTAGACCACGAATACATAGAGCAGTCTGACCTTCACTTTTGGCGCCATGCAGTTACAGAAACCCCGGCAAATTCGGCTAGTTATATCGACAGAAAACTCAGACTTGCTGCATGCGGAGATTGGTGTTCAGGACAAAACATTGAAGATGGCTTCCTCAGCGGCATGCATATGGCCGAAAATCTAAAGGAAGCATTGATTTAATCAATTAACAATGCACGATCAAGTTTAACCGCAGCAAAATGGCTCAAATGTCACAATACTAAAGTTTTTGCTACAATTTCAGATAATAATTATTTATAAACGCGGAGCAAAATGATGCGTCTTATATTTTTTCTTATAGTTCTGTTGCCTTTAACTGCTAAAGCTGGTTGGGTACTAGATGGATCCAGATCTGAAATTTCATTTATATCCATCAAAAATTTGTCCATCGCTGAAACTCACGAATTTCGGAATCTTTCGGGAACAATAGATGATGAAGGAAACTTAGCAATTAAAATCCCGTTAAGTAGTGTCGAAACAAAAATACCGATCCGTAACGAAAGAATGAAGAAGATGCTATTTGAAACATCGAAATTTGCAAATGCCCTGGTCACATCAAAAATCGATCTATCATTTTCCAAAGGCGCTTCAGTAGGAGAGATAATACAACGAAAAGAAAATTTCTCTATTGATTTACATGGCTTTCAACAAGAAAACGAGGCTAATGTAGCAGTAACATTAGAAAAGGATGGTGTAGTAAGGGTGGATAGTGTTCGCCCTGTTATAGTGAATGCTTCCTCTCACCGTTTAAGTGCAGGGATAGACGCGTTGCGAGTGGTAGCAAAACTCTCCTCCATAGCTGAATCTGTCCCGGTATCGTTCAACCTTTTTTTCCGAGAAACGAAATAGCACTGATAATATTTCATGAGCATAAAGTCAGATTCCGGGCTCTTGAGAAAACTCCTATTCTCTATTCCTCTTATTTTTTTTACTCAATTTTTTGCATTGGAAGCAAGTGCTGAGGGAGAAGCCTTTTATCAACTCCTCAAAGTTTTAAAAGACAAAGGTACACTGTCCCAGGATGAATACGAATCTTTGCTAAATGCATCGAAGGAAATTTCCGGATCGAAAGAAAAGGTCGAAAAAACTACTATAGTCCAAACAAAAAAGAAGAAAAAAGAAGAAGAAAAATTACAAATCCACGGGAACGTTAGAGTTCGCTATCAATACAATCATTTGGAGGACCGGACAGTGGCTGGGGTTCAGGCCCCGGATAGTCGCCACAGAGGAAGATTGCGAGGAAAAATAGGTTTAACTGGGAAACCCACAGAGGGCTGGGAAGCTGGGATCGGACTTACTTCTGGAAGCGATAACCCCAGAGGATCTAACGTAGATTTAGGAGACACATTCTCTACTAAAAATATCCTTTTAGATTATGCTTATATAGAAAATGAGAGGACAAACATCTCTTGGGTAGCCGGCAAGTTTAATCGAAAAAAGTATCTATGGAATGCGACCGACCTTATGTGGGATTCTGATATAAATCCCGAGGGAGTATCCGCAAATTATTCCACTAACACTCAACTCGGTTCTTTTTGGACTAGCTCAGGGCTTTGGGTTTTAGAAGAAGTGCAAAATTCATCCGACGATCCTTACCTACTATATCTCCAGCTAGGACATTCTTTTGAATCCGAGAACTTGCAATTTAAACTCGCAGGAACTAAATATCTTTATGCAGATATGAACGAGTCACAAGTTTCCCAAATCTTTCAGCACTCTTCGAATACAAATACAGATAATAACTTGAATGCTTTTCAATTATCCGGAGAATTTGTTTCTTACAAAGGCACTTATAGGTACGCTTTAATTGGCGACATGGTGAAAAATGTAGACACAAATAGTCGCGAAAACCTGGCGTACTCAGTAGGCTTTCAAATATTCAAATCTCCGTGGAAATTCAAATATTTATATGCGAAGTTAGAACATGATTCCATACCCGATTTTTTACCTGATTCCGATAGATTTGACGGACACACGGGGATCAAAGGGCACGAGGCCGAGTTGCAATACAGATTAAATAAGAGCCTCCGATTAGGATTAGATTTTTATTCTACCGAAGACTACGATACGAACGTAAGTCAGAATGTACTACAAGCTGATATTTTATTGAATTTTTAAGCCGCTCAATCAAGCCTCATATTTCTCCGAATTTAGGCGTGTTGCTTCCGACAGATCAGCAACACTCGAAAATGCTACTGGGTATTTGCCACTGGGGACCCTGATACCCTTCTGAACCGAATCTTTTGCCTCCATCAATTCGAACCAACGCGATAAATGCACTAAGTCGGACACGTCGATATTCCCCCACCGATGTGCTCTAGACCAAGGAAATATCGCTATGTCAGCTATCGAAAACGCGTCACAAATATACTCTCTATCCGATAATCTATGATCAATTATTTCTAATAGCCTCCGTGATTCCTTTACGTATCTGTCAATTGCATAATCATCTACTATACCTTTAGGAGCAGCGATCCTCTGAAAAAACATTGCTTGACCCATCATTGGTCCAACCGCACTCATCTGAAACATTACCCACTGCAACACTTCAAATCGCAGATACTCATTTTCTGGTATCAGCCTTCCTGATTTTTCAGCAAGATAAATTAAAATAGCACCAGATTCGCTAAGCACGAAATCATTGGAAGAGTGATCAACGATCACAGGAATTCGACCATTCGGGTTGAGGGACAGAAATTCCTTAGTTTTTTGTTCGTTTTTCTCAAAATGTAGATGACGAACAGCATATTCTAAACACAACTCTTCAAGCGCAATAGAAACCTTGTATCCATTTGCAGTGGGTGCGGTATAAAGCGTTATATTAGCCATTTATTTAACTCCTTTTGTTGCGTTCAATAACTTCCAAAAAATTGAAGGCTTGCATTGAATTTCTGGAATCTCCAGAAATTTTCGATTGCATAAGGCAGCTAACCATGTAGATTATAATCAACTTCAGCTACCAGCTGTCATCCACTCGAAATGGGAGAATTTTTTTTGCTTAAACACCTTAAATATTACTAACCTATTTTCTATCATGTATCCTAATATGCACATAAAATTAATAGACACTGAAGAGGAACTCTCCTTTTGTCGACAAATTCGGAGAGAGGTTTTTTGCGAAGAGCAAAAGGTCAATCCTAAAGCTGAATTCGACGGTTTCGATAATGAGTCACAACATTTTTTGTGCGTTAGCGCTAATATACCAGTTGGTACTGGAAGGTTGAGAAAAATATCGCCCACAGAATATAAAATCGAGCGCATGGCAGTAATATTAAATAATCGTCATCACGGTATCGGCTCTAAGCTGATTAAAGCGATTATCGTCGAGTGGGAGATGAAACCTGAATTAAATAAGAAGCTCGTTCTACATAGCCAAATGCAGGCGAAGAATTTTTACGAGAAAGAAGGATTTCTTGAAGAGGGGACTTCTTTTATCGAGGAAGGAATAAAACACATTAAAATGATTTTAGATCTACAGCTCAGGAAGGAGCTAAAAACTCATGAGTGATAACTTACTTGAAACGATTATGAAGTTAACCGATGAAGATTGGCAAGGCTCCAACCCACTGTCTCCAGAGTTTCGGGCGAACCCCTATCCAGGTTTAAAAAACCTTCGTGAAACAGACCCAGTGAACCTGAGTCCTATAGGTGTTTGGCGATTAACACGATACGAAGATATAAACCGTGTGTTTAAAAACCTTCCGGTAGCGCAGACTTTAGCAGATGGAAGTTCTCCTAATTTCGATCCTTTAGATAACAGGGGGGATTTTAGCAACTTCATGCTTAACCTAGACGGTCCTGAGCATCTCAGATTGCGCAGATTGGTTATTAAAGCATTTACTGGAAATGCAGTTAAATTGATGGAGACTACGATTCATGAACTAGTAGCAACCGCAATCGAAAAAGGCCTTTCCGCAGGCGGGATGGATATCTGCTCTGATCTCGCAGTTGATCTCCCCAGTAGAATGACTTGCCGCATTATGGGAATCCCTGACTCTGATAGATTATTATTCTTAGAATGGGCTGGAGCTAGAACCAAAGCTTTTTGGGCTCGCTTCCTACCGGAGGAGGAAAAGCACAAAGTAAGATCAGCTGGAATTGCGCTAGCTGATTATTTCGAACAATTGGTCAAGCAGCGAAAAAAAGCCCTCGGTGAAGATTTAATTTCAGAACTTATAAAAGCTGAGGAAGAAGGGGATCGCCTGAAAGATGGAGAGTTAGTTATCCAAGCTATAGGTCTACTGGTAGCAGCATACGAAACCACCATTGGTTTAATTTCAAATGGTCTAATGGCCTTCATTAAAAACCCCGAACAGCGACTTATACTCAAAGAACAACCAAAGCTTTTACCTAATGCAATCGACGAATGCCTCAGATACGATGCACCCGTTGTTTTTAATTGGCGAGTTACGCGGGTAGCAGTAGTTATCGGAGAAAAAACTCTACCTGAAGATTCAGTGATTTGGCTAATGTTAGGTGCGGGCAATAGGGATCCGGAAAGATTTCATTTACCTAATAATTTTGATATTACACGGAAAGACATAAAGCATTTAGCGTTTGGCGGCGGCCCCCATTTTTGTTTGGGAAACCAATTTGCCAAAGCGGAGGGGATAGCAGCGATAGGGCAATTTTTATCCAAGGCGCCAAATATCAAGTTAAGAGAAAACGAAATTGAATGGTCGAATTCTTTTTTTAGAGTACTCAAACGTTTGCCTGTAGAGTTTCACTAAAAAAATGTTCATCTTTAAGAGAGTACTTATAGAGTTTCGTGCTTTCTCTCTAGTCTTTTTCTATCTGACTCACGAAGTATTTTCTTTCTCAACCGTATGGCTTTTGGAGTGACATCTACCAGCTCATCATCCTCAATAAATTCCAGCGCCTGCTCTAAGGTAAACTCTATGGGTGGTGTCAAAACGATATTCTCATCACTCGAAGCAGCCCTAATATTTGTCAATTGCTTCCCTTTTATCGGGTTCACTACCAAATCATTATCTCGAGAATGAATCCCTACTATCATCCCTTCAAATATCTCAGCTCCAGGCATTACAATAATTTTCCCTCGCTCTTGCAAATTAAAAAGAGCAAATGCAGAACACTTTCCATTTTCTTTGGAAACTAAAACACCATTATTGCGATTTTTCCTCCGTAATTTCTCTATTGGTGCATACTTCTCAAATCTTGCATTAAGCCTGCCCTGCCCACTCGTGCTTGTCATGAATTCGGTCCTATAACCGATGAGCCCTCTCGAAGGAATCAGATACTCTAGTCTGCAATCGCCACTTCCACTCGTTCCTATATCCTGTACCCTACCACCTCGGTTACCCAGTTGCTCCATAACCCGGCCCTGAAATTCTTGCGGCACATCAGCTATTAAAATCTCATAAGGCTCACTAGCTTCTCCATCTATAGTACGGACAATTGCTTGCGGCCGCCCCACACAAAATGAGAACCCTTCTCTCCTCATAGTTTCAAATAAAACCGAAAGATGCAGTTCGCCCCTTCCGGAAACCAGGATAGCCGATGAATCGCTTACGGTTGTCATTCTTAGGGCCACATTATGAACCACTTCACGCTGTAAACGCTCCAAAATTTGTCGACTGGTAACAAAATCGCCTTCTACTGATGCAAAGGGAGAATCAGAAACATCCATTGAAACAGTTATGGTCGGCTCTTCAACTTTTAACCCGGGAAGGCGCTCTGGAAAATCCATATCACAGACGGTATCCGATATTTTTAGTTCGCTTACTCCCGTGATAGCCACTATATCCCCAGTTAAGGCTTTATCGATTGGCACTCTATTCAAACCTTCATACCCAAATATTTCATTAACTTTTGAGCTCCTAGATTTACCGTCAAAGCTTAATACCTCTACCCTGGTGCCCTTCTCTAGCTCGCCTCTTACAACTTTTCCGATACCAATAGTGCCAACATAGTCCGAGTGATCTAGGGCACTTATCTGCATTTGGAATGGCCCTTTCTCAACGTGGGGCGGAGAAACATTTTCAAGAATACCATCTAGGAGACAAGTCATGTCTTCATTTTTGTGGAAAGGATCCAACCTTGCATACCCCTCAGTGGCAGAACAATAGACTGTTAGAAAATCTAGTTGAGAATCTGTAGCACCCAGCTGTTCAAAGAGATCGAAGGTTTTATCTAGCACCCAGGACGGCCGAGCGGCAGGCCGATCACATTTATTTATAACTACAATAGGAGACAGACCATTTGACAAAGCCATCTCAGTCACAAAACGTGTCTGCGGCATCGGCCCCTCCACCGCATCTACCAGGACCAAAACCGAATCAACCATGGACAAGATGCGCTCTATCTCACCACTAAAATCTGCATGGCCTGGGGTGTCAACCAAATTTATTTTTACACCCTTCCAGATTAGGGCTGTATTTTTAGCGAGAATCGTTATTCCTCTCTCTTTTTCCAAAGCGTTACTATCTAAAAGGTGAGTGCTCTTCTCGTCGGACTGAACACCTGACTGCCAAAGCAATTCGCTAACTAAAGTTGTCTTCCCATGATCCACATGGGCTACAATCGCAATGTTTCTCAAATCTTCCACTTTCATTCGTTTTCTCGATAGTGTTTTTTATGGATTTTTAAAATATCCAGAGAGCTTCTATCGACCCTCATTTTATATAGGAAAAACCGGGCCTAGTGCACCAATAACAGACTTCTTTAAAGTTAACTTCAAATACTTTGGAGTATGGTTTTGGTTTGACGGATTATACAGGAGATATCAGTGGAAATGGTGATCAGAGAAAATCCTTGCTCTATTCGCTTACGTGCCGCCTCTATGTCAGGCTCAAATATACCAACTGGTTTATCGACCTCCAAACATTTTTTTCGCACCTGATCAATCAACGCCTGAACTTCTGGGTGCGTCAAATCACCCGTTCTTCCTATACTAGCCGAAAGATCATAGGGGCCAACAAACACGGAATCTAAGCCGGCTACCTCCAGAATATTTTCCAGATTATCCACGCCAGCTTTATCTTCAATTTGAATGACGACAGATACACCGCCGTTGGCGTCGCTTAGGTAGGACTCTATGTTATTGCCGTATTGATTGGCTCTGCTCACACCGATTCCTCGCACTCCATCAGGCGGAAATTTAGCGAACCTAACAATATCCTCACAAACTTCCGCTGAGCTAACACGGGGGGCTATTATGCCTGCCGCACCCGCATCCAACGCTCTTTTCACCGAGATTTCGTCATTTCTGGATAACCTTACCAAGCAGGGAACTTCTCCCGCGGCTAGAACAATTTTATTGAGTCGATCAGCCAAATTCGGCGCATGTTCAGTTTCCACAAAAAGCCAATCAAAACCTACTTGGCTCAACGCTTCCACGACAGCTTGTTCTCCAACAGTCAACATGATTCCCTTCAAGACTTTCTTTTCTAATAGCCTTTTTCTAAAAACACTATCCATATAAGTTTTACCATGCTCCTCTAAATAGAAGGCTTCTGATAGATTTCAGAACTCCTTTTCGCTCTCTACTATCTAGCTTTCGGTCTGTATAAGATTTAACTTGTTCATGAGATCTAGTCGTTTTAGAAGTAAAATCACCACTAATCTCACCATTGCATGCTCCCGCTCCAACTCTTTTTTTACGACCTCTCGCTCAATTAAAACCAGTCTAGTCGGTCGCACAGCTCTCGCACTGAAGTTTCTAGCACGTTCTTTGATTAATGCTGCCTCACCGAAACAATCGCCCGCCACCAATTTGGCTATCGGCTTACCAGTACCAGTACCTATTTCAACTCCTCCTTTTTCAATGAAATACATCACCTCCGCTTGTTCACCCACTTTAAAAATAAACTCACCCTCGGGGACATTGAATTGTCCCAATGACTTATAATTATTGTAAATAAATTTGTCTTCTAGGAGGATATTTCCGCCAGTTTTCCTATGCGAAAATATTCTACCAATACTATATTTGATTATACTTTCAGCTAGAATATTACTGGCATTAATTTTAGCTTTAATTTCCGAACCCAAAAACCTATGAAGTCGCAGATCGGTTAAAGGTTTAAAGGAGGTTGTTTTTTCTTTAGCACCGATCACCTCAGCAAAACCGACTGGATCAAAAGGGCCGAATGTTTGAGTTGATCTCACTCCGACCACAGACTTTTTATGAGCAAAAGATAGTAGATTTCCAGACTCAATTACAAAAGCCTCATTATCCCTTGTGAAATCGAAATCTTCGTCTTTATTAACTTCAACAATAGAGGAAATATCGATTAGCTCGTTTAGCAAATCTTCAATAATGAACATCTTCAGTGCTTGCCTGTCTTTGATTTTTACCTGGAACTAGTCTAGCGTGAACTAGCAATCTTTATATTTCTTTTTTTTGCATTTGGCCGCCATTTTGCGAGCGGCAGATAAATCTGACTGTGAAAGATTTTTCTCAGAAGCTAGAATGTTTTTCTTAGCTCCCTCTGAACCATTCGCAGCAGCTAGCTCAAACCACATTAGGGCATATATTGGGTCTTCTAACACACCGGTGCCTACTGCATACATTAAGCCTAAGTTATTTTGCGCATCAGGATCGCCTTGTTCTGCGGCCAGGCGAAACCATCTCATGGCCTTCTTGTAATTTAACACTACCCCTTGCCCTTGCAGATACATATAGCCGAGTCCAAACTGCGCATCGGAGTTACCTTTTTCTGCTAGTGGTTTCCACTTAGCAAACGCTGTTTGATAATCCTCTTTCTCCACTGCAGCAAGGCCTTCCTCATATTCTCCAGCCTCTACTAGCGTGACCATCAAAGCTAAAATAGTTATCGTAAAAAGAAGCCAAACGGCTTCGAGAATTACAACTTTAAACCTATCTGCGTAATATTCCATCGATATAGCTTCTTTAATTATTTGGCATTAACGGGTAAACCCTAGTGTTGGAAATAGTGCCCAAAATACATCGCATTTACAAAAATGCTGAGCGCTAGTATCTTTAATAACCGTTACTAGCAGATTTTAACAAATTTTAGTTGGGTAAAAACAAAGTTTTTAATCTATCGCAGTCAAATAATTGCTGCAATTTCTAATATTAGAGTGGTATTCCGGGGGAGGAGCACATGAAAACGCTATTTTTACTATATGGACTTTTCTGCTATCTCACATTTTTACTAGTATTCCTATACACGATAGGGTTTGTAGGCAATTTTTTAGTACCAAAGACCATGGATAGCGGCACCGACGTCTATTGGCTTACCGCCACAGCTACCAATATAGGACTTTTAGGAATTTTTGCCCTACAGCACAGTGTAATGGCTAGGCAAAAGTTCAAATTATGGTGGACTTCACTTATTCCCGAGGTCGTTGAGCGAAGCACCTATGTCATGGCGACAAACGTTGCTTTAATCGCCTTAATCTATTTCTGGAAACCGGTAAACATTATAGTTTGGGACGTCTCAGGTGAACCCTATGTGCCGGTCATATGGGGGATTTGCGCGATAGGATGGCTAATAGTTCTCATAAGCACCTTCCTCCTCGATCATTTTGAGTTATTCGGTCTCAAACAAGTGTACTGTAATTTCCGAGGCAAGAGGATGGAAAACATTCCGTTTCGAACCCCTTTATTTTACAAGTATGTGAGACACCCAATATATTTTGGATTCGCTGTAGCATTTTGGGCCACACCCACCATGACCGCTGCCCATTTGCTTTTTGCCGTGGGTGCAACAGGATATAGTGTATTAGGAGCGCTATTAGAAGAGCGTGACTTAGTAAATCAATTTAGAAATGACTACCAAGAATACCAGAAAAAAGTACCTATGCTTTTCCCAAGAATAGGCACAAAAAAATGAGCTACTGCTCCTCCTTTCCATTTCGATATTTTTTTTTCATTGTTAGCCTTCCAGCCTCGTCATACCAATGCCACTCCCCTTCCCATAGGCCTTTGGCGTACTGACCTGCTCTCTGGAGGGAACCATCAGGTCTATACCAAGACCAAGGACCCTCTCGTTCATTCATCAAGAATTCTCCTACCGCACTAGCTTGGTCAGCCGAATGAAATGATTCGGTTAAACCGTTCTTGAGACCATCTTTATAGAAAGTTTTTTCCACAATCTGTCCGCTTTCGTTCCTTTTAACCACAAAACCAAAGACTGGCGCATACTTGCGGCCCGAATACTCTATCAAATCTTTATCTTCAAAAATTTCTGCTCTAGCCAAAAGGCTGAGCAATAGCGATAAATTAAAAAAAATAAATTTCATCATGGATACCATAAAAAAGGACATGTACACACTGGTTGTATAGCATATACCTTTAGATTTATCTCCTTTTAAGGGTTATATTTCTATCTATACCGGATCTTAAAACAGAAGGACATGCCAATGAAACTAAGTAAGAAATCACTTGATGTTGGTTTTTTTTGTACAGAGTTAGAGGCAGACCGAGACTTTTGGGGTAATAAACTTCAATTAGAATTTCAGGGAACACTAGAATTAGGAGAAGGTATAGTCGCGCACCCGACGATTCAATATCGTTACAAGGTGCAAGATTCCATCATCAAAGTAAATGATTACCAAAGCGACCTTCCAAACGGGAAGGATGATCCCTCAGGTTACAGCAGTCTTCTTATAGCTGGGAATGTAAGAGCACCATCATCTTTTGAAGTTATCTTTGGAGAAACCATCACTTTAGTGCCGAAAGGCCATCTCGGCCTGACAGGATTAGGAATCACCGTTACATCAGAAAATACTGACCGGTTAGTAGATTTCTATACAGAGGTAATGCAATTCCAGTCGCTTGGTTACAGAAAAGTTGCAGCTGGCGAAACACTGATTTTTATAGAGGACGGAAAAAGTGGAACGGAAACCTCTACTTTTGTGGGAACTGGGTTTAGATATCTCACTCTACATGTGACGAATGCTGATTCAGCTCTTGAAGAGATAGCGGGCAGGGGCGGTAAGATTGCGATGCCGCCTGTTGACTATGGCTCCATTGCAAGGCTAGGATTTGTGACTGATCCAGATGGAAATTGGATAGAGGTCGCTCACGTCAATAAATGAAATATTGCAATGATATTCAAATGAGGATTCCGATATGAACTCTACGACAATTTTTTCCCAAGAAGGCCGCGTTTGGAATGAACCTAAATATATTGGGCCTTTGCTAAACGATATTCAGAAGCAAGCAGAAGCTGCTGACGTCACGAGGTCGATAGATGAGGATTTAATTTCGGCTATTAAAAAAAACGATGTAATGAGACTTTCGGCAAGCCCAGAAATATCGGGGATTAACGAAACTACAGTCAACATCGGAAACGAATTACGAGCAATCGCAGGACGGTGCACCTCAACCGCTTGGTGTCTTTGGAACCATCTGTGTACTTTCCATCATTTTGCGGGGTTATTAGGCAAAGACAATATTGATTTACTTGGAGAAATAGTAGCCAAACATGAATGGGTATGCTTTCCGGCTGGAGCTGCCACAAAGGTAATTGGTTCACAGAAAGGAAAAGGTTCTGTGGAGTTAAATGGTATCGCCTCTTTTGGTTCAGGCGCTCGTTATGCCGAATGGGCTGGTGTGGTCTTTAACGATGATTCATCGAAATCGCCACAATTTGCCTTTGCGGACTTAAGACTTCCCGGAGTAAGTGTAGAAGAAACATGGGAAGCGATGAGTTTGAGAGCGTCTGCGACAGATCATATCCATTACAAAAAAACCTTAATACCTTCTGATTTGGTGGTACCTTGGCCTTTCAAATATCGCGAACATTTTAGAAACCCCGCTACAGAAATGATTCACCATCGTTATCGAGAAGATTGGGTTGCAATATCCGTCATGTGGTTAGGGGCAATGGCTACTGGATTAGTTGAGGCTGCGTTCGAGGAGGTCACAGATAATATCAAGGATCGGATAGCTATTTTTGGAACCAAGATGGGCGAAAAATCAACAATTCACGTAAACCTAGGGAAGATACGTTCGCTTTTAAACGCTGCTACCGATACAGTGTATGCGGCCTTGAGAGAAACCGATGCTCGTACTGAGAGAAGAATAACCCCAACAGAGGGCGATTACTTTAGGCAATGCGCAGGCGGAATGCAGGCAGTACAACTCTGTGACGAATCTCTTAAGTTACTTTTGAGAACCATGGGAGGAAATGGGTTAAGAGAAGGAACCAACTTTGAACGTCGTTACCGTGACTTCCAAGCAATGCCCCTACACATAAATGGCCACATTGACAGAATAACAGAACAGTTGGGTCGATTAGCTTTAGGAATGGAAACTCAAAACCCTTTCTAGTTTTCCTAAATATAAGCCCAGCAGTCCTTACTTATCTGATTATGCTTTTAAGATTTTCCTCGTGGTGTCGGTCGTATTTTTGTTAATATCTGCTACGACTAGTGCAGGCGGTTAATTCGAAGAGGCCAAACAGAACAATAGGAGACTCCAAACATGCGAATCGGATTACTGAAGGAGACAAAAGTAGGTGAGCATAGGGTAGCGATAACTCATACCGGGGTAGCAGAATTGCTGCGAGACGAGCACGAAATATTTGTCGAAAAAGATGCAGGCCAATCAGTGGGCATCAAGAATAGCGACTACGAAGAAGCTGGTGCGATCTTGGTCTCTAATGCAGAAGAAGTTTTCAAACGATCAGAGCTACTTGTAAAAGTAAAAGAACCCTCGATAATGGAATGTGAGTTGTTACGAGAGAAGCAAACCATTTTTTGTTATTTACATCTTGCCGCTTTCCCTGAGCAGACGAAATCTCTCTGCCGATCTAAAGCAACCGCGATCGCCTATGAAACCGTCTCCGTAGGAAATGAGCTACCTATGCTTATTCCGATGAGTAAAATAGCGGGTCGTGTGGCCATGCAGACAGCCACTTATTATTTACAGACCCCCCTCGGCGG
>TARA_B100000674_G_scaffold151480_1_pt1 | contig 15009 bp, 15 predicted proteins | sample TARA_B100000674 | Tara Oceans TARA_B100000674 (sample SAMEA2622759) | marine metagenome | biome: marine biome (ENVO:00000447); feature: surface water layer (ENVO:00002042); material: "saline water (ENVO:00002010), including plankton (ENVO:xxxxxxxx)" | depth 5 m
ACGGAACTAGCGATGGATCAGACCTTCCACCGCATAAAGCGGCTTCCGCCCTATGTTTTCACCGAGGTGAACGCCATGAAGGCGAGGGCGCGCGCCGCCGGCGAAGACGTAATTGATTTCGGTATGGGCAACCCGGATACGCCAACGCCCCAGCATGTCGTCAACAAGTTAGTGGAAACTGTCGCTGACCCGCGAACGCACAGGTATTCGGCGTCGCGCGGCATCGCGGGGCTTCGGCGCGCTAATGCAGCATATTATGCCCGACGTTTCGGTGTTGATATCGACCCGGAGTTGGAAACAATCGCGACACTGGGATCGAAGGAAGGGTTTGCCAATCTGGCGCAGGCGATTTCCGCGCCGGGCGACGTAATTGTCGTTCCCAACCCCAGCTATCCTATTCACGCCTATGGTTTCATCATCGCGGGCGCTGCGCTGCGCCATGTACCTGTCGGTCCCAATGTGGATTTTATGGCCGAACTTGAACGCGCCGTTCAATACAGCGTCCCGCCGCCATTGGCACTAGTGCTCAACTTTCCGGCCAATCCGACGGCAATGGTCGTCGATCTAGAGTTCTACGAGCGGGTGGTCGCGTTCTGCAAGAAGCACGACATTATCATCATTTCAGATCTGGCCTATGCGGAGATTTATTTCGACGGAAATCCGCCTCCATCGATATTGCAGGTTCCCGGTGCGCGCGACATTGCCGTGGAGTTTACGTCGCTCAGCAAAACGTACTCGATGCCCGGTTGGCGGATGGGATTTGCGACCGGCAATGCCAAGATTATCGCGGCGCTGGCGCGGATTAAATCCTATCTCGACTACGGCGCATTCACGCCGATACAGGTTGCCGCGACGGCAGCACTTAACGGTCCGCAGGATTGCGTCGACGGAGTGCGGGGTGTTTATCAGCGCCGCCGAGACGTGTTGGTCCAGGCCTTTGGTCAGGCGGGCTGGGATGTGCCGCCACCTCCCGCGACGATGTTCGTTTGGGCTCCGATTCCGGAACCGTTTGCCCATCTTGGCTCCCTGGAATTTTCCAAACTACTGCTGGCAGAGGCGCAGGTTGCGGTATCTCCCGGGCTCGGCTTCGGCGAGTACGGCGATGGTTTTGTCCGGATCAGCTTGGTTGAGAATCGGCAGCGGATCAGGCAAGCAGCGCGAAACGTTAAACAATTCTTTGCCGACGCGGATAGAGTGTTAGAGCGCTCGGAAACCCGCGCCGCCGCGTCCTGATGGGACCTCTTCGCGTTGCCATTGGCGGGCTGGGTACGGTCGGCGCGGCCGTTGCCGATATTCTGATTTCCCGTAAGGACCTGATCGCCGCGCGCTGTGGTCGGCAGATTGAGTTGGTGGCCGTTTCAGCCCGCGATCGCAGCTACGATCGCGGTGTCGATCTGTCCGGCGTTGAATGGTTCGACGATGCGGCTGAGATGGCGGCTTACGCGGATGCGAACGTCATTCTCGAACTGATCGGTGGGGAAGACGGCATTGCCAAGGCGGTGTGTGAAAATGCAATCGGTGCGGGACGTCATGTTGTGACTGCGAACAAGGCGTTGCTGGCGATGCATGGCACGCCGTTGGCGCAGGCAGCGGAACGGGCCAACGTCGCGGTGGGCTACGAAGCCGCGGTGGCCGGAGGTATTCCTATCATAAAGGCGCTGCGGGAAGGGTTCGCCGGCAATGGCATTTTCAGCGTCCACGGAATTCTTAACGGCACCTGTAACTACATCCTGACGACGATGCGAGAAACCGGCCGTGATTTCGATGATGTTCTGTCCGAGGCGCAGGAATTGGGCTACGCAGAAGCCGACCCGACATTCGATGTCGACGGTATTGATGCGGCTCACAAGCTTGCCCTTTTGGCAGGTGTCGCGTTCGGCACAGAGGTCAATTTCGGGGCTGTGCATGTGGAAGGTATCCGTCACATCAGTGCCGACGATATCTTGTTCGCCGAAGAGCTTGGCTATCGCATCAAACTGCTCGGAATCGCCAATCGAACCGACCTAGGCGTGGAGCAAAGGGTTTACCCTTGCATGGTGCCGATGGACGCGCCGCTGGCGCATGTTGAAGGTGTATTCAATGCAGTCGTTGCGGAAGGAGACGCAGTCGGAACTAGCGTGCTGCAGGGCGCTGGGGCCGGAGCGGGTCCCACGGCCTCCGCAGTGATCTCCGATATCGTGGATATCGCGCGCGGAATGGTCCTTCCGGTATTTTCGGTTCCGGCCTCAAAGTTGACACGCGCGCAGACGGTGCCCATCGGCAGCCGGGCGGGGCCATATTACGTGCGTTTGACCGTTCTGGATCGTCCCGGGGTGATTGCGGATGTATCGGCGGCACTACGGGAGGAGGAAGTGTCGGTTGAGGCTTTGCTGCAACGAGGTCGATCCGAAAAAGGTTCCGTACCGGTAGTACTGACGCTGCATGAGACAGTTGAGGCGAATATGCAACGCGCTCTCGCTCGAATCGCCGAGCTCGATACGGTGGTGGAACCGCCCTGTATGATTAGAATAGAAAATCTATGATGAACCACCGGGAGGTGGCGCAGAAGTATGGGAGAATGATCGATGGCCGACACCGGCAAGATGGACCGTAATCTGGCGCTGGAAGTTGTGCGCGTGACCGAAGCCGCGGCGTTGGCGGCGTCGTTGCAGATGGGGCGCGGTGACGAGCGCATGGCCGATCAGGTCGCCGTAGACGCTATGCGCAATGCGCTGAACAGTCTCGATATTGCTGGTACCGTAGTAATCGGCGAGGGCGAGCGTGATGAAGCGCCCATGTTGTTTATCGGTGAAGAGGTCGGTACCGGCGACGGACCGAAAATCGACATCGCACTCGATCCACTTGAAGGGACGACCATCACGGCGAAGGGACTTACCAATTCCCTCGCGGTAATCGCCATGGCCGAGCATGACGGTTTTCTAAATTCGCCGGACGTCTATATGGACAAGATAGCTGTAGGTGGCGGATTACCGGAAGGCGTCGTCGATATCGATAAAGAGCCGGCGGAAAACCTTGCGAATCTTGCCAAGGCGAAGGGCGTGGACGTCGAGGACGTCGTTGTCTGTATCCTAGATCGCCCGCGCCACCAAGACCTGATCAAGAAAGTCCGAGACGCTGGCGCCCGAATCATGCTGATTACCGATGGCGACGTTTCAGGCGTAATGGCGACTTCGGAAGAAGCCAGCGGCGTTGACATTTATCTCGGCAGCGGTGGTGCACCTGAGGGCGTCCTAGCCGCCGCCGCGTTACGCTGCATAGGAGGCCAGATGCAGGGCCGCCTGATTTTCCGCAATGACGACGAACGAGGCCGTGCCGAACGTTGCGGCATCACGGATTTCGACCGCAAATACGACCTGCTCGATCTCGCCGGTGGGGATGTCATGTTTGCCGCCACCGGCGTAACCAATGGGACCATGCTGAACGGGGTCCGGCGGTTTTCCGGCGGGGCTAAAACCCATTCGCTGGTAATGCGTTCGAAAACCGGCACGGTGCGTTACGTCGAGGCCGAACATAATTTCAATCGCAAGACCGGTTTCGGTCCGGCCGATAATTGACTGCTGTGTGGCATGGATGGCGACCGATCGACAGTGCCCGCATTTCTGAATGTCGAACGCTCGCTCGGTGGTAACCGCTGGCGGCCCCGGCTGACCAACGAGCGAAGTGCGCTTGCAATTGCGCAGCATCTGGGTGTTCCCGATGCCCTCGGTCGAGTTCTGGCGGCCCGGGGCGTGCAGGTCGGAGAAGCAGAAGCGTTTCTGGACCCTAAATTGCGCGATCTGCTGCCCGACCCATCGCACCTGCTGGATATGGACATCGCCGTCGAGCGGATCGTGGAGGCAATCAACGGCGGCGAAAAAATTGGCGTGTTTGCAGATTACGATGTGGATGGCGCTTGCTCGGCGTCGTTGCTGGTTCGTTTTTTCTCGGCGTTAGGGCGTAACCTGCATGTCTACGTGCCGGACAGGATCGCCGAGGGATACGGTCCAAATACGCCGGCCCTGCTGAAACTGAAGGAACAGGGCGTCTCGCTGGTCATCACGGTCGATTGCGGCACCACCGCCTTCGCGCCCTTGTCGGATGCAGCGGATGCGGGGCTCGACGTTCTCGTGATCGACCATCATGTCGCCGAACACAGGTTGCCCGATGCCGTCGCGATCGTAAATCCCAATCGCCTCGATGAAACTAGCCCGGTTGGCCAGCTATGCGCTGCGGGAATGGTGTTCATGTTGATTATCGCTGTGAACCGTGCCTTGCGTGACGCCTTCTGGTACGACGAAGGGCATGGCGAGCCCAATCTAATTGATATGCTCGACCTCGTGGCCCTTGCGACCGTAGCTGATGTGGTACCTCTTACCGGTGTAAACCGTGCGCTGGTAAGACAGGGGTTGGCGGTGATGTCGCGGCGGCAGAACCCGGGTATTGCGGCATTGGCAGATGTATCAAGACTGGATGAAACACCAGAGGCTTGGCACCTTGGGTTTATGCTGGGTCCCCGGGTGAATGCAGGTGGTCGCGTCGGCGAAGCCGGACTGGGTGTAAAGCTTTTGACAACGACGGACGTGGACGAAGCGTCGGGCATCGCGACCCGGCTCGATCAATACAATTCCGAACGGCGGGAAATAGAAGCCGCTGTCCTCGATGCGGCGATGGCTCAGGCCGAACAGCAAGTGGAGGCAGACGCTCCACTAATTGTCGCCGCGTCTGAAGGGTGGCACCCGGGCGTCATCGGCATCGTCGCGGGACGGATAAAAGAGGCGTTCAACCGGCCCGCTTGCGTAGTGTCATTTGAGAACGGCGTGGGAAAGGGGTCCGGACGGTCTGTACGTGGCGTGGACCTGGGCCCCGCGGTGATCGCGGCACATCAGGCCGGACACCTGCTCAACGGTGGCGGCCATGCCATGGCGGCAGGTTTCACCGTGGCCGAAGAACGGCTTATCGATTTCCGCCATTTTCTGACGGAACACATCGAAAACCAGCTTGAGAGCACTGCGCTCTCGCCCGATATAGGTATCGACGGTGCGCTCAGCCCGGAAGGGGCAACCGTGGAATTCATCGAGTCTCTGAACGATGCTGGCCCGTTCGGAGCCAGCAATCCGCGGCCGCGCTTCGTGCTGCCGTCCGTCGCGCCGGTCAATGCACGGGTCGTTGGGACGGATCACGTCAGCTGCTTCCTCGCCTCGCCGGAAGGCGGCCCACGCCTCAAATCGATCGCCTTTCGGACAGCAGGTACGCCGGTGGGCGAAGCATTGTTGAATGCCCGAGGGGGCAGCTTCCACATTGCCGGTCACCTGAACATCGATACGTGGCAGGGAGACCGCAAACCGCAATTGATTATCGAAGATCTCGCGCGGGCAGGGTGAGATCGTTCCGCCCTATTTCCGCCATAACGGATTTGTAGTCTTCGGGGTGGAAGGACGGTTCGATATGGATATCTCGGTTATTGACCTGCTACAGCTGATACTGGTGTTCGCCACGTGTCTCGGGGTTCTGTTCTTTTCCGTGCGTTTCTGACGCGAGTCCGTTTCCATCTTCTGACCAGACGGCTTCGTGATATATTCGGGGCAGTTGATAAGAACCGTGCCGAACAGGGGCAGAGGAAACGTGGGGACGGACGAACAGAACACGGGCGTGGGCAAGCGGCGCCACAGCGCGCCCCGCCGTTTTATGCGCCTTTTACGTTTGCGTCTGATCATCCCAATGATCCGCGCCCGCGGCAAGCCGGAGAACACCGCCCGCGCCGTTGCTGTGGGCCTGCTTTATGCCTTCACGCCGACATTTGGCATCCAGATGGCGCTAACCATATTGCACTGGTACATATCGCGGAAGTTTTTCAGAAAAGATTTCAACGTCGTCATTGCTATGGCATGGACGTGGGTTACCAACTTCGTCACCGTGCCAATCTGCTATTACGCTTTTTTTCTGACCGGTCAGGTTCTTCTCGGCCGCTGGGACGATCTTTCGGGCTTCGAGAGTTTCAATAACTTTTGGCAGACCGCGATGGGTAAGACCGGCAACGATCCGACTAGTATCCAGGCTTGGGAAACCTATTTCTCGATCATTTTTGAAGGTTGGGGGCTGGCAATTCTCGTCGGCTCTATACCCTTTGCAGTGGTAGGATATGTGGTCGGGTATTACTGGACATTGCGGGTCGTAATCCGATGGCGGGCCGCAAAACTGGCTAAACGTGCGGCCCAGGCAGATGCCCGCCGTGGAGGACAAACCGCCTGAAATTGGTTTTTTTGGTGGGCTGCTGTATTTATCGATCCAAGACTTATTTAACCGGTTGATTTCGGTGCGAATTGTGTTTATTCCGCTTGATCAGCGACCCCATCGTCTAGAGGCCTAGGACACCACTCTTTCACAGTGGAGACACGGGTTCGACTCCCGTTGGGGTCGCCACTTTTTTCCCAGTTTTCTGAGGGTTTGACGAAAAAAGTGGTACCGCACGGTACCAGAAGTGCGTGAGGACTCTTTTTCAATTGACTGAAAATGTCAGACGTATCTGCTTTCGCTATCAAGGAAATTTGGGTCTCCCAATGCGTTAACCGCCCTAAGAGACCCATTGTGGGTGGAGACAGCTTCCTCTCATAGCGGTGTCCTGTAGATATTTGTGGGAGGGCACGATAGGAAGATGCCCACTACGCGGTGCGCTATCTTTTTTCATTCCTCGATAATTCCGGCGCATCAACTCTTTTTTTAATTTTACTGTTAATTGGAGATTTGGCCAGACGTTGCTTTCCTCACCCGTACTGAAATAGTATGTTATAACGTACCAATTTAGTAAAGGAGCGCTTACGGTGAAAGTAGCTTATGTTTTTGCAACCAACATGGCTTCCACATTCAAATTAAATACGATGATACTGCCACAACTTGAGGCTGGTAATCATGGCGCGGAAGTCGCCGGAATGTTTTTCTTTGATGATAATGTCTACACCTTGAAGAAGGGAGATCAATTTGGCGAGCGCTTGGCTACAGTGGCAGCAGCTCAAAATATCCTTTTGATGGCATGCGATCAGTGCTCGCTGCGACGTAACCTTGCTGAGGGAGAGTTCAGCCAATGCGGTAGCGGCGAGGTAAAGCCAAAGGATCTTGTTTTAGGGGCCCATGTGGGTTGCTTCCCTCAATTGTATGAGGCCTTAGCGCCAGCAAATGTTGATCAGGTCATTACCCTGTAGACCGAGAATAGGATCTAAATGTCTTTACCTTCAATTCCCTCGGTTACCGGCAAGTTGCCGGTAACCGTACTTTCAGGTTTCCTGGGTGCAGGGAAAACGACGCTTCTGAACCGTGTTCTTAATAATCGCGAAGGGCGGAAGGTCGCCGTCATAGTCAACGATATGTCAGAAGTGAATATCGATGCGGATCTTGTCCGGGCAGAAACTGAGCTCTCCCGAACAGATGAGACGTTAGTGGAGATGTCAAATGGCTGCATCTGTTGCACTTTGAGAGATGACCTACTCGAAGAAGTTCGGCGTCTGGCGGCGGAGGACCGTTTTGATTATTTGCTGATCGAATCGACCGGGATTTCTGAACCATTGCCCGTCGCTGCTACTTTTGATTTTCGAAACGAGGACGGTGAGAGCCTCTCGGACGTTGCGCATCTCGATACGATGGTGACCGTAGTCGACGCTGTTAATCTCCTGAATGATTATTCGAGTCACGATTTTTTACGCGACCGTGGTGAGGCGCTTGGTGAAGAAGACGATAGATCCCTCGTCCACCTTTTGACTGACCAGATTGAATTCGCCGACGTCGTAATTCTTAATAAGGTCGATGACGCCACCGCTGATCAAGTTGACGCTGCAAGGAAAATAATTCGAAGTCTTAATGCAGACGCAAAAATCATCGAAACTAATCATTCAGATGTTGCTCCTGATCACATTCTAAATACCGGGCTCTTCGATTTTGAAAAGGCCCACGAACATCCTATGTGGGCCAAGGAATTGTACGGATTCGCTGACCATGTTCCTGAGACTGAGGAATATGGAGTGCAGAGTTTTGCGTACAGGGCGCGACGTCCATTTCATCCAGAAAAAATACACGAGCTATTGAGCGGCGAATTGCCCGGTGTCATTCGTGCAAAAGGCCTTTTTTGGCTTGCAACACGGCCGGAGTGGGTGGCCGAATTCGCGCTAGCCGGCGCACTATCTTCGGTGAAAGCAATCGGTACTTGGTGGGCCACAATACCAAAAGAAAATTGGCCAGATACTGAGAGTACTCGAGAGTATCTGCGAGAACATTGGCAAGAGCCCTGGGGCGACCGGCGTCAGGAACTTGTCTTTATTGGTAGCGGAATAGACTGGCCTTCACTTAATGCTGCCCTCGAAGCCTGCCTCGTGAATGATGACTCGGTAAAGTCCATTGATTCATTGCCGGACCTCCCTGATCCTTTTCCTATGTGGGAGTTCGCTCCAGCCGATGAGTAATAATAAGTTTTACCCGCAGGGCGAGGTGTCGGTGTTATACTGTGCGCTTCCTACTATTCCACATCGCTGACCGTAAAATGTGACATTCCTAGGTAGAGCTTGTCTGGCTTTCCGCTTATTGAGGGTCGCGGGTTTTATAGCTGCATACATTGCGCAGGATAATTTAGTCACACGTTGAATTTTACCAAAAAGCCGGCAATGAAGCATGTTTGGGCGCGTCTATGGCGAAGATTCATCAGTACAGACACGGTGCACTGAGCGGTGGTAGTCAGACTTATCAGCTCGTATTGAAAAAAGGCTGGCGCGGCGGAGGCTGCAACAACTGACGCGTACGCCATAAAAATCTCTCAATGATTGAGGTCGTCGTAAGCGGTGAACGAAGTCCGGTAAGAAGTCGAGCGAGCCCGGCGAACACTTTTTGTCAGAAGCTGCAATCAAAAGCCTGTCGTCAGCTGAGTATCCTGCGACGACTGCAGCTAAGCGACGCGATAAGGCGAAGGGCAAACAGCATTCCAGACAGCCAAAATCGATCATGGCGAAGACCCGTCGTTTCCGCACCTGACATAAGTGTCAAACCCGCGGTACCAAATACGGTACCAAACCTACATGATCGAGCTGATTTTAGATGCTCTGAATGAAATACATCTTGGCTCAAAACCGCCATTTTGATACAGTTTCGGCGTGTTGATTGAGCATTAAAACGAGTTCGACTCCCGTTGGGGTCGCCAAATAAACCGCAAGAGACTGCGGTTTTCTTTTGAATGGGTCACATTTAGGTCACGAACTAAATGTTCCTCGTCAAACTGCTCCATCATTATCTCGTCGGCGCCGGGCATGGCAGGCGTGTATATGCGTAGCGTGACGGCAGCATTTTTATGTCCGGCACGTTTTGAAACAGCGGCGACAGGAATTTAGGGCAACCGAAAAACGGTGTGAGATTGGTTGGGCTTCGCGAAGCGCTCGACGATGTGGCAGAGTGTCGGGGCTTAATAACGAGGAGGCTCTCACCATGGTGAGCAAGTTCGAGGATTACTGCTGGGCAGATATCATGGACGAGGAAACGCTGCAGATTTACAGCGCGTACGAACGACCGCTCCGCGTCGGGCCGAACCCGGCGGTTCTGATGATCGACGTCTATCAGGCAAGCTACGATGGCGGCCAGCAGCGAGTGGTCGACGTGATCAAGGAATACCCCAGCTCCTGCGGCGAGCGGGCCTGGGCGATGGTCGAACCGGCCAAGCAGTTGCTAGCTGCGGCGCGGACGGCGGGTCTGCCGGTGATCTATTCGACTGGCGACGAACGCAGTAACGCGGATGCCGGGCGCCCGACCAACCGCGTCACCATGACGGAAACCGACAACGCATACGACATTCTGCCGGAACTTGCCCCCGAACCGGCGGATCTGGTGGTCTACAAACAGCGGGCGAGCTGTTTTTACGGTACGCCGCTGATGTCGCACCTAGTGGGGCTGGGCGTGCAAAGCCTGATCGTGGGCGGTGGCACGACGTCGGGCTGTCTTCGGGCGGGCGTGCAGGACGCCAAGGCGAACGGGTTTCATGTCACGCTGGTGGAAGAGTGCTGCTACGACCGCACACCGATCAGCCACAAGGTCAACCTGTTCGACATGCATCACAAATATGCCGATGTCATGAAGCTTGCGGACGTATTGCGCCATCTGGAGGCCCCTCTCCCCCGTCGCATGGCCGGATAACCCGGAGGCTCGCACCGTGAAAATGTCCCTGAAAATTGCAATAGTTGCATCAATTGTGTGGTTTGCCTTTGTATGGCAAGGCAGTGGGAGCCAGCTTGGTTATCTCGATGCCGGTGGCCGCGCACTCGACAACCTGTTCGGGATGGGTGTTGCTATAATTTGGGTTATTTATTTCCTGTTCCGTAAAAACATCGACGCGAAATTTGAAAATTAAATCGAATGGACCCCTTCCTTACATTTCTGATCGACGGCCTGCTGCGCGTCCTGTTTGGATGATGTGAAATGAGGGTAAAAGCGCCCCGGTGGGTATTCATCTATTAAGCAGTGGCCTACGTGATGGTCGGCGCGATTATGCTGTTCGGCTGAGGCTTTGGTCGATGACTTATCTTCTTGCTCTGATGGGGTTTGCGACATTTTCGGGTATTGGTCATTTTTGCGCGTTTTACCTCTTTGGAACCAGTCGCCGTGATAAAGATGGGTGGCTCAATCCTGGCCCTTTAGTCATCGGTGCAATAATTCTTGTGATTATTTACGTTGGCGTATTTGGATACGGATATGTGAATACTCTCAATTGGCTGGTCGGCAGTCACTTTGCCGGAGCCCTGATCGGCGGATTTTATGGATTTCGAAAAGGCTATGCGCGGATCCGGAAGAGCCAAGAAAATCGAAGTGGCTGGTCGGTCACATTTAAGTCACGAACAACCTAAAACTAGCTAAAATTAGCTAATACAAGGGCATTAGGAAGCAGAGAAAAACCCCGGAAAACCGGGGTTTTTTGCACTGTATAGACTAGTCATCATCTGGGGGATACGTTCGACTCCCGTTGGGGTCGCCATTTCATAAAATGAGCATTTTTTGGGCGACTTAGCATGACTTAAAAGCGCGCAAGGAACACGCTCTAGCCAATCGCTTGGCCTCCTTGATCTCCTGCAAGGTAAGCATTTCCCGATATGTGTCTCTTATGCTGAGCGAATTCGAGCTCTGATCAACTGTCGCGAGTTCATACCACATCAGAGCACGTACTCGGTTCTCTCTAACACCCTGTCCATATCGATACATTGAAGCGAGGTTTATTTTGGCCGGTACGAAGCCTTGTTCCGCAGACTTTTTAAACCACTTGTAGGCTATCAAAAAGTCCACCGGGACGCCCAAACCTTTTTTGAAAAGTTGGCCGAGGTTAAATTGCGCTTTTGCAAATCCTTTCGCTGCGGATTTTCGATACCAAAAGATAGCTCGTGAATAATTTGGCCTGCCGGATTGTCCAATCTGGTATAAAACCCCCAGATTGTTTTGGGCCTCAGGGTCGCCCAAGTCAGCCAGCTCTTTCAGCAAGGTCTCAGCCTTGAACTGCTGAGATTTTGCCATTTCGCTACCCTGTGAATCAAACGAGATAACATTTAGTGCGAAAACTAAACTCACGATCCTGAACATTAAAAAAACCTCGGGCAGCATCCCCAAATTTACAATGCAAAACGAGCGCTTTCGACTCGGGCCGGGGGTAGATCAGTGGATGTAGAGAACCTTATTTAAAAAGGTGAAAGCTAGCGATCGATTTGTTGCAAAGTGCGTCGAGTTTGCCCTGAATTACTAATGCAAATTAGGGCTCGCTTGCCGATTACCGAGAGGGGGAGGAAATTGTTCGTACTGTTTCACCAACACAGCAGCGATCGTTGCGACTGCAATTTTCGGGCCGTTAGTAGTCCATTCATTATGGCAGACGTCACAGAGCAGAAGGAAATTTCTGGGTTCATTATTACCCCCCAAGGACCGCGGAACCACATGCGCCTTTTGCAGAGGCGTTTTCTGACTCCAGTTGAGTCCCTCAGTTGCCTTTGTTGAGCGTGCAGCCTCACTGAAATTCTCAATGGGGATTTTTCCGCAGGCAAAACAGTTAGGGTGTGCAAAGTCGCTTTCCTCAAGCCCCGATTCCTCGGCGTTTTGCATCCAATATTCAACGATGCTGAGCTTTGTTCGAGGGGCCTTTTCTGTCGTTTCGCAATTTCCAATTAGTTTATCTTTTTGGGCAGTCATTTTACTCCTAATTTCGCAAGTGGATCGAAGTAGGGTGATTGTATGAGAAATTTGGTCCGACCTTTTGATGCTCAACTAGCGATACTTCGCACTCGTTCCTGTTGACGGGTTTTGGTCTTTCTCCATTCGCCCTTTTGCTGCGGCAGGTGGTGATCGGGACCCCCACACATAACGCTAGCGGCTTCAGCCCGCGCGGCGGAGTAATTTTGATCAGAACTTCTTTAGGTTCCATGCCTACCATTCAGGGTATGTTGGTTTCCTAGCTACGGCATCACCTGATTGCCGAACATAAGGCACTATTTGTGGGTGGACCTCAGCAATCTTCCTCCACTATTTCGACCAACTCCACATCGAATGTCAGATCGTGTCCAGCCAGCGGATGATTTGCATCCAGCGTTACCGTGGTGTCGTCCGCGGCGATCACGCGCAGGGGCACGACCTGGCCGTCCGGCCCAGTGGCTTGTAGCGGGTTACCGACGGTCAGATCTACATCGTTTGGTATCTGGCTACGTTCTACCTGTTGGATCGCCTTTTCCTGGTGTGGGCCGTAGGCATCGTTGGCCTCAATCGCGACGGTCTTCCTGTCGCCGACAGCCATGCCGATGATCTCGGCTTCAAGTTTCGGTAATACCTGATTTTCGCCGAGGCGGAACCCCAGCGGTTCGCGGCCCTCGGCCTCCGATGTGTCGAACACGGTGCCGTCGGCCAGCTTACCGGTGTAGTTTATACGAACGATATTTCCATTGGCTGCCGATGCCATCGAATGTCTCCTTTTCCTGCACGGGAAATGCCCGGCAATCTGGCGACATACCCCTAAATGATTGGCCGACAGAAATTGACAGGGAATATCCCTGATCGTTCGGTATATTGCGAAAGTTATCAGTGAGGCAGGACAGGTGCAATCTGTGTCGGGAGTGTCACGCAGGTCGCCAGATCGTTACCTGCACCGGTGTCGGATTGTAGTCGTTCACCGGATTGTTGATCTGGGGGCAGTTGGAAATGATCGTAAGGACGTCAGTTTCAGCGCGCAGGTCGACGAAGTCACCGGGTTTGGAAATGCTTGGGCCCATATCCATGTCGCCGTCCTTGCCGACCGGTACATACATGAAGAAATTAACGTTTGCCGCCATATCACGCTTGCCGAGACCGAATTTGGCCATTTCCGCGAGGAAGTTTTCACGGCAGCCGCTCTGATTATCAACATCGTATCGATATTTGTTCAGATCTGCCGAGCAGCATCCGCCGATGGTGTCATGAAAGCCGCATGAATCCTCGACGATTGTCAGCAGCGGTGTCAGCCCTACGGAATACAGCGTGGTGCCTTTGGAAAGAAAAATGCCGGTTTCGTTGATCTTCATCGTATCGGCGGCAGCATAGCGGTCATCATGGTCGTCGGCGTTCCAGCACAGGAAATCGACCGCCTGTTTTCCATTTAGGTCGATGATACGCATCATCTCACCCGTCTTGAGGACGCGACTCCATCCGGCGCGGGCGGCGATGGTAGTGTCTTCGATGATGTCTCCGGTTATGGCGGGCTTGTCAGTCATGTTGGGGCTCCTTATCCGAATAGGTCAAATGCGGCGGCGAGATATTCCCGGGTATTTTCTCGCGGAAGATTGTGACCGCAGTTCTCAATCAGGGTCACTTTTGCGTTCGGCAGACGCCTTGCCAGCTCGACCGTGGTTTGTTCCGCGGGGCAGGGCTTGTCTTCCGTGCCATGGATCATGGAGATCTGGACGCCGCGGGCGTTAAGCGCATCGAACTCCGCGTCGCTGACTTTTCCTGCATCTATATATTGCTGGCGGGGCGGTGCGAACATATTGCCGAAATATTCCGCGTAACCATCCTGCGCAAGAAAATCCCAGCGTCCTTCGATCATGGCGTCGCTAACGGCAGCGGGGTCGGCGAACATATCCGCCATGGCGGCGCGCAGTTCGTCGCGGTCGGCGGGTAGGGACCAGAAGGCATCCAGCGCAGGGGTCAGGGGATAGGAAGTGCCCACGGTGCTGCTTGTCAACACATGGGTGACACGATCGCTTGTGGCAGCAATTTTCATCGATAATGCTCCGCCCATCGAATGGCCAGCGATACCACAGGGCCCATCGGGGAGTAGATCGAGCAACGCAACGCCCTGGCGTATCCAGAGATCGATATCGAATAGCGGCATATCCGATTTTCGGCCCGACCCGCCAAAACCGATCAGGTCGGAGGCGAAAAGGTGATAGCGGTCTGTCAGCGGCGCGATGGCGGGTTCGAAATTCCCCATGATCGATGTACCTGGTCCGACGCCGTGTAACATCAGCACTGGAAAGCCTTTGCCGCCTTCCCAGTAGTGAACGTCGTAACCGTGGATGTCGGTGTGTCGGCTTTCAATCATAATAGCGATAGTCCCGGATATTTTATTAGAACCAATCTTTCGGCCAGACGCGGCTAAAATCCGTCCGGGCCATCATACAACGGCGATAGCGTTGATTTCGATCATGCAGCGGGGATCGGTCGCTAACTGGACAATCTGGACTGTCGTTGTCGCAGGCTTGGCATCGCCAAAATATTCCGCCCAGACTTCGTTCATCGCATCCTGATCGGATAGATCGGTGACGTATCGCGAAGCGGTCACAATATCTTCGAATGTGGCACCCACCGCATCCAGACCTTTTTTGAGATTTTCAAGCGCCGCCCGCGTCTGACCGCGCATATTTATCGGCAGATCGTCGAATTCCTCTGGCCGGTGGGGGTGATGATGATACACCGGCGCCGCAGTAACGCCCGCCAGATGGACATGTGTACCGCCTGTAACCTTGATTGCTGGGGCGTAGGGCATCCACATGTCCGGTGCATCGG
>TARA_B100000674_G_scaffold15482_2_pt1 | contig 14992 bp, 15 predicted proteins | sample TARA_B100000674 | Tara Oceans TARA_B100000674 (sample SAMEA2622759) | marine metagenome | biome: marine biome (ENVO:00000447); feature: surface water layer (ENVO:00002042); material: "saline water (ENVO:00002010), including plankton (ENVO:xxxxxxxx)" | depth 5 m
ATGGATTGTCAGGATTGTTGTTGATGTCCGGGTAGTTTGAGTTCTTGTAGCCTGACCCTTCCCGAACCGAGACCACCGCGCGTTTTTGAACGTCCGCAGTGCAATCAAAACGGTAGGATCGCGCAAACAGCACTGTCAAACGAACAGCAGGCCGTCCCCTAAACTTCCTCTTGTGCTCAGAAGATTTGCGACGATTGATCGAAATCGGCCTTTCGAATGTTTCTTAGAGCCAACTCACACCATCCAAGCATTCCTCAAAATGGCTGCACCTCTGTCCCCGCGTCGCGGCAGTGCACAACGTTGCGATGTATCAAGGTAAACACCGACCAATCTGGATAGATTACAAACAGGACTTCTCGCCCTGGTCATATGGAGGCCATTGGATGTTTCATCGCCTGATCGCACTTTATCGGGAAAACCCGCGTGAAGGACGGCTGTTTGCCGCCATGGCCCTTGGGTTTCTGGCGATCTATTTCATTCCGGCCGGTACGGGGCGTGTTGATAATGCCGTGCTTGAGGCGGTCTATCTGACCAACTGGTATGCCCGCGAACATGTCATTTTGTGCCTGCTTCCGGCCTTTGTGATTGCTGGCGCCATGGCGGTTTATATCAGTCAGGGCTCGGTAATGCGTTATCTTGGCCCGGATGCATCGCGCCCGGTTGCCCTTGGCGTGGCATCCATTTCGGGCACGTTGCTTGCGGTGTGTTCCTGCACGGTATTGCCGCTGTTTGGCGGGATTTACAAACGCGGTGCTGGACTTGGTCCAGCGATTGCGTTTCTGTATTCCGGGCCTGCCATCAATGTCATGGCGATTGTTGTCACGTCAAAGGTCCTGGGGGCCGAGATCGGCCTTGCGCGTGGGATAGGTGCGATTCTCTTTGCCATTGTCATCGGCCTGATCATGCATCTGATCTATCGCCGCGAAGAAGGCGAACGCGCACAGAAATCAAAGCGCGGCTTTGGTGCAGACGACGATGGCAAACCGCTTTCGATTACCATTGCCTTCTTTGGCCTGATGGTTGGCATTCTGGTCTTTGCCAACTGGGCGTCCGTTCCGGGAAGCCCGGTCTGGATGGCGGTTTTTGATGTCAAATGGGTGCTGACCGCCCTTTTGGCAGCGGGTTTTGCCGGGCTTCTGATTTGGCAATGGAACTGGCCGGTCAAACAGGTCGCGGGGTTAGCTGTGGTTGTGATTGTGGCAGTCGTGATCTTTCCGCAATATCCGCAACTGGGTTTTGCCCTTGGCGTGGTCGGGTTGATGATGATTGCGCTTACGCGTGATCAGGACCGCGAATGGGTTGATCAAAGCTGGGATTTCACCAAGCAGATTTTGCCACTTCTGGTAATGGGGGTTTTCATCGCCGGATTGTTGTTGGGCCGTCCGGGGCACGAAGGCCTGATCCCGAATGAATGGGTGCAGGCGGCAGTTGGCGATAATTCCCTGACCTCGACCGCGCTGGCATCTGTCCTTGGTGCCTTCATGTATTTCTCGACCTTGACCGAAATCCCGATTGTCGAAGCCCTGATGGGGGCAGGCATGGGCAAGGGTCCGGCACTGGCATTGCTTCTGGCTGGCCCAGCATTGTCGCTGCCCAACATGCTGGTCATTCGCACCGTCATTGGCACACAGAAAACACTGGTCTACTGCGCGCTGGTCGTCGTGATGGCGACGCTTTCGGGCTTTATCTATGGCAATATTCAATCATTCTGATCACAGGAGATCAAAAATGAAACTCAGCATTTATGGCAGCGGTTGCGCAAAATGCCAGACGCTGGCGAAAAACGCCGAAGCCGCGGCACAGGCGCTTGATCTTGATTACGAGATCGAAAAAGTCACCGACATGAACCAGATCATTGATGCCGGCATCATGCGCACTCCGGCCCTGATGGCCGATGACGACATTCTGGTCGAAGGCAAGGTCGCCACCCCTGACGAAATCCGCCAGATGCTGTCTTGAAATCAAAAAACGCCCCGGCCAGTTCAGGCACGGGGCGTTTCAAATTCGATCCGTTGAGATCAGATCACAGATCGCAAATCACTTTGCCGGCGGCAGATCTTCTTCGAGAATGACAAGGTTCAGCGAGTAGCTGACTTCGCCTTCATCCTCGTCGCGGTGCACGACACCGACGAACTCGTCGCCAACGCGCATTTCAACCGGAAGATGCTTTTTCTTGGGTACATCAACGGCGATTTTCGGATTGTCGAATGTACGACGCAGGTAATCTTCGACGCGTGCGATCTCTGTCGGTGTCATAGGACTTGCCCCTTGTTCTTTCCAACGGCTGTTATCTTCAGGATCACAGGATATCGCATGCACGCTTTTGCGTCTGCCCTCTTTCCTGTGTCCTTTTGTTAAATCTGGTGCACTGTCCTTCCACAAACCGGGCAGTGAAATCAAGCCCAACCCGCCAAAAAAGTCGTAAAACCTGCCAATTTTTACGCACAACCCGTCAATGGCCGGGATGTCTGTGCAACCCAGTTGTCCCGAGATTGTCTATTGCATTGCCCGCATCCACCGTTTAAGCCGAATATATGTCCGAGACTGATCTTATGACCAAGAGCGCATCACAAACCGCAAAAACTGCCGACCTTCCGCCTGCGAAGGTCACAACAGACGCGGCTTCGCAATCCCGCCCGGTTCTTTACAGTTTTCGTCGTTGCCCCTATGCCATGCGCGCCCGTATTGCGCTGCTGGCGGCTGGCATAGATGTAGAACTGCGTGAAGTTGTCCTGCGCGACAAGCCGCAAAGCATGATCGAGGCATCGCCAAAGGCCACCGTGCCGGTTCTGATCCTGCCTGATGGTTCGGTGATTGATGAAAGTCTTGAAATCATGGTCTGGGCACTTGCGGAAAATGACCCGCTTGAATGGCTGACACCGGAAAGCGGGACGCTTGACGATATGCTGGCCCTGATTGCCCAGAACGACGGACCGTTCAAGCATCACCTTGATCGCTACAAGTATTTCAATCGCTACGAGGACGCCGATCCGGACGAACATCGTCGGGATGCGGAAAAGATCCTGAACCGCCTTGATGGACGGCTTGCGGTTGGCAAATACCTGTTCGGGTCGCGCCCGGCCCTGGCCGATTTCGCCATCGCACCGTTCATTCGCCAGTTTGCCAATACTGACAAGGAAGCCTTTGACGCCATGCCGTTCGTGCATTTGCAACGCTGGCTGGATGACTTCCTGGCATCGACCTTCTTCGAGCAGGCCATGACCAAATATGATCAATGGCACGAAGGCGACACACCGGTGATTTTCAAGGCAGCGTAAATTTCCTTCGATCAGGTCTTTAAACGACAGCTCCGCTTATTATCTGTGAGCCGCAAAAACACTTTTGCGTGCAATCGCGCCAGTCGGCTTCGCGGGCGGCGCGATTTCGGGTACCCGGACCTACGGGTTTATACTTCTGTAAGTATTCAAAGGCTGGTCATTGCGACCTGCTTATGCTAGCAAGCGAGACACCACCCCATAACGCTTCAGGACCGGAATTTATGGCCGACTATGATGTCAAGCCGCTGATCACGGCGGACGAAATTGCCACCAAAATCGATGCGCTTGCCGCCGAGATCAATGAAAGCTTCAAGGACACTGAAAAGCTGATTGTTGTCGGCCTTTTGCGTGGGTCCTTTGTTTTCATCGCCGATCTGGTGCGCAAACTGACCGTTCCGGTCGAAGTCGATTTCATGGTCGCATCAAGCTATGGCGATTCCACGGAAAGCTCGCGCAATGTGCGCATCGTCAAGGACCTTGATGGTCAGATCCGTGGCAAGGACGTCGTGCTGGTCGAAGACATCATTGATACCGGCTATACGCTTTCGGAAGTGGTCCGTCTTCTGAAAACCCGCGATCCGAACCGTTTGGAAATCTGCACGCTTTTGAACAAGCCGTCGCGCCGCGAAGTTGAAATCCCGATTGATTTCTGTGGCTTTGATATTCCCGATGAATTCGTTGTCGGCTATGGCATCGACTATGCCCAGAACAATCGCAACCTGCCCTTTATCGGCACGGTGCATTTCCACGGCGAATAAGCCGGCCGAAAGCAGAACAGAAAAATGGCGGGAAGCTTTTGCTATCCCGCCATTTTTGTTTCTTGATCATGCTCTGGCTGCTTGCTTTCCATCCGCCCTTTTGGCGGATCGAACACGCCAAGCGCACCCAGATCGGTAATCATTTGATCAAAGCCAGATTGCATGCGCGGCTTGTTACCCTGCCCGGTCGCATAGCCGGTCATGGCCGAATGCACCAGAAGATCAAACAGCATGTCATCTTCTGACTTGCGAGCCTCGGCTGCTTGTTCTTCGGCGCTCATTTGATCGACCGCATCGCCCGGATCACGTTGCAGCATGATGGCAAGGGCCACTAGCCCAAGCGTCACCATCGTGCCGCCAATGGCCATTGCAGCCGCAATCGGCCCGAAGGACGCAGCAAGCGCCATATAGATCGCTGCCAACAGGAAACCCGCCCCGATCAACATCACGATCGCGATCGCAGCAAAAGCCGCGCCCTTACGGGCGGCGGCCTTTGCCTGATCGGCAAGTATATCTGTCAGCTGGTCGATCATTTCTGCAGCAGACGGCCAACAAGCAGGCCGACACCAAAGGTCACGGCAACAGATGCCAGCGGGTTCTCGCGAACCTGATCCACGGCCACACCGCGTGCATGGTCAATCTGCTCGCGCGCCTGACCGGATACTTCGCGAATGCGTTCTGCCGCAGCCTGGGTTCTGGTCTGCGCTGCTTCACCACCCATGGTTTTCAGGGTTTTGGTGATTTCGGCCAGATCGCTGCGAAGCGCATCGACATCAGCCTGAAGTTTTGCAGTATCAGCAGTCGTCTCGGTCTTGGTCGCCATGGTTTTCTCCTATTGTCTTGAAAACAGCAACACACAGGAAACGTGCCGACATGGCCATTGGTTCCCGCACCAAATGTGATGATTTCGGGGCATGACCTTAAAATAGTTCGGATAAACACCCAAAAAGAAACGGCCCGCGTGGGTTGCGGGCCGTCTCATGCCTGTCGGAACTCTGGGCGGATATGGAGAGCGGGACTTCTCCTTCGGGGGTGGGTATCCCCGTTACGCCGATCAGTAAGGCAAACCGACGTAATTTTCCGACAGGGTTTTCAAACCTGCTTTTGACGACAGGATATATTCAAGTTCTGCATCCCGAATGCGGCCATCAAATTCCTTCTGATCGCCAAAGGTGTGCAGCATGGAGGTCATCCACCACGAGAACCGCTCTGCCTTCCAGACACGCGCGAGTGCCGTATCGGAATAGCTTGCCAGAAGGTCTTCACGGTTGGATTTGAATTTCGCAATCAGGGCTTCGGACAGGTAGTGCACGTCACTTGCGGCAAGGTTAAGCCCCTTTGCCCCGGTCGGCGGCACAATATGGGCGGCATCACCGGCAAGGAACAGGCGGCCATGCTGCATCGGTTCTGCAACAAAGCTTCTCAGCGGTGCGATGCTTTTTTCAAACACTTCGCCTTCATTGACCAGTTCGGCGTCTTCCTCGCCAAGGCGGGTGCGAAGCTCGTTCCAGAAGCGATCATCAGACCAATCTTCGATCTTGTCGGTAATCGGCACCTGAACATAGTGGCGCACAACCTTGTCCGAACGCATCGAACACAGGGCAAAACCACGATCATGCTTGGCATAGATCAGTTCATCTGCAACCGGCTTTGCATGGGCCAGAACACCTAGCCAGCCGAACGGATAGACCTTTTCAAATTCCTGCACACCCGGCAGGGTCTTGCGACCGACACCGTGGAAGCCGTCACAGGCCGCAATATAGTCGCAGGTCAGTTCAAGCGCATTGCCATCCTTGACATATCGAACACTTGGCGTGTCGCCATTTATGTCATGCAGGCTGACATCTTCGGCCTCAAAGATGATTTCGCCACCATGGTCGAGCCGCGCCTGGATCAGGTCCTTCGTGACCTCGGTCTGACCATAGATCATCACGGTCGATCCACCGGTCAGCTCTTCCATGTTCACATGGGTGCGCTTGCCATTCACACTGATATAGATACCGCCATGGATGATGCCTTCCTTGTTCATACGGGCATCAACGCCCACACGTTTCATCAGGTTGACTGCCCCCATTTCCAGAACGCCCGCACGAATGCGGCCTTCGACATAGTCGCGGCTTTTGCGTTCAAGAATAACGGAATCGATCCCCTGCACATGCAGAAGATGCGACAGCAGCAGACCGGCCGGGCCTGAACCGATGATTACGACAGGGACATGCATGACGATTTCCTCACAAGATCACGGTTTTTGATTCTGTTTTTGAATTGGAACAAGAACCGTTCCATTGCGGAAACAATACGCCTGTTAACGCATGCACAGAATGGACAAACCGGGATAATGATTGGACAAATCGAACATGTATCTGGGTTTGGTTATAGCTGATAGCGGATCTGGTTTTAGCTGCCACCCTTAGCGACAATCAGTCCATGCTATCAGTTTGCACCATCTGATATCGCGTCCGGTGCGTCGTTGCTGGCATCACCCTTGGTTTGTGCCTCGGGTGTACAGATCGACCATGGTTCGCAGATGCCCTGCCCTTGCTCTGATGCCATGAAATCATCAAAGGCCAGTTTTAGCCTCTCACCATCGGGGTGATGGCGCGAAAACAGGATGAACATGTTACTCGTCGGGATGGCAGATGTTGTTGCATAGGTCTCGGCAACTGCCTCCCCCAGCGTGTTTTTCAAATCCACCCAGCCAACTTCTTCTTCTTCAAACAGGATATCGGCACGCCCGGCTTCAAGGAACCGCCAGGCAGATTCCGGGTTGGCAACGATTTCACCGGTAATGCCGTATTTTGCGAATTCTTCTGCATGCCAATAACTGGTAATGCCGACCGGTCGCAAACCAAGTTCGACCAGATCATTGAAATCTGTCACCTCAAGCCCGTCGGGAAAGCGCGACTTTTTATAGAATCCTTTGTGCAAAGCACGCGCCATTGCAAAAACTGGAATATGAAAGACATCAACTCGTTCCGGGGTGCGCAACCACGGGAATGTTGCGACATAGTCTCCGCGCCGGGTGAGTTCCAATGCGCGCGGCCATGACAGGAAATCAAACCGGGCCTCATAGCCCATGGCAGAAAATATCTCGGTAATCCGCGCCGAAAGCCTGCCGAAGTCTTCCCGGTCTTCGGTAACCAATGGCGGCCATTCTGCAACAGCAAAGCGAATTTCAGTCCCGTAACCAGTTGCCTTGGAGGGGTCCGGAGCCGCAAAGGAAGGCAACGCGCTGAAAATCACGATGGCAACCGTCAACATCCCAACGAGAGATCGCACACTGTGACCAGCCCGTCTTGTTGCCATGGCGTTGTGATCTCCGATCTGATGAAAACGGGCGCAGTCATACGCCAATGAACAGGACTATTTGGCCCCACTATCGATGGATGCCGCAGCCAAGTTTGATGCAAACCGCACAAAAGTCAAAACCTGTGTCGGTGATCGTATGAAAACGCGTGATATTTCATCACCTTTGCCCCGTGATGAAAATTTCATCCTGTGAACAGTCGATCCTTTGAGATCGCTGTGCTAAGTTATTTTTTCGGCTCTGCACAATAGGCCGACAAAACATTGAAAACCGCGACAGAACGGGAATATGCCTCACAACCGCGCCATCGCCGTCTTTACGGATCTTGACGGCACATTGCTGGATCATGACACCTACAGCTGGACGGATGCCCGCCCGGCGCTGGACCGGTTGAAACAACTTTCCATTCCCCTGATCGCGGTTTCGTCGAAAACACTCGCCGAACTTGAACATATCAATCAGACGTCTGGCCTGTTTGACGGGCTGATTGGCGAAAATGGTGGTGTCATCGCGCTGGGTGGCAATGTCGAACAATATGGCCCGGCGACCGAAACGGTTGACCGCACGCGCGAAGAAATCAAATCCGCCGTGACAGTCCCGGTCGACAGTTTCCGCACCGTCAGTCCCGAAGTCATTGCAGCCGAAACCGGCCTGCCGCTTGAAGATGCCATTCGTGCGGGCCAGCGCCACTGTTCGGACCCTCTGATCTGGCAACCCGCCGCTAAAGACATCGCCGTCGCGCGTAAAATCGCTGAAAAGGCGGACCTTACACTGGTCAAGGGTGGCCGTTTTCACACGCTGTGTGGCCCGTCAAGCAAAGGCATCGCCATGCGCCGCATGGTCGAACGGCTAAGTGTTGCCTGGCTGCAAGAAAGTGCAGATGGCACGCACCAGCGCTTTACGACGATCGCACTTGGGGACTCCCCGAACGACATTCCGATGTTGGCCGAAGCCGATTACGCCGTTCAAATTCCGTCCAAACACGGCAAACGAACCCTGCCGCTGCTCGAACATTCCAATCTGCGTATTGCGCCCGAACCGGGCCCAGCCGGATGGAGTAAAGCGGTCAACGACATTCTGGATCAGATAATCAATACCAATAAAAACAGCGAGGTACTTCATGGCTGATTTCCATCAGGGTGGCCCGATTACAACCCTTCATCGCATTCTTGACCGAAACCCGGAAGAACTCGCCTATGAAATGAGCGCCTTTGCCCGTCAACGGCGTCAGACCCTGATCCTGCCATGCCTGTATTCGGAACTTGAAACCCCGGCAATGACAACGATTGTCGAGGGCCTCAAACAGGCGACCTACATTGACCAGATCGTTGTCGGACTTGATCGCGCCGATGCGCAGCAATACCTGCATGCGCGCGAATTCTTCAAGGACCTGCCGCAGCATGTGCGCATCCTTTGGAATGATGGCCCGCGCCTGCGCAGCGTTCATGATCGTCTCGATGAAAACAATCTTGCCCGTTACGAGCCGGGCAAGGGCCGCAACGTCTGGTATTGCCTTGGCTATACGCTGGCTTCAGGCCGCAGTTCGGTCATTGGCATTCATGATTGCGACATTGCGACCTACACCCCGGACCTGCCGGCCAAGCTGATGTATCCGATCGCCAACCCGGCGTTTAACTTTGCCTTTGCCAAAGGCTATTATGCCCGCGTTGCCAATGGCACGCTCAAGGGTCGTGTTTGCCGACTGTTTGTGACGCCGTTGATCCGCGCGCTCAAACAGGTTGTCGGCAAGACCGATTTCCTCAATTACCTTGATTGTTTCCGCTACGCGCTGTCGGGCGAAATGGCGATCCGCACCGATGTTGCCTATGGCCTGCGTGTGGCATCCGACTGGGGGCTTGAGGTTTCCATGCTTTCGGAAATGTATCGCAATCACACGGTCCATCGTCTGGCCCAGGTCGATATCGCTGATATCTATGATCACAAGCACCGCGAATTCGATCCGGCGCAAAAGGATGACGGCCTGTCACGCATGGCAAGTGACATCGCCAAGTCCCTGTTCCGCAAACTCGCAACCCAGGGCACGGTATTTACCCCGGAAACTTTCCGCACGCTCAAGGCAACCTATTACCGCGTTGCACTGGATCTGATTGAACAATATCGCGCTGATGCCCTGTTTAACGGGCTTAAGATCAATCGCGACGAAGAAGAAAACTGTGTCGAGGTTCTCTCGGAAGTGATCATCAGCGCCGGTCAGCACTATCTGGAAAACCCGCTGGAAAGCCCGTTCATTCCAAGCTGGCAGCGTGTTGAAAGTGCGATGGGCGACATCTTTGAACAGCTTTCAAGTGCTGTTGAAGACGATCTCAATGACATGGAAATCGGCAAGCAATAAGCGCCCGACTTTTCAGGTGCCTATTCGTCGATCGGGAATATCGCAAGGAAGACCTGAAGCACGTCTTCCTTGCCCGATTTTTGCAGCGTGACCGGCAGCAACAACCTCAGCCCACTTTGCCATTCCTTCTGAAAAATCTGCAAATGGTGTATCTGCGGCGCGCCCGTCACGCGGGCTGTCGTCATGGCGGCATGCAGGCTTGTGGAATAATGACAGTCGATCTCACGCGCAAACGCCCCGCGCCAATCCTCGCCTGTCAGGGCAACGATATTTTCCCCCTCAAGCAAGATCTGAAAATCGTCCTTGTCCGGGACGTACTCATAGATCGATATGTCCTCAATCCAGGGCGCTAGATGGTCCGGACTGAAATCATCGCGCGTTGGCAGGTTTCCAGCGATGGCATGGGATTTCCAGAAAGCCAGCAGACCATGCGCCTTGGCCGGAGCATCATCGCCGAGTACATCTTGCGGAACTTCCTTTTCCTCGATACCGCTCACCTTTGTCGCTCCCTCACATCTTGTGCATCGGAATGCTGGCGAAGCGTGCACCAAGCACCTGATAAACCGGTGCGGCGAAATGATCGGATGTCTGACAAGGGAGCAAAACGCGCAACCAGTATTGCCTTTCACCATTCAGGCCATCGACGCTGATATGATGGAAGGTCGGGCGCTTGATCTGCAGCGTCTTGCGGAGCGCCTGCATCAGAAAGGTGCCGTATTTCAAATCGATCACGCGCGGGGTACTGCCCTGAAAGTTCTCACCGGTACTTTCGATGCTCGAAGGGGCCGAAAGCCGGATCAGAAAGTCATCCTTTTCGGGCTGGAATTCATAGATGCTGATATCATCGCGCCAACGGGCAAGACGCTGCGCATTCAGGATCGCACGCGATGGCAACTCGCCCTCCCGACAATCGCCAAGGGCTTCGTACCAGCTATCAACAAAGGCGCGGATATTGCCATCGACGCCGTCGGGCAACTGTGCAAGTTCAATATCGGAAGCATCGTGCATCGGCTTTGCAACCCAAAGTCTCTCCCCTTCATTCACTTGGGGACAGCGGGGCGGGAAACAAGCGCCACAGGTCAATAAGACAGAACTAATAAGCCAAGCGGATGCTTGCCTGATTAAGCGTCCTGCCCGCCACGATAAAGAAAATGGCTGACAAAGACCTGCTTGATGGGTCTTCCGGCACGATCCGTGGTCCGCACGGGGAGCATCACCCGCAGCCATTCTTCCCAGCTTGCGCGTTCATAACCAACCCGGCAAAAGGCCGGCTTGCCGGTATCGACGACTTCAAGCAAGGCGGGATAAACGGTGGTGCCGAAATCAAGATCAATCTGGCGCGGGGAACAGCCCTGATAACATTCACCGCTAACCGCGATGATGTTGGAGGCATCAATGCGAATGACGAAGTCGCGTCTGTCGGGGAGATATTCATAAATAGAAATATCGTCGACCCATTGTGACAGGACGTCTGCATTCAGCCGCTTGCGATCAGGTACTTGTCCGTTACGCGCTGCATCCCACCACGTTTCTACATATGCCCGAACGCGGTGATCTGTATCATCGGGCAAGTGCGGAATCCAAACTTCCTGCGCATAAGCCATCGCGCGTCATGCCCCTGAGACCTTCAATTCTATACTGACGTATACAAGGAAAAAATACCGCGACGCAACAGCGTTTCCGCACTTCATCATCTCTTCACAATGGAATGATTTTAAGCAGCGCGGTAGCAAACAGATCCAATGTAAAAGAAGCCACTGAACATATTACAAATCAGCAGCGGATAGCACCTTTCCATCGCCCCACAGCCCCTAAACCGGCATAGCATCCCGATAGCGCTGCAGAAGGCGGCTTTCGGTGCGGTTGCGGCCGTCCATGTTTGATATCCAGACGATTTGATACGGGGCCAGCTTCATCACACCGTTATAGTCGCCGACCACCTGCTGGGTGATCAGGTCCTGCCAGCCTTCCGTCATGATCAGGTTGATCTTTGACAGATCCAGATCCTGCGGGTGTTCCGTCAGGTTAAAGACGCAGAAAATGCTCTGCTCATTCAGATGCGATTGCCGCCACACGCCCAAAAGGTCGGGACCAAGGTTCAGCGTATATTGCGTGGCATTCGGGTGGAAGGCCGGTTGTCCCTGGCGGATCGACATCAGGGCACGCAACTGATCAAAGGCCGAGCGCGCCGATCCTTCGCGCGTCAGCGTTTCCTCTGCATCATCTAGTTTCCAGATTTTGCGGTTCAGACGCCGCGGAATACCCGTTTCCTCATAGGCCGTCTGATCGTTCTCGGTCGCCAGAATGGTCTGGATATAAACAGCCGGAATACCTTCAAGCGACATGGCAATCGCCTGGCTCATGACAAAACGCTCAAGCCCCATGGTGGCTTCACCAGCGAAGTTCTCCGCCAGCATGCTAAACAGCGTGACATTAAGCTCATAGGGCTTCTGCCCACCGCCCTTGAGCGCACGGTAACTGACCTGCCCGCCCATCTTGACCGCGTGATCACGCAAGCCCTCGATGTCCTCATCGGGGATCAGGTTTTCGGCTGGACGCAAACCAATGCCATCATGGCTGGCCGTGAAGTTAAAGAACGTACAGCCCGCCGGTGCTGGGGGCATCGCCATGATGCATTTGCGGATAAAATCACTCCGGCCGCTCAGCAGCGCATGAATGATCACCGGCGGCAGCGAGAAGTTATAAATCAGATGTGCTTCGTCCTGATTACCGAAATAGGACAGGTTTTCGAGAAGCGGCAAATTGGTCTCGGTAATGAACAGCACATCGGGATGCACAGCATTGCACGCCAGACGCATTGCCTTGATCAGTTTGTGCGTCTGATCAAGGTTGATCGAGGTCGTCCCGACTTCCTTCCAGATAAAGCCGATGGCATCGAGCCGAACCACCCGCACTCCATGCCTGAGGTAGTTCAGAACGACCTTGAGCATTTCGAAAAACACATCCGGATTGCCGTAATCCAGATCGACCTGATCGTAGCTAAACGTACACCAAACCTGCTTTTCACCGTCCTTGGTCACCACGTGATTGAGCAATGCATGACTGCGCGGGCGCACGACATCGGACAAATCGTCTTCTAGGCTTGCGGTCTTGATGTAATCAATCCCGGGCTTCTCGCCGGCCAAAAACTGCTGATACCAGGGATGCGAAGCCGAGATATGGTTGGCCACCAGATCGGCCATTACCGTACCGTGCTTTGCCAGATCCTCGACATCGCTCCAGTCGCCCAATTCCGGGCGTAGCATATCGAAATCGCTGACCGAAAAGCCGTCATCGGATGTAAAGGGATGGAATGGCAGGATATGAATGCCTGTCAGCCAGTCTTTCAGCCACTTGCGATGAAACTCGCCAAGGCTTTGCAGACCCTTTTTTCCGTCCTGCTGGATGCTGTCGCCATAGGTGATCAAAAATGCATCGCGCTGATCCCACTTGCGCAAGTATTCCTCGCAGGGTTCTGGCCCATCGCCCTCGATCGGCAGGCCCAAAACCTCGAACACGCGACGTACCAGTTCGGCATGGTCGTGCCCGGGATACACATCCGCAAGGAGGTTGCGCATTGCGCTGGCAAACGCAATCCGTCCCGAGGTTCCGACGACACGATCCATACTGGTTCCTTCCGGGCAGGCAATTCAAATGATTACAATCACGAATTCATGAAATAATGAATTTGCCTGCGATGCAAGCAGGCATTTTGCGATGCCACAAAAGAGTGCAGCGACGTAAAACAAAGGCGCCCGGACCGATGCCGGGCACCTTTGCGCAATTACATCAGAAAATGATTAAGGTGCTATCGTCACCTCGACCAGCGCATGGGTGCGGTTGGTGTCGATATGCTTGATGGCATCGCGAAGAATACCCGGCAGGTCTTCGGGCCGTTTGGCCTTGGCGACCCACGCCCGGCTGGCCTCGGCAACCTTGGTAAAATCGGGGCTTGGTTTGAGCGCTGTCAGCGGCATTTCGTTGGTTTTGGCCGCATAGCCATCCGGGTACATGCCCGCGACCGACTGACGCACCGCCCCCCATTCATTGTTGTTCAGAACAAGGATCAGGATCGGCAGTTCCAATGCCTCGGCAATCTGATGACAGGCGGTCGGGTTGGCAAACATATAGGATCCATCGCCCATTGTGGCGACGACCAGCTTGTCCTTATCCGCCAGTTGATAGCCCATCGCGGCCGGGAAGGACCAGCCAAGCCCGCCGGAATGCGGTTCCTGATACCAGCTGCTGTGTTCCGAAAGCGACAGCGGTTCCAGCGGGCAGCCAAGCTCCGAGAATACCGTGGCAGCACGATCCGCAATCGCATCCGAAAGACAACGAGAAACATAGGCCTTGGTCATCGGGTCCACCGCCCCGGCATAGGCCATGGACAGGGCCTTTTTGCGGGTTTCGGCATTGATGGCGGCGATCTTTTCGCGACGATCCGCGCAAACCGATGTGTGGTCGGCGTGACGGCGATCCATGGCATCCGCCAGCATCATGATCACGTCTCCGGTTTCACCAACAAGCGAGATATCAGCAGCAAAGTTGCGCCCCGGAAAGCGGGAATAAAGCGGGTTCTGACCGATCTGAATGACTTTGCAGTCAGGTTTCAAATCATGGATATCGGGTGACCAGGGGGCGAGGCAATCAATCACCACCACCGCATCGGCATCCTTAAGCCAAGGGGCTGGGTCCATCCCGGCAAACATTGGATGCTCGGTCCCAATCGCAAGCTGGATCGCCCAGTATTGCACCACCGGAATGCCCCACTGATCCACCAGATTACCAAAGCGCCCGAAGGCCTCCGCTGTGCCCATACCGCGCTGAGCAATGATTACCGGGTTCTTGGCATTGGCCAGAATGTCTGCGGCCTGCTCGACCGATGCTTGCGGCGGGGCGACGGGGACCGGCTGCATGCGAAGCGGACCATCGATTTCATCCCCTGGGCAGGGTTCACACAGAACTTCGCGTGGCAGGCTAACGTAAGTCGGCCCCTTGGGCACGGATGATGCGATGGCATAGGCACGATCGACAACATCGGGCACCTGTTCGGGGAATTTAAGCTCATACTCCCATTTCGAACTTTCCCGCACCAATGCGGCCTGATCGCGCATTTCCTGACCCCAGCCAATCGGTACGGTGCGTGCACCCAGTCGCCCCTTTTCCATCACCGGCGTTCGGCCCGACATCAAGACGACCGGGACATGCTCGGTCGCGGCATTGATCGCACCGATTGCGCAGTTGGCAAGACCGACATTGGTGTGCGCCATCACCGCCTGCGTCTTGCCGGTCGCAA
>TARA_B100000674_G_scaffold465792_1_pt1 | contig 14916 bp, 13 predicted proteins | sample TARA_B100000674 | Tara Oceans TARA_B100000674 (sample SAMEA2622759) | marine metagenome | biome: marine biome (ENVO:00000447); feature: surface water layer (ENVO:00002042); material: "saline water (ENVO:00002010), including plankton (ENVO:xxxxxxxx)" | depth 5 m
TTAGCAAAGCATTGTTTTTAGCTTTTGTGCCACCCTGGATATGCACAGCCGCATATCCATCCGTCCGAAAGAGATCGGACCGCCAAATTAAGAAATTTTAGGCCGCTATGTGTCAAGTGTGAAAAATTTCGGGCAGGTTGGGGAGCGATGAATTCGGCGGAAAATTGAGACTTTTTCTGCAGTTATAGACTGCGTAGTTTCACTTAGATAAATTATACAAAATTCCGTTTTCCTTATTTATTCAATGCTCTAGTGGGAATTTTGGTGGTGTCGCAAGCACGGTTAAGAATTGCACGAACTTTTTTTCATCAAATTGAGGTTGATGGTTAAAAAACGTGCACAAGTTCACGCTGTTTAAAAAGCATGCATCGTTGCGCTGCGGAATCGATGGCGAGCATATCTCAAAACAGCCGTGTTCGGACCGGAGTTGTGCCACGCCGCAAAAAAAAGCCCCGCACTATTTGGCGGGGCTTTGGATCATCAGGTTTTCAGTTCCGACAGGTTAGAGAACAGCTCCAGTGCTGTAGGGTTTGCCAAGGCTTCCTGATTTTTGACGGGTCTGCCGTGGACAACGTCGCGAACAGCAAGCTCTGTAATCTTACCTGATTTCGTGCGCGGAATATCGGCAACGGCAAGGACCTTGGCCGGGACATGGCGCGGTGTGCAATTGCTGCGGATCTGCTTCTTGATCTTGTCGATCAGTGCGGTATCCAACACGTAATTATCGCGCAGCACAACAAACAGGATCACCCGAACGTCATTATCCCAGTCCTGACCGATGACAATCGATTCCTGAATTTCCGGCAGCTTTTCGACCTGGCGATAGATCTCTGCCGTGCCAATGCGAACGCCACCCGGATTAAGCGTTGCGTCTGAACGGCCATAGATCACCATGCCGCCTTCGTCATCAAGTTCGACATAGTCGCCATGGCACCAGATGTTCTCGAACCGGTCGAAATAGGCACTGTGATAGCGCGACCCATCCGGATCATTCCAGAAACCGACCGGCATGGACGGGAAGGGTTTGGTGCAAACAAGTTCGCCTTTTTCATTGCGAACCGGTTTGCCGTCATCGTCAAAGACATCAACTGCAACACCCAGCGCGCGGGTCTGAATAACACCGCGCTTCACCGGCAGGACAGGGGAGGCAAGCACAAAGCAGCCAAGGATGTCTGTTCCGCCCGAAATCGAAGCGAGATGGATGTCTTCCTTGATGTCGCGATAAACGTAATCAAAGCTTTCCGGTGCCAGCGGTGACCCTGTCGAGGTCATCGCGCGCACGGTAGACAGATCGTGGGTTTCGCGCGGCTTGAGTTCAGCCTTGGCAAGGGCGTCGATATATTTGGCCGAGGTGCCAAACAGGGTCATGCCTTCTGCATCGGCATAGTCAAACAGGATGTTACCGTTCGGATAGAACGGTGAACCATCATAAAGCAGAAGGGTCGCACCGGCCGCCAGTCCTGCCATCAGCCAGTTCCACATCATCCAGCCACATGTTGTGAAATAGAAAACGCGATCACCGGGTGCTACGTCACAATGCAGGATATGTTCGGAAACCTGTTTCAGAAGCGTTCCGCCCGTGCCATGGACAATGCATTTCGGCTTGCCCGTCGTACCAGACGAGAACATCACATAAAGCGGGTGATTGAACTCGACCTGCTCAAAGGCGATCTTCTCGGTCCGGAAGGGGGCTATGAAGTCGTCATAGGTGACGGCATTGCGGATATCCGTCGTGTTGGCGCCATCAAATGCATAAGGCACGATGACGACCTTTTTCAGGCTGTCGATCCGCTCGACAACATCGTGAACCTTTTCGCGGATGTCATGTTGTTTGCCATTATAATGATAGCCATCAACCGTAATCATGACGGTCGGTTCAATCTGACCAAAGCGGTCGACAACGCCCTGTACCCCGAAATCGGGGGAGGCGGATGACCATGTGGCGCCGATCGCGGCCGTCGCAAGCATCGCGATCACGGTTTCCGACATGTTGGGCATATAGCCACAGACACGGTCACCTTTGCCAACACCCTCGGCACGCAGCGCCTGCGAGAATTTTGATACGGCAATATTAAGTTCGGCCCAGGACAGGCGGGTCTTGACCTTGTCCTCGCCCCAGAAGATCAGGGCATCGGTATCATCATCACGGACCAGCAGGTTTTCAGCAAAGTTCAGACGCGCATCGGGAAAGAACTGGGCGCCGGGCATCTTGTTGCCGTCGATCAGGACGCGCTCACCCCAAGTTTGTGCTTTGAGGTCAGCATATTCGATGACAGCAGGCCAGAAACGTTCAATCTCGGCAACAGACCAATCATAGAGTTCGGTAAAGTTCTCGAGCTTTAGCGCGTACTTTTCATTCACCCACTCGCGAAACCGGGTGACGTTTGCATTTTCAACGCGTTCTTTCGTCGGTTGCCAAAGCAAGTCGCTCATGATGGGTCCTCTGTTTCCTGCCGAATGTTTTGCTGTGCTCGACGCTTCGTTTCGGGGCGCCAAATTGGTAGTCCTTTACCGCTTTTCTAAGCGTAAAAATCCACACCGGCAAGCGAAGTCACGTAGATGTGTAATATTGGTAATACCAATTTGCTGATTTTTCATTATGTATGATGTCATGAAATCCAGCTAATAAATTGATGTATATAGCGACTATTTGTCAAAATAGGGGCGAAAAATTGTTTGGTAGATGACCGCTTTTCTTGCGTCAAAAGCTAATAAAGTATCAAATCAGGCGGGGTTTTTATTCTATCGTGATTCGTTTGGTTGCGATGGCGGCGTGTGATGCACGTGAAAACGCTTGCACCCGTCTCAGGGCATATTAGGTTGATGCAGCGTATTGGAAAGATATGGAGATAGCCGTGGCGGGTATTGACGAAAGCCAACCTTTTGTGTCGATCAACATTGCTGTTCTGACGGTCAGCGATACACGTGATCTCCATAATGATACCTCGGGCGAAGTCCTGTGTGAGCGGATCATCGAAAAGGGGCATCGGGTTTATGATCGTCAGATCCTGCCTGACGATCAAGGAGCCTTGCGCAAACAGCTGGGTGCCTGGTGCGCTGACCACAATGTCGATGTGATTATCACGACGGGCGGGACAGGTGTAACCGGACGCGATGTTACAGTCGAAGCCCATCGTGCGCTCTATGAAAAGGAAATCCCGGGATTTGGCGAACTGTTTCGCTGGATTTCATATCAGAAGATCGGCACATCCACCGTCCAGTCGCGTGCTACAGCCGGCGTCTGCATGGGGACCTATCTGTTTGCGCTGCCCGGATCGACCGGGGCGTGCAAGGATGCTTGGGATGAAATCCTGACCTATCAGCTTGATATCCGGCATCGCCCGTGCAACTTCGTCGAACTGATGCCGCGCCTTCTTGAGCAATAAGGCCGAAGCAAACACACCTTTCCCGTGATCCGGGATTTTCCACCCAGATAAGGACGTTTGATGGAATTCATCACGGATCCGTTTTTCTATCTTGTCGGCATTCCTGCCGTTCTGATTGCCGGTGTGTCGAAAAGCGGTTTTGGCGGCGGGCTTGGGGTTGTTGCCGTGCCCTTGATGGCGCTGGCCGTGTCGCCGCAGGCGGCGGCTGCCATCATGCTTCCCATCCTGTGCCTGATGGATGTCGCCAATGTTTGGGCCTATCGCAATCGCTGGGACCGGAGGAATATGAAGATCCTCGTGCCCGCCGCATTGGTAGGCATTCTCATCGGGACCTTGTCGTTTAGTTATCTCAACGAAGCGGCGGTCAAGATGATCATCGCGCTAATCGCCATCATCTTTACGCTTGATCACTGGTTGCGTGGTCGCAATGCCAGTGGGGTGCCGGGATCAGCAACGGTAGGCAAGGGCACCATCCTTGGCACACTTGCCGGTTTCACCAGTTTTGTGGCCCATGCGGGCGGTCCGCCGGTTTCGGTGTATCTGTTGCCGCAAAGAATGGATAAGTCGATCTTTGTCGGTACGACGGTGATGTTCTTTATCGTCGTGAACTACGTCAAACTGATCCCCTATGCCATGCTTGGGCAGTTTGATGCATCAAACCTTGGGACGTCTCTTTTGTTCGTGCCGGTGGCCTTGTTCGGGACGTGGCTTGGCCTTTGGGCGCATGACAAGGTCAGCGTCAAGTTGTTCTACCGCGTTTGCTACAGTCTACTGTTCCTGACGGGGATAAAGCTGCTCACAGACTCGATTCTTGAGTTCACGGCCTGACACAAGGATTTTGACGCTTCGGGTCCGAAGTATAACTTCCCACCACCTGACCTGTATCAATGCGGGACCGGCCGCATTAGCGTTGTTTTATGCGAGGTCGTCTTCTCTGGATACGGGGCGTCACGGCAGAAGTATAATCCCGTGTTTACCTCCAGATAGAAGTGACTTAAGAGATATCGTTGCTGCAAGAAAAAGCAGAATTGATGGCACTTAAAAAATAAAAAGCCATCTGCAGCCGGAGGAGACTTGGTGTGCATATGGGAGCTTTACTTAAATGCCAGAAAGAATCCTGCAGGTTGCGACGGCAATGTCCGGGCAGGCCAACGATAAAATCACTGAAATCAAGGCTGTTACGCGCGCGACACGTACGCTTGCGCTCAACGCACTGATCGAAGCCGCAAGGGCCGGTGAAGTCGGACGTGGCTTCGGCGTGGTCGCCAATGAGGTCAAGGAAATCTCGCAGCGCGTTACCGTGATCACCGAAGAGCTTGAAAGCATGTTTTTGAAGCTGGCATCGGATCTGGAAGAAACAGCGCAAATGGCCCGTGGTGATCGCTTTTCCGATTTGGCCCGCTACGCTGTCGAATTGATGGACCGAAACCTGTTTGAGCGGTCCTGTGATGTCCGGTGGTGGGCAACAGACGCTGCCGTCGTTGATGTTTGTGTAAACCCGCATGACGAAGCCATTGCCCAGCGGGCGTGTAATCGGCTGGGTGTCATTCTGGATTCCTATACGGTCTATCTTGATCTTTGGGTGGCCGATAAGAGCGGCAATGTTATCGCCAATGGTCGGCCGGATTCGTATCGCCTTAAGGGCCAGAATATTTCGGATCAGGCCTGGTTCCATGAAGCATTGCGGTGCCGCGATGGCGGGCATTACGCCGTTGCTGATGTCGAACAAAACCCGATGCTAAACAACGCCGCAACACCCACCTATGCCACGGCCGTGCGTAAAGGCGGCGATGTGAATGGCGAGGTTATCGGTGTGATGGGTGTCTTCTTTGATTGGGAGAGCCAGGCGCCGATGATCGTCAAGTCACTGAACTTCAGCCCCGAGGAACGCGAACGCACGCGTGTCATGCTGATTGATGCCAACAACCGCGTTCTGGCGGCATCCGACGATAAAGGTATTCTGAGCGAGAAGTTCACGCTTCGGGTCAATGATCCAGCGCGCGGTGCCTATTTGCTTGATGACGGCGCACTGGTGGCCTACGCCCTGACCCCGGGGTATGAAACCTATGAGGGGCTTGGTTGGCGCGGTGTGATCGTGCAGGCACCCAGATCGGAAAACGTCGCCACCGCATAGTTTCCAGATCAAGCGGGCGAACCATATAAACAACCAGAAACGGGTGCCTCAGAAGAGGTGCCCGTTTTTTCATGGTCTATGCGCAGCGCGATAGCGCTTGCCCAATTCCGGGAAACCGGATACGGATGTTGTCACTTTGTTGATAAAGTGTCATTGATGATCCGTTAGAGGGATAAACGCATTTGGAACTGATCCTTGCGAAGATTGCAGTATCGATTGGAACGGTTCTTGGGCTTTCTGTCCTTGCCGAACGCGCAGGACCGCGTGTTGCCGGCGTTCTGTCTGGATATCCGCTTGGAACGGCCATCCTTCTTTATTTCATCGCGATTGAACAAGGTATCGGTTTTGCCAGCGAAAGTGCGGTGTACGCCTTGCCAGGGCTGATTGCGACTTTGACGTTTCTCTACGCTTATTATCTGGTGTCGAGAAAATGCACGCACTTGCCTGTAATCCCGCAGATATTCCTAAGCTCGCTTGGCGCATTCGTCACCTATCTGGGCGTTTCGTGGCTGTTTCAGCTTGCGCCGATGAGTTTGACGCAGGCCGCCGTGATCCTGCTGGTGGCGATATTCGTGGCGCTGATCCTGTTCCGCAAGATCGAGAACGTCCGCATTCTTAACCGGGTTCGTCTGACCAAGGGCGTCGTTATGCTTCGCGCGACCCTGGCTGCGATCATTGTGCTGGTCATCAGTGGCATGGCGGCCTGGATCGGGCCGCGTTGGTCAGGGCTGCTGTCGGGCTTCCCGGTCACGCTTTATCCAATGATGCTGATCCTGCATTTCTCATACGGGGCGGCGCCAGTTCATACCGTCATCCGAAATTTCCCGCGGGGTATGGGGGCATTGTGGGTGTACATCCTTGCGGTGACCCTTGGTTATCCTGTGCTTGGGCTCGGTTTGGGAACGCTTTGTGCCTTTGCTGCCGCGACTGTTTATCTGGTCAGTTACTCCACTTTCGTCTGGTTCCGTCAAAAGTCCGTGCAAGCGGCACGCTGATCTCCTAACATTCAGAGAATACGACAATGATGGTCGGCAAATCGACCACTTGCAGGGAGTAGTCGCTGAATGCAGCAGGTCCAGTCGCTGGTCAGGGCGTTAAGCATCCTCAATGCGCTTGCCGAAAGCGAAGACGGGATGACCTTGACCGAAATTGCGCAACAGGTGAAGTTGCCGCCATCCACGGCACACAGGTTGCTGACAACCATGCAACACGAACGCTACGTGTCGTTCGATGGGGAACGCACACTCTGGTTCGTGGGTGTGCAGGCGTTCAGTGTCGGCAATTCCTTTACAAAGAACCGTAACCTCAGCCAGATCGCCCGGCCTTACATGCGGGCCTTGATGGAAGACAGTGGAGAGACCGTGAACCTTGCCGTCGCAGACGGTGGGGAGGTCATTTTCCTGTCGCAGGTCGAATGCCGTAAAATGATGCGCGCCCTTGTTACACCGGGGCGTCGAGCCCTGATGCATTGTTCGGGTGTTGGCAAGGCCTTGCTGGCCTTCCTGCCAGAAGAGGAATTGCATTCAGTCGTTGCCAAGCACGGCTTGCCCAAGATCACCGAGCGCACGCTTGTCACCCAAACAGCGCTTGAAAAGGATCTCGAAAAGTCCCGTCAGCGCGGCTATGCGCTTGACGATGAAGAACACGCGGTTGGTTTGCGCTGTGTGGCAGGTGTGGTCCGTGATGAAACCGGACAGCCGATTGCAGCACTGTCGCTGTCTGGACCAGCGGCGCGTATCCCCAATGACCATATCGAACAACTGGGCCTCAAGATCCGCAGGGTTTGTGCGGATCTTAGCAGGGAATACGGCGGCAAGCCCGTGTGATCTTGATCCGGGTTACATGCCCGGGCAGGACACGCCGGTTCCACCCAGACCGCAATACCCGTCGGGATTTTTCTGCAGGTATTGCTGGTGGAAATCTTCGGCATAGAAGAACTCAGGCGCCTCGGTGATCTCGGTTGTCACTTCGGCCTGACCGGCGGCTTTTAGCGCGCCATTGTATTCTTCACGGGACTGTTTTGCGGTTTCCAATTGCTCTGGCGTGCGCGTAAACAGCACGGAGCGATACTGGGTGCCAACATCATTGCCCTGGCGCATGCCCTGTGTCGGGTCATGGTTTTCCCAAAATAGTTTCAGAAGGGCAGAATAGGACGTCACAGCCGGATCAAAGACGACCAGAACGACTTCTGCATGGCCGGTCATGCCGCTGCAAACTTCGCGGTAGGTCGGGTTTTTGGTAAGGCCACCCGCATAACCGACGGCGGTGCTATAGATCCCCGGTGCCTTCCAGAAAAGGCGTTCGGCGCCCCAGAAGCATCCCATGCCGAAAATCGCCACTTCCAAATGTGCAGGGAAGGGACCCTTCATCGGGTTGCCGGTCACGATATTGGCGTCAGCAACCGGAAGCTCCTCATCACGTCCCGGAAGGGCGGTTTCTGCGGTTGGCATTTTGGGCTTGTCGGATTTCAGCACGGAGAACATGTCATTTTTCCCGAAGAGTATTTCGCGTTCATGCGTGCAATGTACTCCAGACAGAGACAATAGCAATTCCCCTCTTGATCAAATGTCTTTGAACATTCTTTTGGCAGGGGGTTCGTTCCACCAGATAATCCACACATGAATTCCGTGGAACGGTGTGCTGAGAAGGCCTTTGCGCAAGCTAAAGCATTTGAAATCAATGGCCTTGATGCTGACAGGTGCTTTTTGTCTGCTGATCGGATTGGTGTTTCTGCCATTGCCACCACCGTTTTTCGGTATGGTCTTTATAGCGCTTGGTGTCCCGCTGCTGGCGGCGGGATCAAAACGCACACGGCGTTTCATCCAGCATCTTCGCTGGCGCTACTATCGACATAACGAAAAGGTCGAATATCTTTTGGCTAGGATGCCGGGATTTGTACGGCGACACGGTCATAAAACCAGACCAGACGGCCTGATGCGGTCCCACAAAATGGCGGCATCGGCCAGAGAACGGCTTAAGGGGTAACCCGGCGCACCAGACAATCGGTTCCGGCAGACTTAAGCGTATTGCACGCCTCCGTTGCGGCTGCTGACGTGCCAAAGGTGCCGGTGAGCAAGCGGAAGAACAACCCTTTGCCCTCAATCGAGATACTTACGACCTCATGATCGGCAGCGGCAAGCATGCCGTGCGGTGCAGCCTGAAACTTCGACCAGGCACTTTCGGCCCGCCCGCGTGAGCGGTAAGCGGCAAGCTGCACGGCGTAGTAGGGGCCGTTTGATTGTGCTGCGGTCGGTGCAGGGGCGGCTTGCTGCGCCGATACTGCCGACTGCGCCATTTCCTGGGCAGGGGCATCAGACGCAGGTTGCGTTGAGGTGATCGGGAGTTCGATCATTGGTGCCGGGGCAGGTGGTTGATCGACAATATCCAACTCACCCTGTTCCGTTGGCCGGGAGTTTGATGCGACAATTGCGCCGCTATGTTCGGTCGGCGCGACATCGCCAGCAATGGTCGGGGCTTCAACCACCGGCGCAGAGCGCGGTGCTTCGGCTTGTATAGCTGGTGCCGCTGGCGTCGGTGCTGCCACGGGTGCCAATCTCGGAGCAACATCTGCTGATGCTACCGGTGCTGTACTTGTTGCCGTTGATCGCGATGCGGGCGTTGGTGCAGATGCAGGTGCCGCTTCACGCCGTTCAACGCGTGTCAGTTTTGCGGTGTTTTCGCTGACCGGCATATCCATACGGGTGACGGGACTGGTTCTGTCTTCCGGTTCGGCTTCAACAACGCCGCCGGTTTCATAGAAGCGTCGGTCACGTTCGACCTGTGGCGGATCGGGCAGTTCCGGGCCGGGTGCCACCGTCGCAGAAGCAACCACAGTTTCAATTTCTTCGGAGCGCGCATATTCAGGTGAAGCGGCATCAAGGGCAACCAGACGGCGCTGTGCGAGGCTGTTGATGCTGCCTGAAAGGCGCACACCCAGACCGCAATCAAGATCGACCTTCATGTCAGGCGGGGTGGCCGTCAGCCAGACATAGAGCTTGCGCGCATTTTCATAATTGCCGTCCATATCATAGGAAATCGCCTGCAGCAGGTTGTCCTGTGGACTGCCATCAAGCGAAATGGGGCCGGTTGTCGCACCAGCGCTTTGAGAACTGCTTTGGGCAGCAGGGTTGCCGAAAAACAGACCACAAGCCGCACGGTCAAAGCTTGCCTTTTCCGATGCGGATACCTGATGGGTCGAAGCCGAGGTGATTTCTTGCGAGGACGAGGAGGACCCAAACCAGAGCCCGGACAAATCATCGGTACTGCAAGCAGTCAGAAGCGGCAGAAATGCAGCGGCGCTCATCCATCCCCGGATCTTGCGGGGGCTGTTTTTGGTTGTCGCAGACCTGATTTTCACGCTTCACCTGATCGTCGCTGTATTACAGAAAGTTATATCTTTCCTTTCGGGCAAACACAACTATTGCAAACAGACCAATTACGATCAGGTTTACTTGAAAGTCAGTGGGATAAACAGCGTTGAGAGGCAGGGCAGACGGGCGAGATGTTATCTCATTGCCAAGGGGATCATAATGCCAGCCAGAAGGATCAAAACGGTTACCGCAATCACGATATTGATGATGCCCTTGGTGGCCCGGTTTGCTGTTTCACGGGTCATGCCGGGGTTTTGAGCCCCGCGACGGGTGGAACCACCAGCTACACCGGCACTTTCCGGCGTCAGGATTTTGATAACCTGTTTTTTGTCTTTGCGGGTCGCCTGATCGTATTTGTTTTCAACAATGCGAACTTCGGTGGTGTTCTTGTTGCCGATGGCATCCTTGGCGGAATTCAGGGCAGAACTATAGTCCGAAACGGGTTCCAGTTCCATTTGCTGCCCTGAAGTGCGCATGCATACGACTGTATAGCTTTTGCTCATGACGGCGTTTGACATCAATTTTTTCCGTTTTCGTGTGTCCAACCTCTGCAGAGATATGGCGTCTTTACACGAAAAAGGGAACCTATCCTGACGAATAGGCAAGAGTGTCGTGTAATAGACGCCCTAGTTGGTCATTTTGCTGGCAAGCTGCTTGTATTCTTCGCAGTCGGTGCCGCAAAGCTGTTCAAGACGTGCAAGGTTTTCCTGGGCCATTTGCGGCTTGCCGGTCTGCAGGAACAATTCACCCTGATATTCAAGTGCGCCGACATGTTCCGGGTTGATCATCAGGGCGCGTTCATAATTCTGCGCGGCACTGTCAAAATCGCCCATCTTGCGCTGGCTATAGGCAAGGTAATTATAGAGATCGGCGTTTTCGGAATCTTCTTCGAGCATGGTTTCGATCTTGTCGATCGCCATCTCGTACATTTCTGTATCAACCAGTTCGGTCACAGCCGAAAGATCGGTTCCCTCGGAGCTCCAGCTATCCGAGCTTCCCATCGCAAAAGCGTTGCCTGCCAGAAGCGGGGTGGCAAGCATCATCACCACAGCACATGCCTTGATCATTTTTGGGGTTTCACCATCACGGTTCATCGTCGTACCTTTCTTTGATCTTGTTTGGCATTAATACGTGCGTTGGGACGCTCTGAAAGTGTGATTTATCACAACTGGAAGTTTTGCCTAGTCACTTGTTGGTGAGAATTGTGTCTTTGAAAGGGCGTTGTTCGTGGGAGTAATCGAAACTCTTGCTTTGGGGATGGGCGGGGCCTGGGCCAGCGGTGTAAATCTATATGGCACCGTGGTTGTTCTGGGCTTCATGAACAATTTTGGTTTGCTTGATTTACCGCCCGAACTTCAGGTTTTGGGAAGCTGGTGGGTGCTGGCGCTGGCCATCTTCCTGTATCTGATTGAGTTCGTAGCAGACAAAATTCCGATCGTTGATAGCGTCTGGGACGCCATCCACACCTTTATCCGCATTCCTGCGGGGGCGTTGCTTGCTGCCGGTGCGTTGGGCGGCCTTGATATCGGTTTGGGGGATGGTGCGCAAACCGCCATTGCGCTGCTGGTCGGCGGGACTGTTGCAGCCGGAAGCCACTTCACCAAGGCCGGCAGTCGGGCTGCGATCAACACATCGCCCGAGCCTTTTAGCAACAGCGTGGCCTCTGTTGCCGAAGATGTCGCGGTGTTTGGCGCGCTTTACACCGTTGTGTTCCACCCGGTGGTCTTCTTCGTGCTGCTTGCTGTTTTTATCCTGCTTCTGGTTTGGCTCGTGCCAAAGATCTGGCGCTTCATCGGTCAGGTGTTTGGCAATGCCCGTCATCCATCAGTGGCCTACGCCCAGACACGTGCTCAGCAGTCAGTCACCGGTGCAGGCATGACAAAAATCGATCTGTCCGGGGCAGGCGGCAGAACCTTGCCGCCATCTGAAAGTCCGAAGCTGCCACCTGAATAAAGAGACGTTTTGATAAAAGAAAAGCCCGCAAGCATATGACTTGCGGGCTTTTTGTTTGTTTATTTTGGCTTGATCAGAAATCAGCCTCGATAACGCGATCACGGATTTCAGCCGCCATCGTATCACCCAGTTCCTCAATGCCGTAAGTCTTCTGGTGTTTGAAGCCGATACGACGAACCGAAGCAGTTTTTTCTTCGGCTTCGCGTTTACCAAGCGCCAGGATCATCGGAACCTTGGCGTGGCTGTGCTCGCGGACCTTGTAGTTGATTTTCTCGTTACGGGTATCGAGCTCAACAGTGAGGCCCTTGGCTTCAAGCGCTGCCTTGACTTCATGTGCATAATCGTCGGCGTCATTGGTAATGGTGCAGACAACCGCATGAACTGGAGAAAGCCACAGCGGCAGGCGACCGGCATAGTTTTCGATCAGAATGCCGATGAAGCGTTCGAGCGACCCAAGGATCGCACGGTGCAGCATGACCGGACGGTGTTTTTCACCATCTTCGCCCATATAGGACGCATCCAGACGTTCCGGCAGAACAAAGTCGGCCTGAAGCGTGCCGCACTGCCAGTCACGACCAATCGCGTCACGCAGCACAAACTCAAGCTTCGGCCCATAAAACGCGCCTTCACCCGGGTTGACTTCAAGGGCCAGACCCGCTTCTTCAGCCGCTTCGCGAAGGGCCGCCTCGGCCTTGTCCCAGATCTCGTCAGAACCGGCACGCACTTCCGGACGGTCGGAGAATTTGACAAGAATGTCGGTAAAGCCGAAATCCTTGTAAACCGACTTCAGAAGGTCACAGAAAATCTTGGTTTCCGAGACGATCTGGTCTTCGGTGCAGAAGATATGCGCATCATCCTGAATGAACTGGCGCACGCGCATGATGCCGTGCAGACCGCCGGACGGCTCATTGCGGTGACAGCAGCCAAATTCCGCCATACGCAGCGGAAGGTCGCGATAGGACTTGCTGCCAAGGCGGAATATCTGCACGTGGCACGGGCAGTTCATCGGCTTAAGCGCCAGAACACGTTCCGGATCATCTTCATCCGGGGTCGTGGTGAACATGTTCTCGCGGAACTTTTCCCAGTGACCGGATTTTTCCCAAAGCACACGATCGACAAGCTGCGGCGTACGCACTTCCTGATAACCGGCTGCATCAAGGCGATCACGGATATAGGTTTCAACCTTGCGATAAAGCTTCAGACCCTTGTCATGCCAGAAGACCGATCCTTGGGCTTCTTCCTGCATGTGGAAGAGGTCCATTTCGCGGCCAAGGCGACGGTGGTCGCGCTTTTCAGCTTCTTCAAGCATGTGCAGATACGCATCAAGGTCTTCCTTGCTTTCCCAGCAGGTGCCATAGATACGCTGCAGCATTTCATTGTCGGAATTGCCACGCCAATAGGCGCCGGCAACCTTCATCAGCTTGAAGGCCTTGCCGATCTTGCCGGTCGACGGCGCATGCGGGCCACGGCACAGGTCGATGAAATCGCCCTGGCGATAGCAGGTGATGGTTTCGGTTTCCGGCAGATCACGGATGATCTCGGCCTTGTATTTTTCACCCTTGTCCAGGAAGAACTTGATCGCTTCATCACGGTCCCAGACCTCACGCACGATCGGCTCGTTGCGTTCGATGATCTTGTGCATCTGCTTTTCGATCTTGACCAGATCGTCGGGCGTGAAGGGCGTTTCGCGGGCAAAGTCGTAGTAGAAACCGTTCTCGATGGACGGGCCAATCGTGACCTGCGTATCGGGATAAAGTTCCTGAACGGCTTCAGCCATGACATGTGCGCAATCGTGACGTATCAGCGGCAGAACCTCTGCATGGCCCTTGGTCACGATTTCGATAGTCGCGTCAGTGTCAATCTCGCGCGCGAGGTCGCGCACTTCACCGTTGACGATGATGGCAAAGGACTTCTTTGCCAGCGAAGAACTGATGCTTTTGGCGACATCGAACCCCGATACCGGGCCGTCAAATTCGCGTACGGCACCATCGGGAAGGGTCAGGGCAATCATGGTTGGCTCAACTCTGCTTTATCTGCGGGCATAATTCAGTAATGCACATATACGACCCGCATGTTTACGCGGGGTAAATGCACAAGAAAAGGAATTTCAGGATGAGGTCAAGTTCGCTCTTTGAAAAAAGCGACTTTCGGGACAGCACGGACCGCCGCAACGCCAATCTGGCGTGCAGTGTTTTCGGCGATCTTCAACTTTTTGTCGGCAAAGCCGTGCATTGACACTATCCCGTAAGGTGAAGAGCCAATATAACAGGACAAACTTGTAGAGCAAGACGCAAGCCGTTGCCAAAAGCGCGTTTTGTCAAAAACATGAAATTGGCGCCACCAACGCCAAAACAGGGAGCCCCAAATGTCGAGCCCGGAAGTCCGCCGGAACATCATGATTTTAAGTCTGTGCGTTGCGCTGTCTGCCAGTGCGATGTCGCTGATCTTTACTGTCGCGGCCGTGATTGGCTTTTCACTTGCCAGTGACAAATCCCTCTCAACCCTGCCGGTTGCCTGCATGATGATCGCCATGATGGCAATGACGGCCCCATCGGCCGTGATCATGGCCAAGAAGGGGCGTCGGTTTGGTTTCTGGATGGGGGCTGCCATTGCGATGATGGGCGCGGTGTCGGGAATGGGCGCGGTTTACTACGCCAATTTCTGGCTGCTTTGCGTGGCTTGTGCCTGCATCGGGGCGGGCAACGCCATTGCCATGCAGTATCGTTTTGCCGCAGCCGAAGCCGCACCGGCAGAATTCCGCGCGCGTGCAATTTCCTACACCATGCTGGGTGGTTTGGCCTCGGCCTTTATCGGACCGAACCTGGCAAGCTTTGCCCGTGACTGGTTTGACACGGTGCCGTTCCTTGGCACTTTCGTGGCCTTGATCGGTTTGCAATTCCTGTTGGTGATCGCCATTGGTCAGCTGCGCTTGCCCGATATGCGCGGGCACAAGCATCCGGAACCGGCACGCCCGCTTAAAACCGTGATGGGGCAGCCGGCTGTGATTGTTGCGATCATTGCAGGCGCGCTTGGCTATGCGGTCATGAGCTTTGTAATGACGGCAACGCCGCTT
>TARA_B100000674_G_scaffold499419_1_pt1 | contig 14900 bp, 12 predicted proteins | sample TARA_B100000674 | Tara Oceans TARA_B100000674 (sample SAMEA2622759) | marine metagenome | biome: marine biome (ENVO:00000447); feature: surface water layer (ENVO:00002042); material: "saline water (ENVO:00002010), including plankton (ENVO:xxxxxxxx)" | depth 5 m
GCTCTTTCCCTAAAATTCGCAAGGTAGCCGTGAAAAGACGCTTACTACCAAAGTTGACTTTGGGGCTCTCCAAAGATCGAACTCAGACGATTAATGAACTCTCAGACGTAAAGGATTGCGCCATTATCTGGGGGAAACTTGCAGCTGACGGGGGGATCAGCGGGTGGATGCCGAAATCACGGAATCGGTGTATACCTTGCTTGCAGTGAAAGCACTTATTGATCAAGTGGTGGTGATGATTGAAGTTTTCTGTTGTATGTGTTAGTTCAAAAATAAAAATTTGAGGTTGAATGTTAATGTTGTTTGGATGATTGTAATGTTATTGTTCAAATGATATTTTTTTCACTTAGTATTCTAATTGTTGTGTGGAAGTCATTAAAATTTTTGTCGGTATCTTTTTCTAGATAACTTTGAACGAATTTCTTGATTTCTTTTTGAGTTATTTTTTCATCTATGAAAACTTCGATGACTCTTTTTCGCATGTCTCGAATTTTTGGTATATCGAGCCCCAGTCTTTCGATGGTTTGTCTCGCTGCTTCGTCGCCGCTATTTTTAGGAGTTATTCGTCCATCAACCATATAAGAAAACCTGTCTTCGCACTCGGGAACAAACGGAGAGACTAGATTATCTGGATCAAACCAGTCACCTTTCAGGTTTCCGCAATGTTTAGGTTCAGATTTCGTTAAAATGTTTTGGCAAGAAAATAACATATTGCTGAAATCTAATGGATCGACTTCTTCATTACTTTGTGGGTTGAAATGTTCTATGTGGGAGTCTTGCAATGTTAATCGTCGCTCGCAGTAGCAGCAGATTGATCCTTGTTCTTCGAGTAAGGCATCTTGCACTGATCTTTTCGGTTTTCCAGATAAAGTTTTGTAAGTCGGTGTCCAATCATCATTCGCCATGCTTTTCCAATTAGAAAAACATTCTGGTTCTTTTTTTTTCTCAATATATTTCATTTTCCGATCATCTGCTTGCGTTTAATCAGGACGTTAGCCTTCATTAGTTCAGAGTCTGCTCCAATTCTGCTTTGTAAATTTTCTATCAAATCTTTTGCGCTCATCAGTTTATCTTCCTCTATGTACTGATATATGCGGCATAGATCTTTACTGATGTCGTCCGGCCGAGTTGTTTCTAACCCCATTAAATCTTCAAGTATTCTCTCGACCGGTTGACCATACGATTGCGATGGACGTGTTGAACGGAGTTCGCCCTCATCCATTCTAAGAATTATTAGGCTTTCTGCCTTTACATGATTAATTACATGGGGAGAATGAGTCGAAATAAGGAACTGGCAGTTTGGAAATACTTCAGTAAGCATAGGTACCACCATTCTTTGCCATTTAGGATGAAGATGCAAATCGACTTCATCGATCAGAATGACGCCATTTCCATCTAGCGGGTTCTCAAGATTGGGATTTGCAATGGCGAGCCTACGAGCTAAGTCACCGATCATTGCCATCAAGCATTTCTCTCCGTCGGAAAGTTGGTTGACGGTAATTCTGATCCCTTTTTTTTCGATCTCCATTCTCAAGGGATTACGTCGAACTGTGAGATTTCGGAAGTCCGGCATAAAGTGTTTTAGTGCTTTACGAACAGCATCCAATTGTGGGTCTGGAAACTGGAAGTCGCTGGGTTTAATTAAATCATTAATATATTTTCTATTCTCGTTTTCGAGATCTTCTCGCTCCCTATACCACTCGAAGAATGTTCGAAAGTTCGCACCACTGGTGAGAGATTCATCATACGTCGACAGTATATCGAAGCTATGCTTTTCACGAATTCTCAACGGTATATCGAGAACCGCACGGTTTACTGGGTAATAGGCAAATAGGTTCAGGTTAACATGACCATCGTGTTCAGATATTTCAGCTTGTACTTGCTTTGCTGCTTCCGAGGCGCCCGATAATTGAGACGCAGCCCCCTTTCTGCTGTAACCTTTTCGTACTTTTGCAATGCTCCAGCTTAACTCCTTGTTTCCATCACATATGATCAAGCTAATATCCGAGTAATGCTCGCCATTTCTGATATCAGCTTCAGTTATAGGTCGCCCTGATGCCCCACTATGCTTAATTCGATTAACTAGCCACGAGAAAAGAATCGCCGTAGCATCTAAGACACTTGATTTTCCTGAACCGTTCATGCCGACAAACACATTTAGTTTTTGGTGCAGTTCTAAAGGTAGACTTGCTGCCCCTCTGAAATTGCCGAGTTTTATGCTCTTGATATGCATGAGTATATTCTTTCTGGTTCAGGCTTAGCGGCAGAGTTAAGATGTGGTTTCAAGCCTACCTTGATGCCATAGATAGCAGCTTTCTGAAACATCGATTTTGAACATTTGCAATGCTATAAGTGAATACTTCGCGGGCATTCTAGTCCTTTAAGCTGTTCGAAGCATTTGCTCAAATGTCCCCTTTAGGTCTTGTGGCTCAAGAAACTTGGAAATGCGACTTCCGAAGTACTAATGCGTTTGAAGGGCCAAATTCGAACTATTGTTGCATTCACGACTGTAGTGATAAATCCTGAGGGAACTTCACTGTTTTGCGATAGCTTGCCCGATTTACAGAGATGCCGACTGTCAGATTGTTGAGAATCTCACGATGAGCTAATATCAAGATCATGGCTAGCGGATCCTGATAAGCCTCTAGTAGCAGAAACATCTTCCAGTTTCGTAAAGCACGTGCCGTCAAGCTAGGCTGCTGGTGTATGGTTTTCCGCGTGCTGAGATATCGCCGCCAGAGCGCAGGGGTGTTGCGATGTCGCGCAAGTGGTCGGGGCTTATAACAACGTTTCGTTTTGGTTAGGTGTTCACCTTTTTTGCGTCGTGCATTTCGATCAAGCACCCCAAACCGCTCTTCCAGCTTGTTTTTGCTACAAGATCGGTCCAACTGGCTTGCCTTCATTGCCTGCCCATCCGCACTCACCAAAACCATGCCATTGCCACGTAGCCTGAGGCTGATGTCATATTCGGCTAAAACCCTGTGCGCTTCCTGCCAATTCTTGGCCTTCCCCAAACCCTCAAGTATTTCCTCTCGATGTTTCAACACATGCCGCTGGAATGATTCTTGCCAGGTATGGGCTTCATAGTCCCGCGCAGCAGGTGAGAGCATGTTTGGATCACGCTCTTTGCCATCAGTCATACCAGGATCAATGGCGAGACCATACTTCTTCTCCATCTCGCGCGAGACCTTGGCGAGGATCTTAAAATCCCGACGTGGTGTAACGACCTTGAGGGTTTCCGGATGTACCTTGTTAAAGGCGATGTGCATGTGGAAATTATCGGTGTTGATATGCGTACCTGCTGCGCGCTGATGATCTGAATAACCAAGTGCCTTGGCATATTCGGCCTCTATGGCCATCAGATCCTCTTTGGTCAGTTTGTCCTGTTCGCCAGAGCGGAAAGAAATGACAAGGTGATAGGTCTTATCGGCGATATCGGGCTTTTGCCGCCGAACCGCTTCGATCTCCAGTAGGGCCAGATCAAGATCCTCGATATTTGTGCCGGCATCGCAATTGCGTATCCAAAACTGATGGAGTTTCTCACCTTTCTCCTCGGCTGCAGCGATGTATTCGCCAAGCCGGGTATAATTATCCGGCACACCAGATTTCTTGCCGATCCGGGTTGCAATCATGATTTGTCCTGCAGGTTCTTGCCAGGCTGAAGCTGCATCCGGATATCGCCAATGGCGGCTTTGAGCTCTTTCTGGGTCGCCTCGATGTCGCGGTTCAGGCTGTCGAACTTCAGCAAGAGATCAGCCGAGAGCGGCTCATCAAGCGCGAGCTTGAAGAGATTGCCCAAGCGGGCCTGGTCGGCATTGACCTTGAGCAGATCCCGAATGCCCTGCCACGCGGCAAAGTCGCTGGCACTGGGCAGTTTGGTATTCATCAACAACCGTTTGAGCAGTTCCGAGCGGGACAGGCGCAGCTGGTGGGCAAGCTGATCGATGCGGGCTTTCTCTTCGTCGTTGAGATAGGTTTTGATAACGTGACGTTCGGTGGCCATTTCTTGTTTCGCTATTGCCCGGAAGATCTTGTGGGAGAATCGCCCGGCAACATTTCGGCTCGGATACTCTCGGGAAGGGTGGCATCAAAACCGCCAACCAGATTGACGATATTGCGTGTGAACTCCGCGCCGAACTTGCGCTCATAGACCTCTTTGGCCTTTGAGATGAGATGAGGCTCCCTTTTGTCGGGATTGCTGTAATTGATCAGGTTTGCAAAATACCTTGGATCAAAGTTGATGGTCTTGGCGAAGACCACGTTGCGATCCCGATCACAGACTTCAAACTCGACCATCTCGATCAGGTTGTCGTCTTCTGTCATGCGGCGATAATCGACAAAGCACCAGGTCACTTCATAAAACTGATCGCCCTTTGCAATACGACCATTTTCATCAAAACGGGCAAGGGGGATGCCTTCGATGATGGCCTGACGCAGTTCGTCCTGACCCTTGCTGATTTTCTGACCGAAGATCGAGAGGCCTTTGGAGCGATAGGCAAACATCCAGGGGATGTTGCGCAGGGTCGCATCGTGGAAACGGTAGCCTTCTGCTTCAATCCAGTTTTCCAGCATGGCGAGTGCAATTTTGGGCGAGATCCAGATGCCGGTTTCTTTGCGGATGATGTAGATCACCCGGTCAAACTGGGTCAGAACGACGCCAAGAATCTTGAGAGAAATGCCCTCCATGCCGCGTTTGCGACTGCTGCCTTTGGTCTGGTTCTTGCGCACATAGGGACACCATTCAAAATTATCGGCATTGAAATAATCAAACCCGGTAACCGGTTTGCCTGTGTGGCGGCCATAGGGGCGATCGGTATGAGGAAGCTCCTCATAGAGCCCCACCAAGCGGATCGGGTTGTCACACGCGGGGCACACGGCATACTCACGTTGCTTGTTACCCGAGACCTGATACCAAGGCTCAAGTTTTCTGGTGTCACGTTCAAAGGCCGTCCGCTCGATGTCTTTCTCCTCAATCGTACCTGCCTGCAATTTATAAACGTGCATTATCTGATCTCCCGGCGACGGTCTCACGGATGGAAGAACCGATATTATAATGGTTTATGACACTGTTCCACCATGCAGCCCCCAGCTTGGGGACAGATGCCTTCTGCTCGGCAAGGTAGAGGCATTGCAGGAGGGTCGGCAGATCAAGCGAGAAGGTATTCTCGCCTGCCTGCAGGGCGAAGACCAATGCCGGACCGCACACGTTGCAATCAAGGTCCTGAGCCCCTTCAAGATTGGCGCGTTTTTCAAAAATGTCCTTTACATGCTGGTCGGTCATGAGGCGTTCTCCTGGTAAAATGGCAAAGAGAAAAAAGGTGCCGGTGGCGTGCATCGTGCGACCGGCTCAAAGGAAGAGAAGCGGGATCAGACGGCCAAGTTGGCAGCCTGCTGCTCGCGCCCCCGTGCTCTGGTTTTGGCTTTCGGTTTGGTAAGGCCGAGCTGTTCGGTGACAAAGCGTTTCAGCGCTTCAAGGCCGCGTTCCCGATGGATGTCGTTAAAATCGGTCAGGCCTTTGGCTTTTTCATCATCACTCAAATCCGGACGCAGGATCTTCGCGCCGGTCAGCTCAGAGGCGCGCTCAGCTCCCTTGATCCCGGCATTGACCTTCTTGGCATGATCGTCATCGGCGGCAATTACCAGAGGACGATCCGGATGCTTCTTGTGAATGGCTTCTGCTACAGATGCGAGATTGCCAGAATCAAGCGCAACCACGACCGTCAACCCGCTGGCCATATGCAGGCTTTGGCCGGTGGAATAACCCTCAGAAATGACCATCGGGCCTTTGGGATCGCCTTCAATGACATGCATCAGACCGCGCTTCTTCCCATCCTTGAGATACATCTTGGTGCCATCGGGATGGATGGTCTGGATGTTCTCTATAAAACCTTTGTCATTGGCCATCGGCATGAGCAGGTTGCCCGATTGATCGATCCGCAGATCGCCAGTAGGCACCTGTTTGTGCCGCAGATAGGGGTGATTGCTCGGCGCTGGTTCGGCGTTCTGGAATATCCCATAGGCCCGTTTGGCTACAGCCCGATATTGCGCACGGAGTTCCTGTTCCTGGGCCGCCTTGCGGGCTGCAGCTTCGGCTCTGGAATGTTCCAGCTCCTTGGGGTCGATCTTGGCGCCGGTCGCCACCCATTTCACCGGGTCCTTTCCGGACTTGTAATTGGTGATGTTGCCTGCCGGAAGCCCTTCGAGGAACCCGCGATAGGAACCACTTTTCTGGCCCTTGCGGTCTCCTTCAACCGCTACCCGATGCCATTTGCCATCCATGGTCGGTGGCCCATCGAGGATCAGACCGTTTTCTCTCAGCGCCTCCGCAAATTCCTGTTCCGGGCTGATCTTCGGCTCAGGGGTTTTGGCTTTGGTTTCCTGCCAGCGTTTGAAGGGTTCAAGCTCCATATCATCTCGCGCATACCAGGCTTTGGCGCGACGATCCCATTTTGCCCCGAGCGCCTTGGCCTCGTCCTTTTCACTGAATGGTACATTGAGATAGATGCGTTTGCGTTCGGTACTGGTGTCCTGGTTTGGAGCCTGTGACATCTCATCACTCATGGCATTTTCCTTCTGTCGTTCAACAGCCGGGGTTTGGGCGATGGTATTGGCCTGTTCTTTGGCTTTGACCGGCATCAGGCTTTGACGCAGATCCGGCTCCATGATCCATGTGCGGATGTTTTCCGCATCCCGCGCAGCGGTGAACAGCGCATTGCGATCTTCTTTGATCGCTTTCATCCATGAGCCGACATAGGCGGCATGGCGTTCCGGATAGTGGCCAAGGCCAAGCTCGGTGGTCATCATGTAGCTTGCGATCTCGGCACGGAGTTCCTCTTTGGCGTAAACTTCCGAGCCAAACGGCCCGAACTCGCGGGCCATCCGCGATCCATGGCCGGTGGCATGGCCAAGCTCATGCAGGGCCGTGGCGTAATATTCGTACTGGCCTTTGAAGGCGGCCGGGTGGGGCATGTGGATCTGATCTATTGAGGACCGATAAAAGGCCCGGTCATTCTGATCATGGAAGATCGGCACACTGCCCTGTTTTAGGATCTGTTCGGCCCGCTCAACCGGGCTGAAGGTCGGTTCCGGTGCGATGTAAGGGGCAAGGCCATCGATCTGTTCGGCATTAAACACGACCGCATGAAACACCCTTGGCCGATCAAGGCGAACTTCGCGGGTTTTCGCAACACCCTTGTCGTCGAGGACCGGCTTGCCGTTGTCATCGAGCACTTTCTCGCGCTCGGACCATTTCCAATATTCGATCATGGTGCCTTTTTCGCCTTTGCGGACTTGCGCGTCCTGGGCCGCTGCCTGGCGATAGGTCATCCAGCGCGGATCGGAGCGCCCGCGCATTTCAAGCCAGAGCGCATTGATGCCGCGATAGTCTTTGCCAGAAACCGGATTGAACGGGGCCATGCGGACTTTCCCCGGTTCCCATGGCTTTTGCCAGGGCGCGGTGCCTGCTTCGATATGGCCAAGCAGTTCTTCGACCACCTGATCACGATAGCTTTTCTTATCAGCCATGGTTCGAACCCTCCGCGTCAGCGGTCGGATCAATCCCGTCAAAGTGACTGTCGAGCGCGTCATCAGAGGAAAGCGCGTCCTCAGCAAAAGCCCCCATGGCCTCGGCAATGTCCGGATCGACCGGTACAGGGCCAATCTGGCTTTCGCTGTTGATCATCGAGGAGGCGAGGGTGAGATAGTCCTGGTCATTGAGGGCTGCGGACGCAGGCGTGGTTTTGTCGGGTGTATTGGGTGTCTTCATGGTTTGGTTCCTTTGAGAGAGGTGGAGGGCATGGAAGAGATCGTCATTTGGGGCGGAGTCATGCGCGAACGGCGTGAAAGCTCGCGATCCAGGAAATAGAGCTTTTGACGGCCAAGGATGGGGGGCAGACCGGCAACAAAGATCAGCGCATCACCGGGGACCGGTTTGCGGCCCTCGGTATCAATGATCTGCAGGCGCATGCATTCATCAGGCGTGAGAAGGGGACGGGAGGTCTCGGCAAGATTGTCCGAGACCGATCCGAGATCTCCCATCCGGCCAGAGCGCGATCTGCGTTTCTGAACGATGGTTGCTTTGCCGGTCATATCCGAGAGCAGCTTGGCGGTTTCGAGTTTGTTTGGCGTGAAGGCGACCCGTATCTTGCAGTTGGCCATGATTGATTCATCGCGCCCGTAATGCTTGAAGAGCTGTTCGGTGTTCTGAACGATGATCATGGCTTTGAGGCCATAGCCTGCCATGAAGGCCAGAGATTCCTCGAAGATCTCCAGCTTGCCGATGGAGGTGAACTCATCGAGCATCAAAAGCAGGCGGTGCTTGTATCCGGCAACTGTCTGGCCAGATCCGAACTCCATGCGTTCGGTCAGACGACGCATGAACAGGTTGAGGATGATGCGCAGCAGGGGCCGCAAGCGATCCTTGTCGGCAGGGGAAACGACAAGGAAGAGTGCCATCGGCGCATCGCCGTTCATCAGATCATGCAGACGAAAATCGCTGGTGGCCGTATTACGCGCAATGATCGGATCAGCAAAGACGGTTAGCTGTGTTTTGGCGGTCGAATGCACGCCAGAGCGTTCTTGCGGGGCCTTGATCATCATGCTGTTGGCCCCGCGCCGAACTTCCTTGTTCACATGGGCTTTGCCGTGATCAAAGGCAGCCATTTCGGCCAGAATATGCTCGAAATTGTCATCGGCCTGTTCAGACTGGCCGTCTTCGCTTGGTTGTCCGGTGATGCCGGACAGGAAGATGTTCACATCGTCAAAGCAGGCAATCCGGTTTTCATCGCGTCTTACCCGATAGATGACATGGAGCAATACGACCGAGAGCCAGCCCCAGCCTTCCTCGCGCCAGTAATTACCCGACATGCCCTTGCCGTCCGGATCAATGATCATCGCGGCAATGTTCTGACAGTCGGCAATATCCTGTTCGGAGTCGATCCGAACTTCGGCCAGCGGATTAAACCGTGCCGAGCCCGAAGGTGCGGCAGGTTCAAACCGCAATACCCTGTGACCAATGCTGGCAAGCCAGCCGCCGGTCTTGGCAAAGTTCTCGCCTTTGATATCAAGGCAGAGAATGCTTTCGCGCCAACTGAGCAAGGTCGAGAGGATCAGGCTGACACCCTTGCCGGTACGGGTTGGTGCCCAGACCAGGACATGCTCCGGCCCGTCATGGCGCAATTCTCGCACCCGGCCAAACCATGAGGGCCAGCCACCGATCACAACACCGTTTTTGCGAAACAGGCGCGATTTCTTGAGATCCTTCAGCTTTGCCCAGCGGGCGGAGCCATGCAGCTCATCGCCCTTGCGATTGCCTTTGAGGGTGCTGTTATTGGCACGAGCAGCCAGCGCCAGCACGCCGAACATGCAAAGCAGCCCAGTGATGCCGATCCAAAGGGCCGGATAGAGCATTTCATCGGGAAGACCAGCCGGGTGCGTGGCGGCATCGAGCGACCATCGCCACCAGCGCAGATCAAGCGCGTCAAAACCAACAGCCAGATGCCATTGCCACAGAATGGCAGAGATCATGGCAAGCAGGATGAAGGGAAGGGAGAGGCGGTAAAGAGCGGTCATCACACCACCTCCTTGCCGTCTTTGATCACATAGCGGTCATTGCGGGGTTCCCAGATATCGGTGATGCGACGCCAGCCATCGGCGTTACGTTTGATCTGAACAACGACATCGACCAGTTCGGCCAGAAACTCCGGCACGCGAGGCATGGTTTCACCGGCCCAGGCGATGTTCTGATCGAACTTGCGGTGAATGGCTTGCCAGGGGCTTTCAGCATGGATGGTGCACATAAAGCCGGTGACACCGGAATTAAGGGCCGCCAGTGCGGCAAAGGCGTTCTGGGTGCTGATCTCACCAAACAGAATATGATCGGGCGTGATCCGCATCAGGTGATCATAGATCTCGCGCCAGCCGACCATGCCGCTGCCGCTGCCGGTCCCGGCCTCTCGGGCCGCGATCAAGCCATTGCCATCCCAGAACTGTTCGATATGCAGCTCTGGTGTGTCCTCGATGGCGAGCACACGGCGGGCAGGATCGACGGTGGCCAACAGCATGTTGAGCAGGGTGGTTTTGCCGGTGTTGGTCGCGCCACTGATGATCATGTTGGCGTCAGTGTCGACCTTGTCGATCAGATAATCGCGGATGGCTGGTGTCATGCCAGCCTGTTCCCAGGACGGGGTGAAGGGATGCTTGCAGCGGATCGCAAGGCTCAGATGTGATCTGACTGATGCACCGACGAGGATCTCGCAGCGATGATTACCAGGCAGGATGCAGGAGAGTTTTGGATTATCGTCGGGATTGAACTTCAGGCCGCGCTGGTTTGCGAGGCTGATTGCAATTCGCTCAATGGCGGCCAGTGTAAGGGCTGCGTCCTCGATCTCGCGTTTGCCTTCCCCGCGTCGTTCGGTAACGACGCGGTGCGGGCGGTTCATGCGGATTTCGACGGTGGAGAGATCGCCGTAATAGTTGGCCAGAGGGCCGAGGATCTTTTCAAACAGGGGATTGGGGGAAAGGGCGTTCATTGCAGCCACCCCCAATTCCCAAGGCAGGCGGATTTCACACCATTTGTATGAGAAGGGTAAGACCAGCCAGAAGAGGGAAATCCGACGCGGACATAGCCTTGGAAACTTCCGTCTGCATCTGATCCCTGATCGTAGTATTTGGCTCTGACCGGGGAATAGGCATTGTACGTTTTGCAGGTGTTAGAGGCCGTGCCGATAACCTCACCATCTTCACGAATGGTCTTGCGTGTTCCGACTGAGCTTGTACTGGTGCAGTGATAAGCGGCGTCATAAACGTGCGCATAGTTTTCAAACACACCACATGGACCGCTGGATTTGTTCGAAGAAACCGGGTTTTCAAACCGTCCATGCGTTACAGCAGCCCACGTAAATTCATTGTAGCATTTGTTCCCAAGACTGAGCGGGTCGGCTTCACCAATGACGACTTTGTGCACCGAGCCGTCCGGGCGGTCATAGGATTGCACCAAGTCCCGAGCATCAAAGCGTGTGCAGCCTTCATAAAAATGCTCGCCGTTTGTTGCAGGCGCTTCGCCTGAATAGACATAGGCAGTTTGCGGTTCGCCCGGCAGAACTTCGCTGGTCTTGATGTTGAAGCGTCCCCTTGGGGTGCTTTCGATATAGACCGTAGTCAGGCGATAGGCGAACAACTGGTCATCATGGTTTTGCCAGCCGGTGGTCTCGACATGATGCGGGTAGGCAACCTCGCTATCCTGACATTCGGTGACATATTTCGGAATGCTATCTAGCAGGTAGTAAAACCGCTCGCGACCATAACTGGTGCCAGCCGCCAGATCATGGTTCCAGAGTGAAGGATTGTCACAGCCATCAATCGTCGATTGGATGGCAATATTGGTGCTGTCGGGTTTGCATTCGGTGATGAATTGCTCAACCCCGTTGACCACGATCTGTTTGCGGCTTTGGCGGGTGACTGTGCCTGCCGCCTGATTAATGATCGGTGCGCAGACTTCCTGACCGGCAGCGTTCTTGTAAACCGTTTCGTGCAGGTACTCCGTGCCATTGTCCGAGCAGGCATCTGCCTGCCAGGTGGTGCCGTTCAGCTCATAGATATGGCGACCGGTCTGATAGGAACGACCAGCGGCAAAATCATGCCGGATGGAACAGCCATCAGTGACAGAGACCAGCGGAACCGATGCAATTTCTTCGGACGGTTCGCAACTGCGCACCTGGACTTCATTGTTGCTGGCATTGACATACACGAGGGACGCCTGCGGGACAGCCATCATCTCGTTATAGTCAAGATAGACCGAGCAGGCCGAGGCCTTCTCGGTGATGTCAAAGACCTTGTCTTCATCCTTCAGGCAATCAGTGACTTCCTGACGGTTGCCGCCGCCATCGGTGTAATACAGCAGATACTGTGCGGTTGCCTGGCGTGTTTCCATATCGATGGTATCGCCGCAAACTGAATAGCTGCGATCCAGCGGATAGCGATCTGCGCCGTCTTCGCAGGCCCCCGCGCTTACATTGCCGCCTTCGGTGGTTTCGACACGGCTTTGCTGGACGGCAACAAGTTGGGCTAGGTCAACGCGGATGTTGCAGCCTTCGGTCGTAACACGCACGGTCGGTGCGCTGCTATCTTCCTCAACATCAAGAGCTGATGGTGTCGAGTACCCTGCAGCATCGGCATTCTTTGAGGCATTTGATCCGACATTGTTTGAGGCGCCGGTATCGGCTTCAGCGCTTTCGGTTTCCTTTTCTTCCTTGTCGTCCTCATCCTCGACATCATTCAAGCGCTGCAGAGCGGCAAGTAGAGTTTCCTGATTTCCCTCGATGGTCACAGGGGACGAGGGATCAAGCTCGGGGCTGTCCATATTGAACTGGGCGACAAAATCGTTTGAATCGAGTGGTTCCGATTTGCCGTCTTTTTCAACGCCGGTCAGCACCAGTTGAGCGATCAAATGGTCCTCAAAGGTGACATAGCGGGCATAAGCCTTGGCGGTAACACCTTCGGTCAGTTTGGGAGGCGCACCAGGGACATCTACCAAGCCAAGATCAATAGCCATTGGTTCGTTTTCTGAGACAGCCGTGCGGGTTTTGGCGCGGGTGACGATATTCACCTTGCGCACCATTTCCTCGATGCCTGGCTCGGATGTTGTACCGGTTGTTTCTTGCATCTGAGCCAGTGCTGGAGAGACCAGGCAGGACGACAGGAGCAAACACCAAAGGGTTCGTTTGTTCATGCTTTTACTCCACATTTGCGATGTACCAGTCCGTTGCCGGACGGATCTGAAGGCGGGTGCCTTGGGGGATGGTGATGATGGGTTGCAGCGAGAGCGTCTCTTCAAGGACGCTGGCGCTGATTTCGCCAAAGCGGGTTGAGAGTTCTTCGGCTGCTTTTTCGGTCGCCGCAGTTGCGACTTCGCCGTCGCTTTCTTCTGATTTTGTGGTGGCGGCGGCATAGCGGACAGCCGTTGAAATCCCGGTCAGCATGAAGGCGGTGCCATAGCGTTCCCAGAAGCGGCGATCCACTTCGCCAGCAGCGCCTTGGCGACCTTGAATGTCACTGATCGGGGAGGCGAGCTGGCGGATCTCGGCACGGTGTCCGGCGATCAGGATCCGTTCGCAGGCAATCGACAGACGCGAGCTGCCCATGTCCTTGGGCGGATCATAGTTGCAGATCAGTCGGGATCCTTTGGGGATCAGAACATTGCGCCCGTGATAGCCATAGACATCACGGGCTGACTGGACGATCACGGTGCCAGTTGCATCACCGCCAACCTGACTGTTGATCCCGGTTTCAAGGATTACGGTGATATAGCGATCTGCCGTAATGATCCGGCTGTTATCGACCGGTAGCGTGGACGTCCGTCGCGGGCCTTCATAATCGGCTTTCTCTTCATCACTGACCGGCAGATCGAGCGGATCAAGTGCAGCTGGGGTTGCCATGCCAGGCGGGACAGCATGACCCGAAGCCCCTGCCAAGTCAGAAGACTGCCACGCCGGGGTGCCCCAGTCTGATGACAAGGAAACGCGATGTTGCCAGGCGGCTTCCAATGCCATGCGATAGGGATCCGGGGCGGGTGGTTCAGGAACAGGTTCAGGTTGCGGAACAGGCTCGGGAGCCGGAGCAGGTTCTGGTTCCGGTTTGGCTTCCTTGATGATGATTGGTGGCATAGTTGGGGCAGGGGCCTCCGGCGTTGGCGGCGGCGGTGCCGGAAGGGCCCAGACTGACGGATCATCAGCGGGCAAGGTTGGCGGTTCATTGACGACCGGTTCGGCACATACACCCCCAAAGGTCAAGCCAAGCACCAGTGCGACATCACAAAATGCACTCATGCGCCTTCCCCGGTATATTCAACACAGAGGAAGCTCTTGCCGCTTTTGAGCGTTATCAGCGGTCGGGTGCTTTCGATGATGTAGGTCTCACCCTGCACACGGGTATTGACCAGCTCATCTATGCCATCAACCACCACATAGGCGGTCGGTAGTTCGATATCCTTCCAGCGCTTGCCAAAGCGGATATAGGTGAAGTGGTCATCCCGGAAGACCGTTTCCGGGCGCAGCGTTTCATCGCCCCAGAGATCGTATTCCCCCCAACCATGCAGGGCGTTCGGGTCAAACGGGAATTGGGCCACAAAGTCGCCTTCAGGCGTGCCCGGATTGCTGTCATTCAGTCCGGCAATCGCAGTATCGATAGCTGCAGACTTGTTGCCAAGCCCTGGAACAGACATCGCCGGAAGAGCCGGTTTTCCTGTGTCGTTCAAAAGACCGGCAAAGCCAGCAACCGCCGGACCGCTTTCGATCTGAACGGATCCTTCAATCCGCACAATCAGATCGGGCACATTGACCGAGTTGAAGCTCTCGGCCCTCAGATAAAACGGATAAACAGCACCTGATTTACCATAGACGACAAGTGAGGTGTCATAACCGTATCCGCTGGGGCGCACAGCCAAACGCCGTTCACCGCGTGGTTTGACAGAAAACCCGCCATCATCGCCAAGATCGACAGCTTCAATCTTTTCGCCGCGTGGCAGTTCAAGCACGGTGACCATGAACTCGCGCGTTCGGATCTTGTAGGTACAATCATCACAAAGATCGGTCGCATAAACGGCATCGCTCGGATCTGCGTCATCCCACACATCCTGAACCTGACCGCTGGTGCGCGGACGGCTCATTGCGTTGAAGTAGCCTTCATTCTGATCGCGGGCCTGATCGACCACGCTCTCGGGGACGGGCATTGTTGGTGCGGATTGTTGCGGAGGGGTTTGTGCACCAGAGAATGGTTGCTGCGATTGCCCCGGCATTGGTGGGCGCGCGGCGGTCTGCGCATTGGCCTGCTTATAGCCAAGAATGAGGACCGCCAAAATCAGGCTGCCCAGCACGAGATGGAAAACAAGATTGGTCAGGCGTTTC
>TARA_B100000674_G_scaffold212324_1_pt1 | contig 14897 bp, 15 predicted proteins | sample TARA_B100000674 | Tara Oceans TARA_B100000674 (sample SAMEA2622759) | marine metagenome | biome: marine biome (ENVO:00000447); feature: surface water layer (ENVO:00002042); material: "saline water (ENVO:00002010), including plankton (ENVO:xxxxxxxx)" | depth 5 m
ACTGCGCTACGCCCCGACCGCAGTTTTCTGCGGTTTTTCAACATTGGCGTCAAGGCAAAAGTGGGAACCAGTGGAAAATAGGGAAAGCGGAACAAAAGTCGCGCTAATTTCTAACGGTCCCTATTTTGCTCTTCCCCGCTTCCAGCTCAGAAACTCCGCACCCTCCTTCAGATCGGCAAACGCCTTCACCCTGCTATGCGGCGGTGCCGTTGAGAAAACTAACGAATATCATTCGCAAGCTATACCGTTGATCGTGAAACTTGGACCGGGTAACAAAATCGTAGTGTAGTTTATGATCCCTGGCGCGAGCATAGGTAACGCATTCGCGTTCGCCGTCCAGAAGTTCTTGTTGCGGTATCGCCCGGCTCTGTTGAAGCTAGGAACAAAAATACCCGCACCTTCTGGTCTAATCCCATCTCACAACGTATCTCCAGAGAGGCCCGTTCCAACGATTACTAACCCTCACCGCATTCAAACATCTGTTCTTGCAGGTAGTTGTGTATTCCGGCGCCTTCAATCAGGCTTTGCTGCGTCTCAATCCAGTCAATATGCTCTTCGGTATCGTCTAAAATATTTTCCAATACTTGCCGCGATAGGAAATCCCGTGCGTTTTCGCAGGCCGCGATCGCATCTTTCAGACAGGCCTGGTTATTGGCTTCTGCACCAAGGTCCGCCTCCAACATTTCTGGGACATTTTCGCCAATCTTAAGTTTACCCATATCCTGCAAATTAGGCAGGCCATCTAGAGTGAGGATACGCTCGACTAAATAGTCTGCGTGCTTCATTTCCCCAATTGACTCTTGGTATACCTTTTCAGCTAGACGCAAATAACCCCAATCTTTAAGCATTCTCGCATGCAGAAAGTATTGATTTATCGCTGTTAACTCATTTTTAAGGATGATGTTTAAGTGCTCAATGACCTTCGGGTCGCCCTTCATGTGTAAATCCTCTTGACATTAAACTCAATGATATTGGACAGGTAGAGTATATGGTAGAATCACGCGTGATTGCAAGTTATTATTTCAATTTTATTCGGTAATGATTATCACTCTCATTAAGATTACTTGGTAATGATTATCACTCTCATTAGATTACTTGGTAATGATTATCACTCTCATTAAGAATAATGCACCTCTAAATGTTATTGACAATCATTCCTAATTGGAAGGATACTTCGATATCAGGGTATAGAGAGCTTAATTATGCTGGTTTGCAATTGTCGGGGCATAAACCAAAAACAGGTCAATCTCGCGGTGAAGGGGGGCGCGACTCATTGGGCAGAAGTCCATACCTGCTATGGCGCAGAACCAGCTTGTGGAAAATGCCGCTGCGAGATCGAACAAGCAATTGCGGCGCATTCTTCTCAAAACAAAAAGGTTGGCCCTGCACCGTTATTCAGCACACCTGCCTTAGCAAAGCCGGCATAATACTCGCAAGACGTCCTCGTCTTCTTTAGCTGTCACGAAAGCTACCTTGATTATTGGAACAAGCGACGTCAGCGTCGCAATCAAGGGGCGGTATCATAGAAAACACTTACGTTCTCTGAGAGACCCTCGGGTCGCGAAACCAAAGCACCTCGGATTCATATTTCGGCGAACTATAGAAGCCGCCTGAAGCCCAATCATACGGCCCTTCGCCCCGACCAGCACCTATTTAAAAAGCACCCCGGCGCCACAATCACAGGCAGCAAACGACCTCGAGGCTGCCCAGAACTATCGGGGTACGCTAGTATCGAAAGCAACTTGAGATATGCCAAACAACTCATCAATATCAAGTTCGCCCATTTAGTTTGCTATCCCCCGCGTCGGACGATGTGACTGGAAAGACGATCTACATTGATAGCGGGCATACGGCTTACTAGAATTCAAAGCAGTCTAAAAAAACAAGAGGTTCACAATGACGATCGTCCCCAATGAAAAAACAGAATCCCGCAATCGCGTCGCCGGCAAGGTAGCCATCGTCGCTGGCGCAGGGGCGATCGGCGACGGCTGGGGCAATGGCAAGGCTGCGGCATTTGTTTACGCCAAGGAAGGCGCGAAAGTGCTTTGCGTGGACAATCGCCTGTCTGCCGCCGAGGAAACCGTCGCGAGGATCGACGATATTGGCGGCCACGCCCTGGCCTGGGAAGCAGATGTTACAGACGAATCCGAAGTCGAAACGATGATTGCCACCTGCGTCGACCGCTGGGGCACGGTGGATATCTTACACAATAATATCGGCGGCCAGGGCACCGGACGGAAGCTGGATACCATTACCGTCGAAGACTGGAACGAAACCTTCACCCGCAACGTCACAACGACGATGCTTACCTGTCGGGCGGTCGTTCCGGTGATGGAGAAGAATGGCGGCGGCGCCATAGTCAACATTTCTTCGATTGCGGCGCTCCGACATCTGAGCGTGCCGACGGCCGTATACTCAATGACGAAAGGGGCCATGATCGAATTTACCAAGAACATCGCGCTGCAATATGCAGCCGCCAACGTCCGAGCGAACTGCGTCCTTCCTGGGTATATCGATACGCCGTTCATCCAGCGGATCGTCAACGGACGGCCCGCGTACGAATACAAGGGCTTCAAGACAGCCGACGAATACCGCGCTGCACGCGACGCGATTATCCCGTCGGGACGGATGGGAACCGGATTCGATGTCGCCTATGCGTCACTGTTTCTGGCGTCCGACGAGGCAAACCACATCACCGGAACCCATTTGGTGGTTGACGGCGGCGTGACGGCCACCGCACCCGGTGTTTAAATTCTCCTTGTTTACTACGCCTCTACTTCTTTTTTTAGCATCGACCCGTCTTCTGATCATGGGGCTAAGATGACAGATCAACGACCGATCGATCCGCCGTTTCGGCGCCTAGCATCGGCAGTCTTTTGCGGCCAACGTGACCTGTAGAGGCACGTGTCCACTCCGAAACCGGCGACCTTGATGGTGAAGAACTCCACGAAATTGGAGACCTGTCCAACCGTGATGTCGTTCGCCTTCAGGAAAATGACGGGCTGGAGGGCATGACAGACGACGAGTATTGCCGGAATTCGTATTTTCCACATTTGTTCGAAGGTATGGGTAGCCTAGAATTCGACCGCACTGCGGAACAGGGCTGGGACAATACGAACGACAAGGGAGATAAGGTCGGCGACGTAATTGCCAAGCTGAAACTAGTCGTGAAAACGGCTGAAGAGGTGTTAGCAGCAGACTAACGTTTGGAACGCAGTCGGCAGCCATCAGCGTGGCAACGCCTATCGCAATACGCACTCTCGGGCGAGCTTAGCGCATGGAACTATGGCCGTTCGTCCGACGGCATGTTCGCGATCGGTTCAACGAAGCGCAGTTCGGTATCCCACGGAAAGAAGATCCATGTATCTTGGCTGACCTCAGTGATAAAGCTGTCGACCAGCGGGCGGCCTTCAGGTTTCGCGTACACTGTCGCGAAATGGGCCTTGGGAAGCATTTCGCGAACGAATTTCGCTGTTTTGCCGGTATCGACCAAGTCATCAACAATCAGCATTCCGTCCCCGTCCTGTTCGTCCGACACCCGTTTCAGAACTTCCAGTTCTCCCTGATCCTGGTGCTCATAGGAAGACACGCACACTGTATCGATCAGCCTGACTTCAAGTTCACGGGCGACGATCGCTGCCGGGACGAGACCGCCCCGGGTGACGGCGATGACCGACCGCCAAGGGCCGGGTTCAGCAAGTCGCCAGGCTAGCGCCTTGGCATCTCTGTGAAGCTGGTCCCAAGAAACGGGAAAAGCTTTTTGAAACTGATCTGCCATGAAGGCCCCCCTGACGCGTTCTGTTCTTGATTAACCAATACGTCCTGCGGCGGCGCAGCGCAATGTCGGCGGTTCAATTTCACCTTATTAATCGGCCCCTAATGCTTTATTAATCGGCCCCTAATGCTTTTTCGGCGGCAACGATCCGGTAAACTGTGTCCATGGCACATACACTCGAATTTCCAGATGACATCCGGCCTGATTTTCAGGGGTTTTCACCCGACGCCTTTGAATTCCTGACGGGACTGAAAAAGAATAACGACAGAGCGTGGTTCAAGGCTCGGAAGGATACATACGACACTGAGATAAAATTCACGATGGAGTGCCTGTTGGGCGAATTCACGTTTGATAGGCGACCGAAGGGCTTTCCCGTTCGCGGCGACCCGAAGCGCGGCATGTTTCGAATCTATCGCGACGTGCGTTTTTCCAAGGACAAGAGTCCTTACAAGACCCATTGCGGCGCGGTCCTGACACGTTCCGGCAGCAAAGGCGACCCCGGCATCATTTACATGCATATCGAACCGAGAGAGAGCTTTCTGTCGGCAGGTTTCTATTCCCTCGACAAGGATTTTCTCGGCGCGTGGCGGACCCGAATGGCAAACGAACCAGATGAGTTTCTCGACCTGATCGGCCCTTTCACCAAACGGCGTGGAAAGTATTTCCTGCGACATCGCGGCGCGCTTAAAACCATGCCGCGAGGATTTCAACAGCACGCCGACAGCTCCATCGCAGATTACATAAAGTGGAAGCATTTTCTTGTTGGCCGCAAGATCACCGACAAGCAGGCGCAAAGCCGAAAGCTGATCGACCTGGTCGCAGAGCTGGCAGACGTGGCCTTACCATTTCTGTCATACGGCTGGGATATCCGGGAAACCGCCTATGAAGACGACCCCCGCCGCCATATGCGGATAAAGGCTTAACCCAAACATACAACAGTGGCGGAACGGATACGCTAGCCGCCGCAATGTCTATAAACCATCCTAGGTTGGCCTCAATCGGTTTTAAGCGGCTCCTATTGGCCAGTCCGATCAGACCAAGGCCAAGAATAATGTGAACTGCCGGCGATGGAACCTCGGGCGTGGTAATCGATCCTTCAAGGTGAAGCCGGCATTTTGAAATCATTGTTGAAGGAAACGCCTAAGGTCTAGTTAGACAAACACAGATCCGCAAAACAATTGTGATGACCCAAGCCCTAGCGTTGGCTGGACCCATGCCCTAAAAGACCAAGATGGCTGAGATAGAGACGACAATGACTTTATGAACTAACTTAGATGTTTTGCTCGCCCCCGGCTTTTCAAAATCACAATCCCCTCTGGATTTTCACTTACCGAGCCAACTTTGTTTTTAAATTTGTGGAGACGCATCCTCGAAACACAAACGCGCTGAGTGTGAAGAACACTGATGCGTATCCCCGGAATGGTTAACGCGCTGTGAGATAACCCGACGCTTCGCACGGGCATCCTGTATGCCATTTATATCAAGGCTGTTTTTCAGGGCCTTTACACCGCCCCAAGGCTCTGGCCGAATTAAGTTTCCTCAACACCGGAAAAACACATGAACTTGGAAACCGGTATTGTGGGCGGTGTCTGCATGGCCCACGCCCCCCAGTTTTTCACACTGCCCCCGACAGAAGACAAAGATACGGTCGAACGGGTGAATTCTCTTGCCATCGAAAACGGTCGGCAACTCGAGGCGTTAAAACCGGATGTTGCAATCGTTATCGCCAACGACCACGCCAATCAGTTTCTGCTGCACTGCGTACCGTCCTTCGCACTTCACCGCGGCGAAAGCGCAACAGGACATTTTGCAGGAACAGATTTCTCGTTCGACGTCGACAGCGAGACATCGACATACCTTCTCCGCTACCTGCAGGAAGAAAAATTCGACCCCGCGTTCTCAAGCACGGCAAAACTGGACTACGCTTTCGGTATCCCGTTGACGTTTCTCGGCATCGACCTCCCAGTTATCCCACTATACGTGAACGCATACGTGCCGCCGCAACCGCGGATCGAACGCTGTTACCATCTTGGCCAGGCCATTGGCCGGGGCCTGAAAGCCCTCGGCAAACGTGCCGTCGTGGTGGCCAGCGGCGGGCTGTCCCATTTTCCGGGAACCGACCGCTATGCCAGCCCAGCGACGAAATTCGACCTCAAACTAATGCGCGAACTCGGCACCGGGAATCTCCGCTGGCTTCTGTCGCTCGACGACCGAATGCTGGATAAGACGGGCAATATCGAACTGCGTTGCTGGGCTGTCGCTGCCGGCATGCTGGGTGAACGCGTACCCGACATGGTCTCCTTCGATCCAAGCTGGCACCATAACTACGCCACGTTCGCATGGTGGTCGGCGCAGAACGGGGATACCAATCCCCTGCACTATCCTGCCATCGCCCCGGAACGCGTAACACTTACCGACGCCCTTCACCGGATTGCTAACGACGAAGCCGAACGCGCCCGCTTCTCGGCGAATCGTGCCTCTTTCGCGGCAGGCCTTAATTTGTCGCCCGAAGAAACAGCGGCCCTTATCGCCATGGACGAAAACGCGTTCACCCGGCTGGGCGTCCACCCGTTCGTGCCCTTCATGGCGCGGCTGCAGCTTGAACGGGAAGAATAGTCGTTAGTACCAGACGACCCGCGCTTTTACGCTCAGCGGTGATTTGACGCCCTTGACCACCCCCCAGTCGACACTAAAGTATTTCCAACAAGGAGTGACCGAAATATGGCGTTGAAACCGGGTGAACGAGTTATCGTGGTGGGCTGCGGCCCGGTTGGCATGGTGCTAACGCTAGCGCTGTATCGTGCTGGAATTCCAGTCACCCTGATTGAAAAGAACGCCGGTCCGATCGACGATCAGCGGGCCGCTGCCATCCAGCCATCGTCGCTAGAGTTACTCGCTGAACTCGGTGTCACCGGCGAAATTCATGAAAAGGGGCTGATCTCGCCGACGTTCCACTGCCGTGACCGCGTGTCCGGCGACCTGGTCGCCGAGTTCGACTTTTCGCAACTCGCCGACATGACGGAGTTCCCGTATGTAATCCAGTATGAGCAATTCAAGCTGGTCAAAACCATTATGGCCGATATCGGGGATACTCCCGATGTCGAGTACCGGTTTTCCTGCGCCGTTACCGGTCTCGAACAGAAAGCCGACGGCGTCACCGTCTCGCTCAATAACGAGGACAGTGAACCCGAAACCATGACCGCTCCCTGGATTATTGGCTGTGATGGGTTCAGTTCCGTTGTACGCGAAGCTGCCGATATCGAGTTCGTCGGGTTCACCTATCCGGAACGCTTCGTGAAGATCGGTACGGATTTCGATTTCGAAGCCGCCGGACAAGCCCTCTGCATTCGCAACTTCTTTTCCGACCCGGACGAATGGTGCAACCTGTTTAAGGTCAACGGCTACGGCCCGCCCGGTATCTGGCGAACAGTGTTCCCTACCCGCGTCGGCGAAACCGACGACGAGTGTCTCAGTCACGAAGGTATCCAAGGACGTCTGCAGAAATTTTTCCCAAAGGACGGCGACTACAACATCATGTATGCGGGGCTCTATCACGTGCACCAGCGGGTCGTAGAGGCATTCCGCAAAGGCCGCGTGCTAGTGGCAGGCGACGCAGCGCACGTCAATAACCCGATCGGCGGTCTCGGCATGAACGGAGGTATTCACGATGCGGTCTCGCTTGGCGAACACCTCTCGCGGGTGATTGACGGCGAAGACGACGCCCTGCTGGACGTCTATTCCCGTCAGCGGCACAAGGCACAAATGGACGGTGTTCAGGCGACATCCATCGCGAACAAGAAACTGATGGAAGCGAAAGACCCGACCATCCGACAGCAGCAGCTGGACGATGTCCGTGCGACAGCCGAAGATCCCGCAAAATCGCGTGCCTACTGCCTGAATGCCGGTCTGTTTACCAGCCTTGAGAAAGCCGCGGCGGTTACATGAGCAATTCTTCTCCTGCGAATCCGAACTGTGTCGGCGCCAGCCCGCTTCGTAAGGAAGATGCGCGACATCTAGCCGGTCAAGCCCGGTTCGTAGCCGATATCCCTTTCGAACGGGGTCTCGAAGCCGCCATCATCCGCAGCCCCGTGGCGCACGGTTATCTGAAATCCGTCGATCCCGGGGATCTTCCGCAAGGGTCCCGAGTTTTTACAGCTGCGGATTTTCCGGACATAAGGCCGATCCGCGCGGTTCCCCGCGTTCCCGGTTTTAAGGCGTCAGACTTTCCTATCTTCGCGACTGACAAGGTGCGTTATGTCGGCCAGCCTATCGGAATCTGCGTCGCGCCGACCGCAGCTTTGGCCGAGGATATCGCACAGCAGGTGATCGTCGAGATTGACGAATTACCGGCGGTCGTCGATACGCGGGAAGCAACCACAAGGGTCGACCCTCTTCTGCACGAAAGCTGGGGAGACAACGTTTTTATCGAACGCGACGTAGACGGCGGCGATATTGAAGCTGCCCGGTCCGCGGCAGACGTTACGGTGACGAACGAATTCCGACTCAACCGTCACGCGGCAATTCCGCTGGAAAACCGTTCCGTCCTTGCCGTGTGGGACAGTCGACGCGACGAACTGACACTGAACCTCTCAACCCAGGGGCCACACCTGATGCGGGTTGGCATCGCGGAATGCCTCGGCCTGAAGGAACGCCAGCTCCGCGTCGTATCCCCGGATGTCGGCGGCGGCTTTGGATCGAAGAACAGGTTGATGCCGGAAGAAGTAATGGTGTGTGCCGCGTCGCTGAAAACCGGACGCCCCGTGCGCTGGCTGGAAGACCGGCGCGAAAATATCACTGCCAACAACCAGGCCCGCGAACACTGGTACAGGGTGACCGCTTATGCAGACGGCCGGGGAACTATTCAGGGAATTGAGGCCGAACTGGTCGTCGATGCCGGTTCCTATTCCATCTGGCCGTCGGGCCCCTTCATGGAAACCGGAATGGCAGCGCGCAATCTGCCCGGGCCATACCGAATTCCAGCATTGAGTGTGAAAACCTGGACTGTTGCCACCAATAAACCGCCACTCGGCCCTTACCGGGGCGTTGCGCGCCCGGGAGCATGCTTCGCGATCGAGCGTACGCTGGACGAGGTCGCGCGAAAGGTCGGACGCGATCCATATGATGTCCGGCGCGAAAACATGGTCGCGCCGCAGGAGATGCCGTTTACAAGCGCGGGGGGCATGCGGTTTGATAACGGCAACTATCCGCAAAGCGTCGAAAAAGCGGCAGAGGCGGCCGGCATGGCGGACGTCCGCGCGCGGCAATCGGCGCGGTCGGAAAATAGCCGGCTGGTCGGCATCGGCTTCGCCAGCTATTCCGAACAGACCGCCCACGGCACCCAAGAATGGAAGATCCGCGGTACGCCGGTAATTCCAGCGTTCGAGACCGCGACAGCGCGCATGCATGCCGACGGAACGCTGGAATTGATGGTCGGTATCCACAGTCATGGTCAAGGCATGGAAACCACTCTCGCCCAGGTCGCCTGCCAAGAGCTGGGACTGTCACTGGACGATGTGGTCGTGCGTTACGGCGATACGGCAGTCGGGCCATATGGAAACGGGACGTTTGCGTCACGATCGATGGTGATGTCTGGTGGCGCGTCGGCGAATGCCTGCCGAACGCTGGCTCAGCGTCTAAAGGCAATCGGCGCACATCTCCTGCAATGCGATGAGGATGACGTCGAATTGCGCGAAGGCGCGGTATTCGGTGGCGGTGCCTCTATCTCCGTGGCAGAAATCGCACGAACGGCGCACCTCCGACAGGACCTACTGCCTGAAGGCGTCAACCCCACGCTGGAAGAAACTACTGTTTACGAACCGGAAATTACATCCGGAGTTTTCTCGTATTCCACGCATGCCGCCGTAGTGTCGGTCGACCCGGAAACCGGTGACGTGGCCCTTGAAAATTACGCCATCGCTGAAGACTGCGGCACCGTCGTCAATCCGATGATTGTCGACGGCCAGATTTGCGGGGGCGTAGCGCAGGGCATCGGTACGGCGTTGTTCGAGGAGATACCCTACGACGAGTACGGCCAACCGCAGGCCAGCACGTTCGCGGATTATCACTGGCCCGGACCTACCTCGCTGCCAACGTTTCGAATCGCGCACATGGTCACCCCAGCGGAAGGCACCGAATACGGAATGAAAGGCATGGGCGAAGGAGGCGCGATCGCCCCGCCTGCCGCGATCGCAAATGCCGTTCGAGACGCCCTACTGTCCGGCGGTATCGATGCCGAAATCGGGGAGACGCCCATGACGCCTCGCAGGATATACAATGCCATACAAGCCGCACGATAAGGAATGCTTATGAGCGACTATCAGACGATTTCCGTCGCGGTCGATGGCCCGGTCGCCCGCCTCTCCCTTGATCGTCCCGAAGTCCGGAACGCCTTGAACCGCGAGATGATCGGGGAGATCACCTCGGCCTTTTCAGAATTCAACGAAAACCCCGACGTCAGGGTGGTGATACTGCGCGGAAACGGTGGCGTGTTCTGTGCGGGTGGCGACCTGAACTGGATGAAGAATGTACTGGGCCAGACAGAAGAAGAGGTTCAGGAAGACTCTCGGCATCTGCTGAACATGTACCGGAGTATCAACGGAAGCCCGAAACCGGTGATCGCAGGCCTGGAAGGCGCCGTAATCGCGGGCGGACTGGGGCTGATTGCCTGCTCGGATGTGGTGATCGCCGAAGCAGAAACGAAATTTTGTGTTTCGGAAGTAAAAATCGGGCTCACGCCCGGCATTATTGCGGCCTACATGCTGCCCCGGATCGGTCTGGGCTGGATGCGCTATCTCTCCAAAACCGCGGCGCTTTTCGATTGTGAAACTGCGCGTACCGCGGGACTGGTCCATGAAATCGCGGCGGATACAGCCGACCTCGATAACCGGATCGCCACCCATATCAAGCTGGCGCTGGGCGCGTCACCCGATGCGATCGCCCGTACCGGACAGCTGATTGATGATTTGGATAATGTAATTACTGAAGAAATGCTTTCTATAGGTTTGATTTATAATGCGAAAGCTCGTCTATCAGATGAAGCTCAGGAAGGCATTTCAAGTTTTCTCGAAAAACGCAAACCGGCATGGGTGGCTGACGGTTGAAACGCCGATGATGTTTAGCTGATGAGCACCGCCCCCGTTTTATAAAGAATTGTGGCCGTAGGGTGTCCTCAGCGGGCGGTTCCTAACGCCGCGGCCTTTACGACATCCCCGGGTTTGATCCCCAGTCTGGACGCTGTCCCGGCATTGAGTTCAAGAACCGCAATCACGGCCCCCCCGGACGCAATCGTTGCCTCCGACAGGGGAACCGTCCTTTCCGCGATTTTAACAATCCTCCCGCCTGGAGCAATAAACAGCATATCGAGCGGCAGATAGGTGTTCTTCATCCACATCGCGATCGGCGCTTCCTGCTTGTAGACAAACAGCATTCCTGCATCGGCCGGCATATTCCGGCGGAACATCAACCCCTGCATCTGTTGTTGATGTGTCAGCGCCAGATCGACCCGGAACTTGTGTGATTGATCGTCCGAGACGATAGAAACCGTGCCCTTGCCAAAAACCGCAAGCCGGCTTGCGGCTTCGGCTTGCAGAACGTTTACGGGTCCGTCGCCGAGGCCGAAGCCAATGGTTATCAGCACAATTGTCACAAGTCTTTTCATGAAGAAGATATAGCCCCACCCGGCCCGGCATTCTAGCATTCCCGAAGTTCGAGCCTTTCGCACTTGCCAAATACCGTCGGCAGTTTCATAATTGCGTCATCAACACTGGGGGGAGCCGGATTGGCCGGCTGAGAGGTCTCGAGAGAGGACGACCCCTGGAACCTGATCCGGGTAATGCCGGCGAAGGGATCAGTGCTTCTCTATGAATACCGGTCTATCTTCCGCAGCGGCAGCGCCATCGATCCATGTACGCGACGCGTCGCTGGTTTATGACAGAACAGTCCTTTTCGACCGTCTCGCCCTCGATATATCGGGAAGCGCATGGACCGTACTTCTTGGGCCCAGCGGCGTCGGCAAAACCACCCTGCTCAGACTCGTAGCCGGCCTGGAAACCGGTGCCAGCGGCCAGGTCGAAAGCGACGACGGCGCCGCGCTGGACAGGCGGATTTCCTACATGGCGCAGCAGGATCTGCTGCTTCCGTGGCTGTCTGTCCGCGAAAACGCTACGTTGGGCGCCCGGCTGCGGGGCTCGGTCTCAAACGAACGGATTGCGGCAGCCGACGAACTGCTCGCCCGCGCCGGTTTGACGGCAGCGGCGGACCTCTTGCCGGCTGCTTGTTCTGGCGGGATGCGTCAACGCGCCGCCCTGGTGCGAACGCTGATGGAAAACCGTCCCATCATACTGATGGACGAGCCTTTTTCTGCCCTCGACGCGATCACACGCCTGCAATTGCAGGATATCGCTGCGGATTTGCTGGCCGACAGAACCGTCCTGCTGGTAACTCACGATCCCCTTGAAGCCCTACGCCTCGGATACCGCATCCACGTAATGTCCGGGCGACCGGCCCGTCTCGGCGATGCGATCGCCCCAGTTGGTCCGGCCCCACGGCAGGTCACCGATCCACGGCTGGTAAAACTTCAGACTGAGCTGCTCGCGCAGTTAGCCGAGGCCGCTCGGGAAACCGCCGCATGACCATCGGATCCCTAATACGCCCCACGATCGTTTTCGCAGGACTGATATGTGCCTGGCAGGTCGTCGTAATGGCAACCGCGGTACCACCATATATTCTTCCCGGTCCTTCCAGCGTTGCCAGCGTCTTTCACGAACGTATCGACACTTTGGCGGACAATGCCGGGGTAACGCTTATCGAAATTCTTGCCGGGTTCGCGATCGGCACGATCGTCGGCATGGCCAGCGCACTGATCATGACCTATTTTCGCCCCGCCAGGCTCTGGCTGATGCCGGTGCTGGTGGTCAGTCAGGCAGTCCCGGTGTTCGCCCTCGCCCCGATCCTGACGCTGTGGCTCGGATACGGTATCGAATCCAAAATCGCGATGGCCGTTCTTATTATTTATTTCCCCGTGACTGCCGCGTTTTACGATGGGCTACGCCGCACCGACCCCGGCTGGATCGACCTTGCCCGGGTCATGAACGCCTCGCGATCGGCCGAACTTCGCCATATCAGGCTACCGGCTGCCCTGCCCGCCCTTGGATCTGGCCTTCGGGTCGCCGCCGCCGTCGCCCCCATCGGCGCGGTGGTCGGCGAATGGGTCGGATCAAGCGCCGGGCTGGGATACCTGATGCTCCATGCAAATGCCCGGGTCCAGATCGACCTGATGTTCGCCGCCCTATTTACGCTCGCCGTCATGGCCTGCGTTTTCTATTTCGCCATCGACACGATCGCACGGCGTCTCACGCCGTGGCAGACAGAAATCTCCATCGAAAAGGAAGACCCATGAAACACCTTGCTGCGTCAATTGTTCTGGCGCTTACCGTTCTCGCGTCAGCCCAGTCCGCATCTGCGGAAAAAATGACCGTCCTGCTGGACTGGTTCATCAACCCGGACCATGCGCCGCTCTACGTCGCGCTGGAACGCGGGTATTTCCGCGAAGCCGGGCTGGACGTCGAATTCAAGGCACCGGCGGACCCCAACGACCCGCCGAAACTGGTCGCCGCCGGAAAGGCCGATCTCGCCATCTCGTACCAGCCGCAACTGCACATGCAGGCCGACCGCGGGCTGCCGCTTGTACGCGTCGCTACCCTGGTGGCAACGCCGCTTAGTTCCCTCGTGGTTCTCAGGGACGGACCGGTGAAAACCGTGGCGGATCTGAAAGGCAAAACCGTCGGGTTTTCTGTCGGCGGATTCGAAGACGCAATCCTCCGCGCCATGCTGGAGAAAAACGGCCTGACTCTCCAGGACGTTAAACTCGTGAATGTAAACTTCTCCCTGTCGCCCGCTCTTATCTCGGGCAAGGTCGATGCCGTTATCGGCGCCTATCGGAACTTCGAACTGAATCAGCTCGATATTCTAAAAAAACCGGGGCGCGCCTTTTACGTGGAGGAAGAAGGCGTTCCCGCGTACGACGAACTGATCGTTGTCGCCAACCGGAAGGATCTGGGCAATGCCTCAATCCGGAAATTCGTCGATGCCGTAGAACGTGGCGCCCAGTATCTAGTCAATCACCCGAACAAAAGCTGGAAGCTTTTTATCAAGGGACGCAAGGATCTCAACGACGAACTCAACAAACGGGCATGGCGCGACACTCTTCCCCGGTTCGCACTGCGGCCGGGCGCGCTAGACCGTAAGCGGTACGAAAACTTTGCCGGCTTTCTGAAAAAACAGGGGCTGATTAAGAATACGCCACCGTTATCTGACTTCGCGGTTGAACTGAAATAACGGTTCGACGGGCCTCAAGCCGGTAAACCCATGAGCGAAAAGGCGCTGTTTTACGGCCTAGATCGGAGCGGTCGCGCGGACGGCCGTCGCCTGCAGGCCTTTGGGACCATCTGCGAGCCGGACCTCCACCGCTTGTCCGGTAATAAGACCGTTCAAACCGGCCTGACGCAGGATGACCATGTGCACGAACACGTCGCCGTCGGTGTCGTCTGGGCACACAAAACCGTATCCTTTGTGCGGATTGAACCATTTGACCGTTGCGGGAACGTACTCGCCGCCGCCGTCCTCCGGAGGATGCGGCATAACGTCGAAATCTGCAGCAGCACCTTCCGTAATTTCTTCGGTCGCGGTCGATGTATCGACTTCTTCGATCGTCAGACACTGCATGCCCTTTGCGCCCTGAACGGCAACGCACTCTATCGTCGAGCCAGGCGGAAGCTGTTCGTAACCAGCCTGCCTGAGCACGCTCATATGCAGAAATATGTCCGACGAACCGTCTTCCGGCGACACAAACCCGTAGCCCCGAACGACGTTGAACCACTTTACGATGCCTCGTATTCGCGTTGAATCGACGGATTCCGGGCTGACTGCGGCTTCGTTCAACATCTAAACTCCCCACAAACTGAAGCTTACGATGGAGTCGCTTATAGCATCGTGTCTTGACAAATGCTTAATATTTTTTCGACTTTTGAAACAATGTTATCAAATCGAAATATATGGAAACATTCACAGTAGATATGTTTGGTTTGACGCTTCCGGGGACTTTGGCTGTCTTCCAGCGTAAAAA
>TARA_B100000674_G_scaffold109128_1_pt1 | contig 14869 bp, 10 predicted proteins | sample TARA_B100000674 | Tara Oceans TARA_B100000674 (sample SAMEA2622759) | marine metagenome | biome: marine biome (ENVO:00000447); feature: surface water layer (ENVO:00002042); material: "saline water (ENVO:00002010), including plankton (ENVO:xxxxxxxx)" | depth 5 m
AGATAATGATGGTGATGGATATATTGATTGCGATGACTTTGATTGCAACTGTGCAGGAGAAGGTTCTTGCGCTGAATACGGTTGCGTTGAATACACTCCTGCTAATTCATGTCAATGCAATGATCTGTGCGTCGAATATGGAAACTGTTGTGATGATTATGAAGAACTGTGTGCATCATCAGGCGAAGGTTGTATGGACCCTAATGCTACTAACTATAACCCTAATGCTATTATTGATGATGGAAGTTGTGATTATAGTGCCCCTGTAGCATTTGCAGGGCCTGATCAAACAGTTGATTTCGGTCAGCAAGTGACTTTATCTGGGTCAGGATACTCGGCATTAGGTGACATTATAGCTTATTCATGGAGTCAAATTTCTGGTCCTGATGTAGTACTCAGTGATGATGAGGCTCAAGTTGTAACGTTTACAGCTCCAATAGACATAAGCACACTATCTTTTTCTCTCCAAGTAATTGATAGTAGTGCAAATTTTTCAGCATCTGATGAAATTACCATTTATGTTGGTGGTTACTCTTCAATTTATGATATCCAGTATACTGAAGATCAAGGTGCTTACTGCTACGAAACTAACGCTAATCAGGAAACAGTAACCCTATCAGGAGTTGTTACTCATGTTAAGCCAGGTTCCTATCCAAACTTTTTCATTCAAGACCCACAAGAAGAAAATTTATGGAGTGGTGTTTATGTTTACGATACATCGGTGAATCCATCTGTTGGAGACGAAATAACATTGACAGCAACAGTTAATGAGTATTATAGTTTGACTCAACTTATTGATGTAGAGTCTTTTTCTACAGTTTCTGAGGATAATATTATTAGTCCGCTTAACATTAATGCCTCTGATTTAGGGATTGACTGCTCATTTTCAGGTGAGCAGTATGAAAGTATGTTGGTATCTGTAAACGATGTTACATTTGACTCCGTTGATGAATATGGAAATTGGACTATTTCAGATAGCTCCGGCAGCACTATGGTTGATGATTACTATTATGATGGTTCTTGGCCATCTATATCAGAAGGTGACAACTATGAATGTGTGACTGGTGTTGTCAGCTACAGTTACTCAGAATTTAAAATTTATCCCAGAAATATTAATGACTTCTCATGCTATGAAAGTTCTTGTAGCTCTAATGGAGATGTTAATAGCGATGATCAAGTTAATGTCTTAGATATCGTAATCGTAGTTAGTTCGATAGTTGACGATGCTTCACTGACAGAGGGTGAGTTATGTGCTGCTGATGTAGATGAGGATGGAGAGGTTACTGTCTTAGATATTGTTAGAATTGTACAGGCAATTATTTCTTAATGAGACTACATTATATATATTTAATTTTTAGTCTGTGTGTTCTGTTGTCAGATTCTGACCATCTTGTTTTTAGCAGAATTAGTATTCAGCCGACTGATGCGGAATTAGTGTCAATACACAATCCCACTTCAGAGCCTATAAATATGGATAACTATTATATAACTGATGCTTCTAGGTCCAATCAAGATAAGTTTTATTACAAAATAAATACTGAAAATGATTATTGGAGTGGACAATATAACGATTTTATTGCTCGCTTTCCGGAAGATTATATCATTGCCCCAAACGAAACTTTAGTTTTAGGTCTACATAATAATGAAATTTTTTCTAATTATTATGGATATGATGCTGACTTAACATTGTTTGAGGATATGAGGAATGCATTTGACGGAGTTACAACTATATCTCTATCAAATGCGTTCGTTAATCAAGATATGTTAGATGATGATTCTGAAATTTTAATGTTGTTTTTTTATGAAGAAGGCACTGATTTGGTTAAAGATATTGATTATTTTATATGGGGAGGCACTGAAGAAGCGATTGATAAAACTGGTGTTGCAAATTATTTAAATGATACTCCAACAGATAATCAACTACCTTACTATTCTCACGGCCTAGATTCAACTTATGTCCGATCTATTTTAAGCTCTGAAGGAAATGAGGTCCTCACAGGCGGCAATGGAATAACGGGTCACGATGAAACAAGCGAAGATTTTCCTAATACTTGGAATGTTATTCTATCACCAGAAATCATATATGGCTGTATAAATAGTGAGGCATGTAACTTCGATTCATCTGCAACTTTTGATGATGGTTCATGCTGGTTTCCAAATGATGGATGTACCTGCTCTGATTCTCAAGGATCTTTATCAGATTGTGCTGGAGTATGTAATGGTTCAGCTACAGTAGACTGCGCTGGAATATGTCAAGGTGATTCAATTTTAGATATTTGTGGTATTTGTGATGGTCCGGGTGCAATATATGACTGTGGGTGTATAGATACTGATATTCCAGCATCTTCAAATCCATTTGAAGATTGTGTTGATTTGACAATTAAGGAAATTTATTCTGATTACAGTGATGATGTATGTAATGATAACTTTTCGGGAGGAATAATTACAACAATAGGTTTAATTGTTGATTATGATGATGTGACGTCATCAAATGGACCAAGGGTAATAAAAATTGAAGATCCAGATGGATATCAGCTAGATGTAACTATATGGGACTGGGACCCTACCTTGGCAGAAAATGACTATGATCATCCAGATATAAGTAGCTTCATTGACCCATATAATCCAACTCAGTATTATGTAATTGTTAGAGGTTTACTAGGATCCTATAACTGTAATTTTCAACTTGATGCATCTGATGAAGGATATGGAGGTGTTAATATAAATGGTACAGTTACATATTTTGATCAGATTAATACTGGTGGAAATTATCAATCTAATGACAATATTAATACAGCTAGTATTGAGGTTGCTCCATACCCATTTGTTCCGACTTCTGGCGAGCGGATAGATTTTAGTTATTCATTTCCAAGTGACTCAAGAGTTATCGTTAGAGTTTTTGATTTGTCGGGTAGATTTATAACCAGCTTAGTGGACAATTATTTTTCAAACTCTGGGACAGTTTTTATGCAACAAGATGGTTCTGATTGGGATGGTAGAGATCACCTTGGTCAAATTGTGTCTCCAGGAACATATTTGATTCATATAGAGGCTATGAATTTTCAAACAGGTGTTACATCATCAGGAATAGCTCCAGTTGTAGTAGGAGTTAGTCCATGATAAGATTGATTTTTGTAATATTATTCTCAGTTCCTCTAATATCGCAAGTTTTTAGTGAGTATTCTTACGTAGGAGTTCAGGGGTCCGCTATGACTGGAAGTGTCATCTCTCATACTTCAAGTGAATCAGGTATTTTTCAAAATCCAGCATCCATTTCAGGATTTAATGGTGATGTTGTTATGATTGGTCAAGCTAATATATTTAGTCAATCATACTTACCTTATATGCATTTAGGTAGTATATGTAATATCCCCCTATTAGGTCAAATTGGATTGTCTTATCAAAATTTTTCAACAGATTATAATGGAAGCAAGTTATCATCTGAGAGTTCTTTTTCTATATCGAAAGGAATGTACTTACAAAAGGATAAAAATTCATCGTTATCGGTTGGAGTTAGAGCTAATTTTTTAATTTGGGACCAATTAAATTCTGCGGGACCATCGGGTAATGGTAATGGAGGTTTTGAATCACACCAATCTTCTAATATGGGGTTAGATTTTGGTATTATTGGAGGATTAAGAAATAGGTATTGGGTAGGTGGGTACCTAACAAATATTAATTCTCCATTATTAAATGGTGTAAATCTGCCTAGAAAAATTTCAATAAGTTTGGGTTTTTCTCCAATTGATGATATATATACTAATTTATCAATGGAAAGATTATTAGGACGAAATGATAGACAAATCAAACTGGGTTTCAAATATGACATAAATAGCGTTCTATCAATTATGTCTGGTGTTCAATCTAATCCAAATAGGTTTGGTGTAGGGTTTGAATATAGTATTTTAAACAGAATTATTTTTGGTTATTCAATATTAACTCATCATATTATGCCTGAAACCCATAATTTTGAGATAAAGTTTAAATGAGAGCACTGATTTATCTCACCGTTTTTTTTAGTATAGTTCTTTCAAATAAAATTGACATAAATAATACTAAAAATTTGGATGACCTTCCTTTAGTTGAAAATAAAATTAAAGCAATAGAAAGATATATAAGTCAAAATAATGGTATTAAGACTATTTATGACCTTCTTGAAATTGAAGAAATTAGTTCAAAAGATATAGATCTTCTTAAAAGTCTTATAGTTGTTAGAGAGCCAGAGCTTTCTGAGTTTGTTAAGAACCAAAAAATGTCATCATATAAACTTGAATATTGGTTTGCTTCAGATGGCAATCAAGAAAGTTTATCTGATATGTGGTTAGATCGTTTTTTTGATCCAAAAAATATTAATCAGATGAGTTATGATGAGATTTATTCATTACCTAATGTAAGTCCTATAGATGCTGTGGGTGTTATGAAGCAGAAAGAAAGAGGAGAAATCAAGGGGACATTTCAATTAAAAAATTCACCAGGTTTAAGTCGTTATGGTTATAAAAACATTTTAGATTTTATAAGATTTAAGCCTCAATCCAATCATGGATTAAATTTTCGTTATTCTACATTATTTAAGACCTTACCAATTACAACAAACCCTGATGAAGAAGGTAACTCTGAGGTTCTATTAAGTACAAGCGATCCTGAAACCTTGCATAGATTTAATGTAAATATAGGAAATAATTTAAAGTTTGGTGCTCTGTATCATCAAAATATGGGAGAGTCTGGCGATATATATACTGATAAAATCTCGATATCCTTAGATGATGTTAGTTTTTTTAATTCAGCAATATCTTTTGATAAGATAATTTTGGGTAATTTTAATGTCGCTTTTGGTCAAGGAGTTGTAATAGAAACAACAGACTATTTTTCTCCAAGAAGAACAGGTTATGGTTTTACTAAGAGAGTTCAGGGTGTTTCAGCAGATTTGTCAAGATCAAGTCAGTACTTAATGAGAGGTGTCGCTTCGCAAATTACACTTGATAACCCATTTACATCAAATTACTCAAATATTAAATTAACTTTATTCGGCTCAATGCATCCAAGAGACGCTATAATTAATCAGGATGAAAGTTTTTGTGCGCTTATTACTATGCAACCTAGATTAGAGTGGGGGATAAATGGAGATAAGTCTAAAATTAACCACTCCCTTATTTCTTCTGTAAATGAGTTGACTTGGGGCGGAAACGTTAGATTTTCTCCTAATGTTTCCACTATGTTAGGGTTCACTTTTTATGAGAGCTTATATGATAGGGTTTTAGATGCTAGTGAAACCAAAATTATTGAAACGGTATTGGGTGGAGCAGATGACCCAAGTCCTGGATTAGATCCGAACGACTGCGATAATTATTCTGGAGACTGTTATTATGGAGTGTATATGACCAACTCAGCTGACCCAGAAATTGCTGCAATGTATTCATCTTCAGGATCATCTCCATTATGGAAAGATGCTCAATCTTTTAGAAGAGTAATTGGTTTAGATTTCTCAACTGTGTATAAAAATTTAGCAGTTCAGGCTGAGTATGGAGAAATATCAAAAGGTCAAAACATTAAAATTGGTAAAGGTCCAAAGGCTTTTGTAATTAATTCTTTTTTACAATTTGATAACTTCAACTTACTAATGCTTTATAGGAATTATGACCTTGAATATGACAATCCATACCAAAGATCATTTTCAAACTATTCAAGATATAAAACCACAATCTTTGAAGATACATATTGGCTAGAAGACCCTGCTTTTGGGTTTTTATATTCTGGGAATCCACAGCCACAATCTGAGGAAGGGTTTTATATATCTTCAAGATATCAAGTGAGTCGCTCTCTCATCACAACATTGAATTGGGATTCTTGGAATAGGAAAGCTGATAATTCAAAATATTATAGGATAGTATCAACTTTTAACTGGAGACCAGTATTTAATTATCGATTTAAACTTAGGCAAAAGTGGCAAGCTCGTGGTGCATTCAATATCGCTCATCCTAGTCCTTATTATTCTCGTGAAACTAGATTAACCGTTCAATTGCGATTATCAAAATTTAATAGTGTTGAGCTTTTGTACTCTAATGGAAATACTACATTCTCACCAAGACCTAGATTAACAGACAATAGTATGATGGGTGAAACAATGGTTGGTGACGTAGGTTCGCCAGATGAATCGATTGGATTTAATTTCACTCATAATTTTAGTTCAGATATGAAAATTAAATTTGGAGGGTTATATGTTGATGGTTTTCTATGGTATATTGAAGACAGCGATTTTAGAGTCTTCAGTGAGGAATCTGGAGCATTTCATACCTGGGTTTCGTGTAGGATGATGGTTTCAAATAATTTAACTTTGAATTTAAAAGTCTCAAACACTAAGCAATTTACTTCAACAACAATCAATCAAGCTCAAAGCTCTAATTACCAATGGATTCACAATCCAGTTACAAATAACGAAGGGTTTGATTTTAGGATACAATTAGATTATGTTTTATAGAATATTTTTATTTTTAGGATTGAATGTATTGATGTCTCAATCTTTTTTTAATAATGTCACTGCCAATGAAATTGGATTTCAATCAGGACGTGCATCTGCTATGGGGCAGACTCACTTTATTAATTCCAATACTTCAGTTGCTACACTTAGGAATCCAGCGCGTTTGTCTTTTATCAATAAGTCGGGAAGTAATAAGTTTTTTGGATTAAACATTCAGTTAGATGCTAGCTTAACTGGATTAGTTAATACTGAAAGAAGATCAATTGATGTTCAGGATTTTTTTGGAGATTTTTTGACTGAGGCTGACTATGTATCTAATGATAATATTTATAGTTATAATCATTTTGGCTTAATTGGTTCATTTAATATATTTTCATTCAATGCTACTGCTGGCTTATCTTATGGTCCATGGTCAACTCTCGACTACTCATACAGTGAAGAGGTTCGAGGAAGTCAATCTTTTGATGATGGGATTATTGGTATTAGAGATCCTATAATAGGATACCACATCTTAAATCATGATGGTAATATAAATTTAAGATCATTAGGTTTTGCAATAGGAGTATCAGAATTGTTAAGTTTTGGACTTAGTCATAATTATATCTATGACGGGTCTTATAATTATAAGTTTTATGCAGAACAATTGACTGAGTCGAGTCAGAATCTATCCAGCGTTTCAAATCAAACTGGACATGTTAATTTTGATGGAGATTCTTTTTTATCAATTTCTGCAATATTTAGAATGCTAAAAAATTCAGAACTTTCAATAGGTTATGAAAAAAATGCTCTAATTGAATCTGGTGAACAGTTTGAGTATAGTTTATCAAATACTTCGGGCCTTCCTAATTACGTTAATTATGAAGATATTTCATCCTTAGAATATATTCAGGGCTTAACTATTGATAAGCCTGAAAAAATTAAATTTGGCTTCATGTATAATCAGGGAAGTAGTAAAAATGGTAGATTATTTTCAGTTGAGTTAATTAAAAATAATTTTTTAAATTCTCAAATTGTTAAGGATTATCTGAAAATTAATATGGGTATTGAATACATAAGCTATGATACAGTTTTTAGATTTGGTATATCATACAAAGAGCCATCTTTACAAACATTATCTCCCCTAACAACGCTTTGTTTTGGAACTGCTCAGCAATATAGTAATCTTATATTTGATATTGGATTATCTTACTCGTACCAAAATTATCATTATCAAGACTTATTTCCTGTTGATGGAGATGTAAGGCCAGATTATGATAATGTTCATGAGTCAAACTGGAATTTAGTATCAACAGTTTCATATCAATTCTAATGAAACATATTTTTCATACTATAATTTTTTCATATCTAGTTCTTTGTGATATTAGTATTGAAGTTGTCTCAACCAATGACCTTCATGGCAATATTGCTCCACAAAAAGCAGTTTTTATGAATCCAGGTTTCCCTCCTGACATCATAGGTGGAGCAGGATTATTAAAGTATGTCAAGGATTGCAGAAAAGAATCAGATTCAGAGATTCTAATTTTTGATGCTGGCAACTTTTTTCAAGGTCACCCATACGGCATGTCAGATGGTGGATCTAGTATTATAAATTGGATGAATGAAGTTGGTTATACCGCTCTTGTACCAGGCGAGAATGACTTTATTTTAGGCCAGAAAAATTTAAATGAACTTGCTGATCAAGCAAATTTTCCATTTTTAATGTCTAATCTAATTTGTGATAACTGTGATTTAAAATCAGATAATATTAAGCCTTTTTTGATAAAGAATATTAGTGGTATCAAAGTAGGAATTTTAGGTATTGTTAATTCTGGAATACCAGATTTATCACTATCAGTAAACACTAAAGGTGTAAAGTTTGAAAATAGTATTAAAAGTGTTAATAGGTGGGTTGATTTCTTAAGAAATGAAAAAGTAAATACAATTATTGTTTTGACTAGCTCCGGAATTCCATGGGATAGGGAGGAAGAGTATGAAGAATATAATAAAAAAATTAGAGATGGATTAATTGACCCGTATAATATGAATTTAAATTCTATTCAAATTGGACGCTATATAGAACATGTTGATGTTATTATATCAGGTGGCGTTTCTAAGGGATATGATACGCCATGGTATGATCCATATAGTCATGTTTATATTTTTCAAAATTATGGGAATGGTTCTGGCTTCGGTCATTTTACACTTTCTTACGATAGTGATTCTAAAATTTTTAAGGGCTATAATACAATGATTGATGGAAAGGTTGGTCAGACACTTTTAGCGAATGATTTTTTAGCTGATTATGAGTCTTTAAATAAAATTAATATGATCAATTCAATGGCAATTGAGAAGTTGTATGACTTCACCGACTTTAATAATTTAAATGAAAATCCCTTTAAGATTAACCAGAATAGAGAAAGCTATGATCAATGGGATATCCCTAAGTTAGGTTCTGATTCTAAGCTAGATGTAATGACTTGGAATTGCGAGTTCTTCCCTGCAGCTGCTGATTCTACTATTATTGCAATGTCCGAAATTATTAACGATATTGATGTTGATATTATAGCATTCCAAGAGATAAAAAAGGCAGCCTGGTTTGAAAAGTTACTAAAAACACTTCCTGATTATGATTATGTAATTTCTCAAAACTCATCTTTTTTCGATCAAGCTTATATTTATAAAAAAGATTTATTTAAATATATTAGAATCAGCGAACCTTTTTCTGATAATGATTATAATTTTGCAGGAAGACCCCCATTTAGATTAGATCTTTTGATGGATTATAAAAACATTGAGGTTCCACTTTCTTTGATAAATCTTCATATGAAATGCTGTGATTCTGGTTTGCAGCGAAGAAAAAAAGCATCTGAAATGCTTTATAATTATATAAAAAATGAAATTAATGAGACTTCGTATTCAAATTTTATTGTATTAGGTGATTGGAATGATGATTTAAAAGATGATCCTGCTGAGCATTGCTTTAATCCCTTTCTAAATGACGAAGAATTTAATTTTTTATCAGATTTAATTGATGATAACGTAAACAATGCCACTTACCCTAAAGAGCCTTATGTAAGTTTTTTAGATCATATTATGACAACCTCTGATTTTATAGATTACAATAATGATAAACTTTATGTTCAAACAGTTTTTATTGAGGATTACATAGGGGGTTATAATATTTATGAAAAATTGTTGTCAGATCATAGACCCGTCATGTTCTCTATCCCATTTACATCAATTAAATGAAAAATTTAATTTTTATTTTTCTCCTATTAGGCATAGTTCTGCCTGAGTCTGAATTGCTACGATCAAAGTATCTTACAGAGGATATGATTCAAGATATTGAAAGACTTAATCAATATAATAAGAAGGCTAAGTTAATATTTAATAAATATGAAAAGGCTAAATTTTATCAAATAGTGGCATACACTTACTATCTAAAATATCAGCAGTTAACTGAAGAATTAAATTCATTAGAAAAACAATATTTTGCAATAATTAGAAGCTATAACCCTAATTTCAATAGCTCTCCTTTTTATGAAATTCCTATTCCTAAAATGAATAATGTATTCTCTCCAATATTGTTTTCTGAAAATAGCGAAATTAAGATAAGAATGTTTAAATCAAAAGCGGGGTTGTTTGAAAAGCAATACCAAGAATATCAAGATTATTTCAATCTTAAAATTGCAACTCTTAAGGATATGCTTGAAAAATCAAAAATAAATGAAATAGATAAGTCATTAATTAATGCGCAACTTAACGTTCAGTATGATAATTATTCAGATTTGATATTAGGTGTTGAGTCTAAAAAAGAGTTAGTCTCAAATATTAACTCAATTATTAAAGATGACTTAGTTCAGCAGATAACCTGGTATGAAAATAAGTTATATTGTAAAAAAGATTTTTTGTATACAAAAAAGAATAATCTTTATAAAACAATTGACTATAAGGAAGGCTTGAAAACAAATGAAACTTTATATAATATTGACGATAATTTTATTAATTATATAATAGGTAATAAACTGACTAAAAACATTAATTCAAATGATAATTATGTAATTAGTTTTTATAATGAATTTGGTAAAATCTACAAAAGAATATATTACTCTATTAGTGGTGAGATAATTGGTTCAATTTTGTTTAAATTTAAAGAAAATCTAGAATTAGTAAATGAAATTTGGTACATTGGCGATAGCAGAACTAAAATTAGGGAATTTAGACAAGTTTACGATCCCAAAATACAAAAGTATATCACAACTGACGACAGAGTAATTAAGGAGCTAAGATGAAGAACATTTTTTTAATTATTTTTATAACTTTATCATTTTCTCAGGTTAACCACCCTTATCCTCCACTTGATCTTGTAAGTATTCCTACATCTGGAACCCTACCTAAAGGTTCCTTTACTATTGAAACTCTATTAACAAAAAATGGTGGAATGGTACCAAAGTTATTAGTAGGCTTAAATGATAATTTTAGTATTGGCATGTCTTTTGGGATACAAAATTTTATTGGAGAAAACAAACCTGAGAGCAATAAAAAAACCCCTGAAGTTCAAGTTAAGTATAGAATTTTTGAAGAGACAGAATCTGCACCTGCTTTCTTAGTTGGACTTGATACTCAAGGTTTTGGCCCATTTATTGAAAAGGCAGTTCCCATAAGTATTGGTGAGTCTCCATCATACTTAGAAACAATTGAGAGGTATGAGCAAAAAGCTTGGGGACTTTATGTCGTTTTAAGTAAGAATTGGAATATGTTAGGTAATTTAGGTTTTCATATAGGACTCAATAAAAACACATTTGAGGTAAAAGATAATGATTCTGATTTAAATTTATTTTTCGGATTAGATAAAGAGTTGAATAGAAGTTTTTCTTTACTACTAGAATATAATGCGGCAATTAATGATGGGAATGAGTACAGACAAGAATTAGATGGACTTGGTGAAATAACAATTGGTAAGGGTTTAGGATTCTTAAATGCTGGATTAAGGTGGAATATTGCTCAAAATCTTTTAATTGAAGTAAACTTTAAAGATATTAATTTAGATGCTGATGACTTTGCTAATCGTGAAATTAAAATCATGTATTCTGAAAAATTTTGAATTTGATAAACTTTATATTTACTTTTTCTTTTTTTCTAAGTATAACCATACCCGCTAATCCAACTTTATATTATATTGATAGCTTATATGAATCTGGTGATTACAAAAATAGTGCTAAGATATTAAATGAATTGTACAATGAAGATAAAAATAATATTGATATAGTTTATAGGCTCGCCAGATCTATTTTCCTAATAGCAGAAGAAGAGACTAACCTTAATCGCCAGTCAGATATTTATTATAAAGGTTTCAATTATGCAAAAAAAGCACTTAGTATGAATAATAATAATGGTTATGCGAACTTTTGGTATGCAGCATATATTGGTAAAATTGGATTATTAGAAGGTACCGAACAAAAAATTTTAAATTCATATGAAGTTAAGCAATACGGAATGAGAGCAATTGACTTGGTTCCAGATTATGAACATTCCTATCACCTTATGGGTAGATGGCATTATGAATTAGCTGATTTAACCTGGTTTGAAAGAAGTATAGCTTCTCTAGTATATACAACCCCTCCTGAAGGTTCTTATGAAAAAGCGGTTGAGTTTTTCAGAAAAGCAATAGAAATAAATTATAATGACATTAGACATCATTTTTGGCTTGCTAATACATTTAGGGCGCAAGGTAAAAATAGTTTAGCAAAAAAACAATTTGGTATAGTCATATCTTTAAAGCCTAAAAATAAAAAAGATCGAGATATGCAGAATGAATCAAAAAAATATTTATAGTTTAAAAAAAAATGAAACAATCAATAAATCAAAAAATAATTGATAAAGCCCATACTTTAGGGTTTGAAAAAGTTGGTTTTTCAAAAGCAGACTTTTATGAGCAGGATGAAAAGGCTCTAAATGTTTGGATTGATAAAGGCTATAATGCATCTATGAAATGGATTGAGAATCGAAAAGAAGAAAGGAGTAACATATTTAAATATTTCCCAGATGCTAAAACTGTAATTTCATTTGGATGCAACTATTATACTGGAGAAGGTTCAGGTCATATTTCAGAAGAATATAACTTTTCAAATTATGCATGGGGAGATGATTATCATGATGTGATTAAAAAAAACCTTTACGAATTAGTTGAGTTTATGCGCCAAATACTCGGTGATTTTAATTATAGAGTATGTGTTGACACATCTCCATTAATGGAGAAGAAATGGGCAATGAGATCAGGATTAGGATGGATAGGAAAAAATACTAACTTAATTACTCGAGATTTTGGTTCTTGGATTTTTTTATCAGAGATAATTATAGATAAAAAATTAGAAGTTGATGATTTTTTTGATATGGATTTGTGTGGTACGTGCACGGCATGCATTGATGATTGTCCAACAGATGCCATTGTTGAACCATACACACTTGATTCAAGTAAGTGTATATCTTATTTAACAATAGAGCATAGGGGAGATATACCAGAAGACAATAAAAACAGTCTTAATAATTGGATTTATGGATGCGATATCTGCCAAGAAGTTTGCCCCTGGAATATCAAGTTTTCTAAAATATCTAATAAAAAGTCTTTTCAAATACGAGATGGCATTAAGGATAAGAAAAAAATAAAAGACTGGCAAATTGATAAAGAAGAATTTAACCAAATATTTAAAAAGAGTTCTGTAAAAAGAACCAAGTACGAAGGTTTAATGAGGAATATTGATTTAGTTGAAAACTAATCTGATTCTATTGGCTCTAGAACGTCAAACAAAAAATACTTTGAATTTGTTGAGTAAAAAAGTCCGTATGAATCTTCTCCATTAACACTAGTTATATTACCCTGTCTTAAAATATATGGAAAGTTAAATTGGTCAGGATCTCCTTCAAAATACGCTTCATATTCTTTGCCCATAGGCTGAATAATCGTGATATGTTTACCGAAATAGTTGAAAAATAACCAGCTAAACTCTATTTGATCACCTTCTAAATTAATTCTATTAACAGGTTCACGGTGCCAACCCCATTCATATGGAATGTTTTGTAAATCAATTCCTTGATAGGCATCATAATCTATTTCAGTATATTGCATAGGACCTTTAAATGCATTGGCATCAAAAAGAGTATCAAATATAGCTGCTTCATATGGAATATTGAAGCCATCCTGGTTCATATCTTTATTTGTTTCTAATGATAAAGTTAAATATCTTGATATTATTGTATCATTTTGATTTTCAGAATCGATATCTAAAGTAAAAAAAGGTGTAGATGCAAATGATGATGTATAACAATCTCTGGTACTGTATCTGAAAGTATCTATGTTTATATTGTTTTCTAAAAAAGATATGTCACTAGGATCATTAAGCCAAGATTGTATTAAATCTACATTGTTTTGATTTTGATATAGATTGAAATCTTCTTCATTGAAAACCACATCTTCACCATCACATTGCCATTGAATGTCACTAATCATAACATCGGGGGTAATTGTATTAGGAACTGTTGTTGATGATTGTAGATTATATTCTTTATCATTATAACTAAAATTTATTTCTAAATTCCATGTTGAATTAGGTTGAATAGGAGGATTAGGATATAAGTTATCAGGTAAATATTTCCCATTGCCAATATGATTTAATTCAATATTTTGATTACCACTGGATAAATTAACTGAAGCGTTATCAATATAATTATTTTCAAAGTGTGAACTTGTTAAAGAGCTAGTCCAATATAAGTACAATGTATCTATTCTATTAAAGCCGGCATCAATGTAACCAAAGACCACAGGGCTTTGAATATAACTTATATTTTCAGTGGGTAATTCACATTTACACAATAAAGCTACAATTAAAATTAAGATTATTTTTTTAAAAATCAATTTTTACTCCTATTGAAGGTATTATTGGAAATCCATATCTTTCGGTTCGAATTGGGATATCTTCATTGCTATTATCAATGGTGCCATCAAGATCATCATCAATACCATTATTAGAGTCTCCAAAAATATAATTATAAATGGAAACATTTTTCTGAAAATATAGATTGATTATTTGAAGGAATAGGTCAATTTTCATTCCCTTCCAATTGTAATGCCTAACAGCCCCAAAGTCTAAACGGTGATAATTTGGATATCTATCAGAATTTCTTCCTCCAGGAATTACTTCGAATTGATTTTCAGAAGGCGGAAAAGATTCTTGATAGTAGCCAATTATTGGAGTATAGGGCTGTCCTGTTTGAAATGTCCATTTAAAATTTAAGTCCCAATTATCTGATGCCCTATAGTTACCTAGTATATTGAAAACATGCGTTCTATCCCAGTTAGCATAATATTCATTATCATTAAATATTTTTCTTGAAACTGAATAAGTATAATTCATCCAG
>TARA_B100000674_G_scaffold96264_1_pt1 | contig 14845 bp, 11 predicted proteins | sample TARA_B100000674 | Tara Oceans TARA_B100000674 (sample SAMEA2622759) | marine metagenome | biome: marine biome (ENVO:00000447); feature: surface water layer (ENVO:00002042); material: "saline water (ENVO:00002010), including plankton (ENVO:xxxxxxxx)" | depth 5 m
TTCACCGATAACAGGATCGAGTATGTCTAGTGTCTCCTCCAAACCGTCAGCAATATCCTTGACAACGCAATCTGGTTCTCCAGCAGGGCACATAGTATTGGCAAGTTCCATAATGAAAGCGTCCTCTATTCTTGCGGGACTAGAATTAACTTCTTTGATTACCGTCGAAAGGGAAAGAGCGTAGATCACATCATCAGTAGGGTCAGATAGTCTTGGATTCAATTTATCTTCAACATACGACATTTCGATTAATATTCTACGGTCATTAATCGGTTTTTCTGGGGAATCAATGTAGACAATCATGACGTTTGTTGACCAGTTTTGCTCAACCTCTTGAATACTCTCAAGAACAGGGGAACCCTCTGGTAGGTAAACATCCAAGTCGCCGTTTACATTTAGTGATGGGTCGTCTCCAGGTTTTATGGAAGTGCCATCAACGAATCCAGAGTGATAAGCAAAGAAGATTGAAGCCAGCAAACAGCTCACTACCATGATTATTGGAAATTTCGTTAGAATTCCTGTTGCACCATGCTTCTGCCACTCTCTTTGAAGAGATTTAGGTGCTTCTAAAACAGCATCAAGAGCCTTCCTTGCATCCCACTCTTTTACTCGATTGCTGAGGCTTTCTTGACCATGCCTTGTTATGGTAAATAGGCGTTCTTGCAACGTTGAGCGTTTGTCGGATGGGTCTGATTTTTCCTCCGACATATTGCCCCTCATGTTAGTGGTTATGGTTTCAACATTTGAACCATACCCATCAACATATCAATTATCCATCATCCAATCAGTTCAAAGGTAATGCCCCACACGGAGGAGATGGACCTGTGAGGATAACGCACGCAGGGCCGGTGAGCAAAATGCCATCTCCTAAACTAACAGATAAACGATGGTCAATCGACCTAGAGAAGAAAATACAAGAAGAACACTACTCGGATAACAAATCATACAGCGAACGTTATGGTTTCAATCCGAATTCTGGAAAAGAGATATTTGTTATCGACACACCACCACCCTACCCAAGCGGTACATGGCACATTGGCGCTGTTGCACAATACAGTATGATTGATGTCATAGCTAGGTCACAAAGACTACTAGGAAAGGAAGTTAAGTTTCCATGGGGAGTTGATAGAAACGGGATAAATGTCGAATTCACAGTCGAAAAGAATACAGGTAAAAAAATGAAGACATATGACCGAGCAGAATTCCTAAAACTATGTGAGAATACAATCGAAGAGTTTACTCAGTCAATGAGGAACACAGCCAGAAGGGTCGGCCTATCCATGGATTTTCAAAATGAATATCTCACTGATTCGCCAGAATATAGGAAAGTAACTCAAGCGATATTTACTGATTTATTCAAAAGAGGAGAGATTGTCGAAGATTTACGGCCCAACATTTACGACCCTGTTGAAGGAACTACAATAGCCGATGCTGAGGTCGAAAGGATGAATAGAAGGACTAAGTTGGTCGATGTGAGATGGTCAACTGAGGATGGTAGCGAACTGATTATATCAACCACAAGACCTGAACTCATTTGCGCTTGTGGGGTTGTAGTAGTACACCCAGACGATGAACGTTACAAACATCTCATTGGTAAGCAAGCTATACTCCCGGTTCCCGTAGACGGCAGGACAAACACCGTTGAAATCAGATCACATTCCTCTGTAAAGAGTGACTTTGGTTCCGGAATACTGATGGTTTGCTCGTTTGGTGACCAAAACGACGTTTCAATATTCAGGGAATTCGGACTAAATCCATTTCGTGCTATTGATTTAGAGGGATGTATGACAGAATTATCTGGACCGCTCTCAGGTATGAAAGTGGAACAAGCAAGAGAGTCAATAATCTCACATTTGGAAGACAATGGTTTAGTGGACAAAATTGTAGAAAAGGAGCAAGAAGTTCCAGTTTCAGAACGAGGAAAAAATCCGGTTGAAATAATTCTTCTAAAGGAATATTATGTCAAACAAACCCACATAATACAAAGAATTGAAGAATTAACAAATTCAATTCAATTTCACCCACCCAGAAATAAGCAATTTCTTCTTGACTGGATGGAGAATATATCAATTGACTGGCCAATTAGTAGAAGAAGATGGTACCATACTGAAATTCCAATTTGGTATTGCGATGATGGAAAGAAGGTAATCTGTGCTCCGCCAGGTATCTATGTGCAACCTTGGTTGGATGATCCGCCCCTTGATAGCGAAGTACTTGATAGAAATACGAGAGAAGTTATCGGAGTTTTTGGAGAACTCAAAGACAAATTAGGGGAAATTGTTGGGGAAGAAAAAGTATTCGACACATGGATGGATTCAAGCAACTCAAACCTTTTTGTTTCAGGTTATCTTAATGATATGGATAATTTTGAGAAATCATTTCCAACCGCAATAAGGCCACAAGGAAAAGAGATTGTAAGAACTTGGTTGTATTACACTTTACTCAAAAGTGCCCTCTTACTCGATAAGCCCGGTTTCAAGCATGTGTGGATAGATGGACTTGGGATGGACCCGTGGGGGAGAAAAATGTCCAAATCACTGGGCAATGGCATCGATGCAGATAGCGTTCTGGAATGTGGTGCTGGAGGGAGAACTGGATCTTGGAAAGTAAAGGGACCGGACAAAACAGTTCAACTTCGAGCAAACAAAATTGGGTCTGAGTGCTTCAGATTATGGAAGGCTTGTGACGCACAGGTTGGAGATGATTTTCATATCAACCCTGAAGAAATCGAATCGAAATACTTCGGCGTCCTAACTAAACTATACAATGTTGCAAGATTTGCTAGCATGTTTGAGATACCTGAAAATCTTGACACCTACCCAGAGAATTTGCCAGTTGAAGACAGATGGATTTTAGCGGAATTTGCTACCACAATGGGGAAAGTGGAATCTGCGTGGGAGAATCTCGACATATACACTGCAACTCAAACACTCAAGACCTTTGGCACAGGAGTTTTACCAAGCCACTGGCTAGAGATGGCAAAATCTCGTTTGTACTCTGAAGACAAAGAAGCAGCTTGGACTATTCACAGAATTGTCAGAGATTTGATGGCTGCTCTTTCTCCAGTTTGTCCATTCTTTACACACCATATTTCTACAACACTTTATGGAACTAGTGCGGTGGATGTGAGGAGTTTCCCTGAAAGAACAGAGAACGATGAATCACTGTGTGCATTGACAAAATCAATCGAGGAATTCAACGGTAGTACATGGCGAGCAAAAAAAGACGCTGGTCTTGCATTGAATGCACCAATTGAGGGTGTAGTTGTACCTGAGGAATTAAAAGAATTTGAATCAATATTAATTCAAATGCACAAGCTTGAATAATCATTCATCAAAATCTAGAGTGACTTGTCTAGAACTTGGAATCTCTAGGTTGCCCAAGCGAAATCCTACCAGCCTAACTGGCCTCTCTAAGTCCACGTTTTGAGCAAACAAAGATTCTGCAAGACGTGAAAACACTTGCTCGTCGTCCATAGCAACAGGTATTGATTTTCCATGTGTATGAGTTTCAAAACCCCTGTATCGTATTTTTACTTCGGCTAGCTTTCCAGCAACACCCATTTCCTTCGCCTTTTTCATTACCATAATCACAAGTCGCTTCAGTTGATTTAGAACCATCTCTGAATCGAATTGGTCTGACTCGAATGTTCGTTCTTTTCCGACTGATTTCCTACTTCTTAGCGGTGATATTTCGTTACTAGTCTCACCCTCAATGACCTTCATCATCCATTTCGCAAATCGCTCCGACGTAAATTTAGACAAAGCAATTTCACCGTAATTTGAGGCTTCATCTACTGTATGTATTCCCCATTCCGCTAGCCTCGTGGCTGTTTTTGGACCAATGCCGGGGACCTCTCTAACCGAACGTCCATGGAAAAACGATGAAATTTCATCGGGAAGAGTTCTATGAATTCCACCTGGCTTATTTTCTTCACTACCCATTTTTGCTAGAATCCTTGTAGGACCAATGCCAAAGGATGTTGAGAGTGATAGTTTATCATTTATTTTTACTTGAAGAGATTTTGCCAATGCTAATGCTTTATCCCAATCTCCTTCGCAAGAGTTTGTTACATCAAGGTATGCTTCATCGATACTTGCTTGCTCAAACACATCGGCATGATCAGAGAGAATATCCATTACCATTCGACTTGCTCTAGAGTAAAGTCCTCTTGTCGACTTGAGATAATGGCCATTTCCATATGGTGGGCCTGGACACCTTTTCCATGCCTCGCTGATTGGCATAGCGGATCGAATTCCGTATTTCCTTGCAGCATAGTTGCAAGTAGAAACAATCCCTCGCCCAGTTCCGTTTTTAGGGTCTGAGCCCAGAATCAATGGGATTTCTGGATTGAGATTGTGATGCAAGGTCTCAACTGCTGCATAAAATGCGTCAAGATCGCAATGCAAAATAATCCGTGACGCCATATTTTATTTCAAAAGTCGAAGGTTATTGAATACAACGAAACCTATGGTTCTATCAACAAGTATGTCTACAACATAATTATGGCAAGCGTGAAATCAATTCTTACTGGCCTGGTAGGTTTGTTAATCATTGCGTCATTAATTGGTTACTCAGGTGAGGAAATAATCGAGGAAGTTCCTATCCCTGATGCTGGACTGTGTGGAGTAACCAAGGATGCATACAGCGATGTTCCTGGTTCGGGAGCTGCTATTGACATAGATGTCGACGTATCCTGGGATGAAAACACCGTTTGGATTGGCATAATCGATGTTGAAACATATAACTCGCTGGAAAAAATTGGAGAGAATAGGGATGGTCATATCGTAACGACAGAATCTTGTGAGAATGCCCAATACATCGTAGGCGGACCCAAACTTGCAAACGCAGGTAGTTTCGATTGGGAGCCAAATGGTGAGCCTTTTCATATCATGATTGGATCATTAGACGAACCTGAGGATGAAGAAGACGATGAAGAAGATCCATGGCCGTTTGATAGCCGTGTTAATTCTATGACATTTGTCGGGGAATTCACGGTTAAAGTAGAATACCAAGCCACGGGTGGATGGGGAACAATTCTAGCACTTTTCCTAGTAGAACTGTTATTGGTTTCAGCATTAGTTGGGAATAAATCATGATTGCAAGAATTTTTTATTGACTATTGAATCGATTTTTTGGTTTTTGAAAAATCTAATCAAATAATTAGCAATATCAATGCCAACTCTAGATTGAGCTTCGAGTGTAGCAGCGCCAATATGAGGGGTACCATGGAAATTATCGTGCCTCAGCAGTTCATAGTCCTTAGATACAGGTTCTTCCTCAAAAACGTCAAGTGCTGCACTAGATACTGTTCCGCTATCTAATGCTCTTAACAGGGCTTCCTCATCGATTATGCCACCTCTAGCGCAATTGACGATGTGGTTTCCACACGCAATATTACCTACTCTCCCCGGCATCAGATTGAGCCGTTTCTTATTGACCAAATGATGTGTTTCATCTGTTAAGTTACAGTGAACTGAAATATGCGTACACGTTTTGAATAACGAATCCACAGATTTGTGTAGATACACATCATGTGATTTTGCTATCCTATTGGGCAGATATGGATCGTATGTGTGAATTTCCATTCCCAATGCTTTAGCTACATTTGCAACACCCTGTGCTATCCTGCCAAATCCAATTAGACCCAAACGCTTACCGTTTAATTCAGTGCCTGTCATCAATTTTTTTTCCCACTTACCAAGACGAATTCCACGGTCTGATTTTGGTAAGAAGCGTACTGATGCTAGCAAATGGCCTATTGTTAATTCAACTACTGATTGTGTTGAAGAATTCGGTGCATTGAGAACTGGAATTCCGTTATTTCCTGCTGATTCTAAATCGATGTTGTCTACACCAACACCTGCCCTAGCGATAACCCTCAAGCCTTTGCTAACCTCAATTATTTCTTTGGGAAGCTTTGTTGCACTCCTAACTATGATGGCATCAAAGTTTTGTAGTGCGCCGTCCAACAAATCCGACTTTGATATGTGGCCAACCTCAACAACATGTCCTGCCTTTTGCAATAATTCAACGGCCTCGTCAGCCATGCCATCGGTGACTGCAATTCTCGCCATTATCTGATACCTCTGCATAGTCCGTCCATGAACATTCTTGAATCCTAACAGTTTGGATTACACATGGCCAGCACAATAGAGGTGGAAAATCTATTGTGGGCAATTGCCATATTAGCACTACCGTTGATACTAGCATTGCCGATGAAATTGTTGTATCAAACCGTGATATTGGGAGTTGGACCTGCTGAGAGAACTTATCGCTCAACTGTGCAAAGAATAATTGATGCGGGAATGCAAGTCGAACACTTTAGAGAAGTGTTAGATGATGAAGCTAGAAAACTCGGCCTAAAGCCAACAAGGGCTCGACTAAATGAGACTGATATTCTATATCCTCTCACAATAACGCATTTTTTGCTAACTCCAATGTTGTTTATCTTACCGGTTGTTGCAGTAATGTCACTGCCGATTATTATCCTTGGTATTCCCGTATTATACGTCCTTGAAGTTCTCCTGATAAGAAGGAAATTATTGATAAATCTGATTAATTTGTTGGAAACATGGTTTGGTAAGCAAATAATTCACATTCCCAATGCAGGTAATGATCATTTTAGTAGTGAAGCTAAAGTTTTGGAAGCATCAAACATAGCATTCCACTTCCACAGAGTTCCCAGAGTTGTTTTCCTTGGACTTTTCTCCTGGTTAATCATACACTGGACTTTACGATTAGATTCAATCATACTAGAATTCGTTGTCGCAGGCGTTTTCTACATCCTATTGCTGAGCGTTGTTGGTATTGTTGCAACTGCTTTAGAGTCAAATCTAGTTTTAGTTGACCCTGCCAGAGGACGAATAATACCCATTGCTGACTGGCTAGACTCGATGTTAACTCCCATTGTAGGAGTAGGTTTGCTGTTCTTACTTGGTAGAGATTTGATGTCTGAAGCGAGGGATGGTGGAAACACCGTTTTATTCTCAGCAACCGTCTTGCTTGTATTGTATGTAGCCACCGCAGTTGGCGTAACATTCCAGTGGGGATATGCTTGGTGGAGAGGGAGGAAGGTGAGAAAGAATTTCGAATTGCAGGCTATTGAGAAACTCAATCCGCAATCATATGATTTAATCAGAAGTCGAGGTCGAATTTTGTTAAACGTAAGATGTTCTATGTCTGAACGTATTAGAACAGAAATAGCACCTGGAGCTAACCTGACATTTAGTGACCTTACAAACTTACCAACGGCCCATAAAGAGATACTAAAACAACCAGAAAATCCTCTGTCTTAGGATTTCTTCGATATGGTTTCCGGCACTTCAGCAAAAATATTTGCAGGCAATGCGGTCTTGATTTTTGAGACATAGCCCAAGTTAGCGGATGTGGTTTCCTGCCATGTCGCATACTCTTCATATGATTCCATTTTCAAGACTAAATTATTCTCTCGATTCCAGCCCAACGTTTGCATTTCTGTGCCAGGAGGGTCGTGTCCAGTGCAAACTAAAACGTCACCAGAGAATCTTTCGAGAACGTCTAATGCTTGCCAGTGCATGTGTGTTCGGCCACTAGGTAAGTCATCTCTACCTACTCCTCCTTCACCAGTAAATAGGAAGTCCCCAGTAAATATGTGTCCAGGACATTCGATTATCATGTGATCTCCTGTGTGGCCGGGAGAATGGTGAAAGTGAAAATCAATATCACCCATTGATATTACAGACTCCTCATCTACATAGATAGTTACGCCAAGAGATGGCGTATCATTCCACATTACATATTCACAATGATGTTCATCAGCGAGCGTGAAACATCCCGTTATGTGGTCAGCATGAGTATGAGTTGCCATAGCATATTCTAGTGTGAGATTATCGTTGGCGATTATCGTTAGGTAATGGTCTAGATTATCCCACACAGGATCTATTAAGGCTGCTTTGTTAGTTTTTTCACAGACGACGAGATAACTCATTGCCCACATGTCAGAATTCAATTGTGTAACTCGCATGACATTGGCAGAATGTAGTATTACTTCAATCATACACTCTGTAATATCAATGGGTTCAAGAACCCCTGCCTGAAAGACGATTCATGTCAACTCAAGAAATGCTAATTTTTGGGGCGTTATTTTTAGTATTGGTCGGAATACAGATATTGATTCTTCGTTCTATGAAATATTCAAGCAACCAGGATTCAGATTTTGATTCGAATCAATTTAGTGAACTAGCAAACAAGGCGCTAGCGAATAATAATGAACAATTTTTGACACTAGCAAAGGAACGGTTTGAAAGACAGCAAAGCGATGCAGACAGTCAACTAGAGTCAAGAAAAAAGGAAATTGAAAATTTGCTTCAGCCACTAGCTCAGCAGATATCAAAGTTAGAAACTGAAAATAAAGAGATGGAGAGAGCAAGAAACCAAGCATATGGAGACATCAAGCAACATGTGCAACAAATGATTCTTGGAGCAGAAAAATTAGGCAAAGAGGCAAACATAATGTCAACTGCTTTGACCAAAAGCGCAAACATTAGAGGCAACTGGGGAGAGGTAAGTCTGACGAACATTTTGGAGATGTCCGGTTTAAGAGAAGGGATTGATTATTTTGAACAGGACACACAAACGGATGGAAAACGACCGGATTTTGTTGTAAACATTCCAGGTGGAGGAAAGGTTCCAATAGATGCAAAGGCTACAGGCAAGAAATTTTTAGAATCGATTGAGGAATCTGATGAAGAAACTCGTGATTCTCTATTACAGGAGCACGCAAGTGCGATGAAGGAAAGGGTCAAGGAACTGAAATCAAAAGGATACAGAGATTCAGTCGAAGGAGATGTTGAAGCTGTCGTGATGTTTGTTCCATCCGAGTCTCTGCTAGCAATTACGTTTGACTTTGAGCGTGATCTACATGAATTTGCCATGAAAAATGACATACTCATAGCCTCTCCAGTTTCATTACTTGCATTGCTTAGGACGATTGCGTTCCAGTGGAGGCAAGTAGAGCAGGCAGAAAATACACGGGAGGCAATCGATGTATGTAGGGAGTTATACAACAGATTCGCTACTTGGTCTGAACACTATCAAAAAGTGGGTGATAATTTGAAGAGTGCCATAAAAACCTACAATCAATCAGTTGGTTCATTTCAATCTAAAATTAATCCACAAGTTAGACGCCTAAATGAAATCAGGCTCAACGAGGACCTAAACAAGAATATTCTACAGCCTTCAAGTATTGATGTAGAGGTTCGTGAATTGCCTGATCCTGAGGAAAATAAAGGTGAATAAGATTGAATGAGTACTTACTGAAAGTTATATCTCAATGACTGTTCGGATTGCCATGGACCACCCATCATCCGTATTCTATCTCGAGCATGACGGTAAGGTCTTGCTCGTGGACTCTGACGGAAATGGACCGCAGAAGCCTGTAATGAACAATACAGGGAAAACAAAATTCAGATTTCCAACCAAGGAAGAAACTGAAGAAATGGGAATTAATTACGAAGTTAAGAATCGATTCAATGTTTTTGGCGTAGAAGTAATTAAGGCAATGCCCGATGTAGACTGGCCAGAATCCTGGGCGTGGAAAGATTACTGCATAAGCGACGATGCAGTTCATCCAATAGCAAGGGAAGCGATATACAGATCGATTCATAGGCTCGTATCCAAGGTTATGATATTGAACTCCGAAGGTTATGTCTTGATGGGGAAAATCGAAAGGGGATACTTCGTAGGTAACTGGACTTTACCGGGAGGCTACATGGATCATGATGAGAACCCCGAAGAAGGATGTGTCAGAGAAACACTGGAGGAAATGGGTATCAGTATTTCTTTGAATGAGAAGTGTCCTATAATCCGTCAAAGGATTTTCAATGATGAGGGAATTTCATTTGTCTCTTTTACATACCAAGCTGATTGGAATGGGGATAATTCCCAAATCACTCTCAAGGATGGTGAAATCTCTGAATTTGCATGGTTTTCTCCACAGGATGCCGTCTTGCAGGCTGTATCTGGATTTGATGTTGAGGCACTCAAACGCCTAACAAATCCTTAGCAGCAGAAATAGCATTAGGCACACCCGATGGATTGGAGCCACCGCCTTGTGCGAATGTAGGTCTACCCCCTCCGCCACCACTAATATGTCCAGATATGTGATTCAGTATTTCTACTGCGTTGTATCTCTGGCTAGCAATCGAATTTTCAGTAATGGCAACCATCAACTTTCCACCACCAAGTTTGCTAGCCAATACAGCTAACGTAGGTGAGTTCTCATCAAGAGTTAGTTCCTTCAACATTTTAGTCATCTGCTTAAGATCGCCATCAACCTCCATAACTACAATTCTAACACCATCAACTTCAGACATATCACTGCTACCACCAGTCGTGCGCAGCCTTACTATCTCTGCTTCAAGAAGTTCAATGCGTTTGCGTTGTTCTTTCCATTCGGTAAAAAATCTAGTAGCCGTATTTGGTAAATCGTCAGTTTGAACTTGGAATACCTCCGCTGTATCTCGCAATATGCTTTCTTGACTTCTGGCATGGTTCATTGCGGATTGTCCAGCCACAATATGCAACCTTTCGACTCCATCTTGAACAGCACTCGACCTTACAACTCTAATTTGACCGATTTTACTTGGCTCATCATGATGTGTGCCTCCACATGCTTGAACGTCATGATCCCCTATACGTATGATCCTGATTTCGCTACCCTTCGGAGCTCCTCCTTGGTATAAGTCAAAGCCAAATTTTCTATCTGCATCTTTACGATTAAGAGTCAACTTTTCTATCCGTTGAACATTTTGAACGACTTCGTTTGCAATAGACTCAATTTGGTCTAAATCCTTCCGAGTCAAACGGCGGTGATGTGTTATATCCAATCGAGAGGAATCCGCAGATTTATTGGATCCAGCTTGGTATATATGTGGCCCTAATAATTTACGTGCAGCTCCGCCAACGATATGAACTGAGGTATGATGATCCATCAACTGTTTCCTCCTGTCCCAGTCTATCATTCCCTGCACTATGTCACCAATCTCAAACGGACCCGTAGATATATGCACTACGAGGTTTCCAAGTTTTTTTGTGTCAATAACAGTATGTGCTGATGATTCAGATATCAGTTTACCATAATCGCCTTCTTGACCTCCACCCTCTGGATAGAAACAAGTTCTGTCTAGAATTATTGCATGGGTCGCCATACTTTTTGCATAGTTACTTGTTATTGGTATCGATGCCAGAACACTAGCCTCAAAATTTTGCTGAAAAGTGTCATCATAATACAATGTCATCGTTGCTGGTAAATCCGGTATGTCGAGAATCAACTCGCTATCTGTTGAAGTCATTGCCGCTAGTTTGGCCTGAGCTGAATGTCTTTCTGCCATTTCGGCATTAAAACCAGTCCTTAGAGTCAAATTCGACCATCCTTGTTCCTTTGCCATTTTTACAGCAATATCAGGGGATAAACCATGACTATCACTCAATGTAAACAGTATGTCATCTGGCAATTCATCTGAGTCTTGTGGTATATTTTTGATTGCTGTTCTCACAACATTTTGTCCTTTTCGAAGCATTTCGTCATACCGCTCTTCTTCTCCTCGTAAAATTGACAACAAACCCTCTGATGTTTGCTTCATTCTATTTGGATCATAGTTGAATTCTAAATGATGGGTGGCTAAGTCACTCAAGCTGAGTTTAATTCCGAGCTCGTCACGCATTCTGAGAATTCTTCTTGACATCATTCTAGCGAGGTAACCTGCTTTAGCATTCGAAGGCACTAGTCCATCTCCAATCATGTTTATTATGGCGTGAAGATGGTCTGGAATTGCGTAAATTCTAGATAATGGTTCAGTAATCGAATTGAATAACTCTGAGTTGATATCGTGACCTCTTTCCCTTAACTTTGAGAGAAATAGTTGCTCCATCCTGTCACCATCGCTTCCTACCTCTATATTCATAATTCCGAATAATCTGCTCATATCGCCTAGTAAATTATCTAACTGAGGCTTGGTTAAATTAAACATATCTTCCGAAAATCCTGTTAAATCCTTTAACCATGAAACCGTTTCTGGATAAATCGCTTCGTAAATCGTGGGCGTTCCAGCAGCAGCCCAACAAAATCTCTCTAATCCATAACCAGTATCGATTATCTGCAACGGCATTTCTGCATATTTGACACCTTTAATATCCACATCACCATCTGGATTTTCCTCTAAATTCATAAACACCAAAGTTGCAAGTTCTAGTCCACCCACTATAACTTCAACAGCCGGTCCAGCATTACCACCTCCAGACCAAGGATTTTCTACATATGTTACCTCTATCGGGTCTATACCAAATGTTTCACAAAGTAGTTGATGGCAGTAACTAACACACTCTTCCATCCAATAGATCACCTTGTCTTTATCGGGACGATTGAATACATGATGTGCCATCATTTCAAAAGTAGTCAAATGTCTACCAGATCTTCCAACTGCGTCGACATCGTTCAGTCGTATGCAGGGCTGTGATATCGCTAAAGGGTTTGCAGGGGGTTCTACCTCTCCAGATGTGACGTGGGGCTGAAAATCCGCTATACTTGCAATGGTCAAGTGTATGTCGTCTCTCCACCTTGCTAAAACTGGATAAGGTTGAATCCTCGTATGGTCAGAAAGTTCAAAAAATGAAATGAAGGCTTCTCTCATGGAGTCTTTTAGGTCTCGACCAAGGTCACTAAATCCTGCAATTATTGGATTTCCTATGAATGTATATTCATCTTCTTCAGTATCTCCACATGTATCCCTATTTGGGTCACAAGTCCAAAAGGATAATCCAGTAACACGACATACTCTACGCATGTATCCATTATCATGGAACACTTTGAGGTCGATTGGTGGTAACGACATTATCCTCCACTCCCTTACGGACAATCTGTTGCTGATACCTATATATCTTCAAGTCATCTATAATTTTTGGACGTAATTGAATATATGAAACCATTCGGGACAACATGGGCGAAGAGTCATGGCGACGACACATGGAAGTCGAGAGTCAAGGCATTATGAGAATTCGTAAGCATGGTAAAATGCAAGTTGACGCAATGATAGTATCAAATCCAGAACACATGAATAAGTCCACTGATGACCGATCCATATCGCAGCTGATCAACACTGCTTCTATGCCAGGAGTTGTTGGTGAGGCATGGGCTATGGCAGACTGGCATTTTGGATACGGTTTCCCAATAGGCGGTGTTTTAGCAACTGACACTGAGTGGGGGGAGCAGGGTGGATCTATTTCACCGGGAGGAGTTGGTTTTGACATCAATTGTGGTGTTAGAATGCTTGCTCTAGATTGCAAGATTACGGATATTCCCAATATCGATAAATTAGCTGGTAGGCTGAATGGAAGAATTCCAGCAGGTGGTTCTGGTAAAGGTGGCCTTGACATATCATTAAGAGACCTTGATGAAATTATTTCGAGAGGTAGTAACGCAATGGTCGACATGGGGTTTGCGTATGATGATGACCTCAATAATATAGAATCAAAAGGAGCGCTGGAAAATGACAAAGGAGTATCGGAAAGAGCTTTGAAACGAGGGCTAAAGGCCCTAGGCACACTTGGTTCAGGAAATCACTTTTTAGAATTGCAAACCGTTGAATCTGTGGATATGGCCAATAGATACGGCCTATATGAAGGGCAAGTTGTTTGTATGATTCACTCGGGGAGCCGTGGCTTAGGTCATCAAGTATGTACGGACCATGTTCGCATGTTAGAAGAAAAATATCGCAACCGGAATGGTGTTTGGTCGTGTGATGAATGGGGATTTGAGATAATGGACAGACAATTAGCAGCAGCTCCGATTCATAGTCGCGAGGGTGAAAATTACCTAGATGCAATGAATGGCGCTGCTAATTTTGCATTTGCAAATCGTAGTGCACTTACACACAGACTTAGAGAAGCTATTGCGAAAGAAATTGATGTCGAAAGCAGATTAATTTACGATGTAAGTCACAATATTGCTAAGATTGAAGAGCATGTTATCCATGGTAAAACATGTACTTGTGCAGTACATAGAAAAGGTGCAACTAGAGCTCTACCGAACCAACCAGTTCTCGTCCCTGGAGATATGGGTACAGGATCTTGGCTGTTGGAAGGGATTGAGGGTAACCGTGCATTCGCATCATCCTGCCATGGAGCAGGTAGGTCTCTTTCACGCTCTCAAGCAAAGAAGGTAATCGACGGAAATTTGGTCAAAAAGAATTTAGAAAGCAAAGGAATAAGAGTTCATGCAAACACCTCGAATATCATGTCAGAAGAGGCACCTGATGCTTACAAAGATGTGGATGAAGTGATAGAGCTGTCATCGAACGCTGGTCTTACAAGACCAGTAGCAAGGCTTTCACCATTTACCGTAATCAAAGGTTGATCACATACAGTAATTTGCTTGGTTTTGTCCAAATGCTGGCGATGCTCCACTACTTACTCCATCTGGTTCCTCACAGATTACTGAAAGTAGTGTATTTACTAATTCTTTCAAGTCATTAACTTGCTCTTGAAGTTCCTTGACTTTTTTTGCAGTATCTATGCTTGCGCTATTTTGTCCCATCAATTTCCCATCCTGAGAGGTTTGCTCTCATTGTAAAATTTAGTAAATAGGCTTTAATTGATTTCGGTTATTTCTAAGCACAAACGCGCGTTTTGTTTAGATTACTCTTCTTCGGACACTGGATGCTCAGTACTGTGTGCAGTTTCACTCTGATTATTGTCTAGGACGGAATAGTCAACCGTCTGGTAATCTACTTCCGGATTTTTTGTGTATTGGGGTAGGTCGGGAGTATCTTTCTCATCATCATCAATTTCATCATCCCATTCATCATCA
>TARA_B100000674_G_scaffold221517_1_pt1 | contig 14837 bp, 24 predicted proteins | sample TARA_B100000674 | Tara Oceans TARA_B100000674 (sample SAMEA2622759) | marine metagenome | biome: marine biome (ENVO:00000447); feature: surface water layer (ENVO:00002042); material: "saline water (ENVO:00002010), including plankton (ENVO:xxxxxxxx)" | depth 5 m
TAATATTTTTTTACATAACTCATTCTAGTTTTCTTAGGATAGTCAGCAAATAAAGTTGCCGCTATCATCATATACATATCTTGTGGAGTTTCATACAATTCACCTGAACTTCTATCTTGCACAAGGTATTTGTCTACTACTTGTCTTAATCCTGCATATGTAAAATCTAAATCTCTATCTCTTTTGATCCAAGTATTAAGTTTTTTAATTTCTGATTTGTGATATTTTTCAACTATTGTTCTATCATAAACGCCTAACTTAATATTTCTTAGAATTAATTTTAATAAAGGAATGTATTCGTATTGTCCGTGTGCTTCTTTTCTTACATCATAAGAAAGAAGTCTTGCGGCGGCGTATTGATAATTTGGATTTTCTAAACTTATTAAGTCATTAGCAGACTTAACTAACACGTGTTGAATATCTTTAGTTGTAATGCCATCATAAAATTGAATGTTTGCATTGATTTCTATCTGTGAACTAGAAACACCTGTTAATCCTTCGCAGGCTTCTTCAACCACAAAGTGAATTTTGTCGATGTCTAACGGTTCAAGACGACCGTCTCTTTTTTGTACTTTTATATTTGATGTATTTGTTGTGATTGTTTGTTCAGCGACTTCCATTAGTATTCTATTTCCTATTAAATTAAATCAATATTTATCTTATTTTCTTATATCATGAGTATAATGTAGAATGTAAGTTTTGTCAAACATTGTTTTATTCATTATAGCCATATTGTGCGTGTCTAAAAATTGGTTATTCAATTCAACAATGTAGTTAAACTTACGGTTGTTGGACTTTTCTTTTGCAATAAAGCAATTATGTATCAATATATTATTTTTTGAAATACTATCTGATAATATTAAAGTATAATATAATAGAAGGCAAATGTCAAATTGATTATACAGATTCCTTTCCAATAGTTGCCAACCGTCTAACCATGTGCTTTTATCATATGAATCAGTTTTGGTGTTGGTTCTTGGGCAGTAGAAAAATATTTCTGAAAGTAATTTTAAAGGATCATCAGAAACTGCAATATAGTTTCTTATTTTATTCCAGTCTATTAATCGTTCTTCGTAGTTTCCAAAAAAAATATTTGGTTTATGAGATACTTCTAACTTTGAACGTGATTGTTGCGATGTCGTTTGCATTTGGTGTTGGATTAGTTGCCTCAATGATTACTGTTTCTTTATTTGCATTTCCGTCTTCGTCTGATAAACTTACTGCAAAATTTAATCTAGTTGTGTTTGTGTTGTTTGCTGAATCGCCTAAAAAATCATACTCATCATTTAGTGTGATTGTGTCTGCGTTTTTATCTACTGCTATGTCTAGTGTGCCTGATCTGAATGCGTTTAATACTGAACTGTTGTATGTGTATTCTACTTTGTAATGTTTAGAAGTGTCTGCTGGAAGTTTTGCTACTCTTGTTGCTGATAAAAGTTGACCAATTGTAAATTTTGTTGCAAAAGTTAATGTGCCACTGAATACTCCTTGCACTTCTGGAATATAGGCAACACCATTTAGTGTAGCACTATTTGCCATTAATGCTTCTGTACGAGCAAAGAAATCTGCTGATGATGTGTTACCATTACTATCAAATCTTATCACAGCATGAACCGGACTTGTATCAACACCTGCATCGTTTCCTACAAGGACAAAATTATTTTTCTCACTGATATTACCTTTACCTTCTTTAACATAGATACCGTTTTGATTTATGTTAATAAATCTGCTATTTGTAATTGTGTTGTTGATTGGTCCTGTTGCCTGTGCCACTTGAGCAAGGACTGTGTCTCTACCAAAGTTTACACCGAAACTACAAGTATCAATTGTTGTGTTATTGAATACATTGTGAACCACATCATGATTTGAAAGTATTCCATAAGAGAAACCTTCGATTGTAATTTTTTCAAAACTGTTATCTTTTGTTGTAACCGGAGTTGAAGTGGCTTCCATTAAAATTCCAATTTGATCATTATTCACTCCTGTGCCTTGAGTCCAAGGTCCTTTAATTTTTATATTTTTGAATTGACTATTTTTACAACTTGCTAATTTTAAACCAACATTGTTTTGATCAGTTTCTAAAGTGATACCTTCAATGTGTAATAAGTTGGCTTGATTTAAACTTGTTGTTTGTGCCGCAATGCCCTCGCCATTAATAGTTTCAAATACAGGAAAATTTGCTGTTTGTCTAAACACAGTTTTATCTGCACCATCTCCTATTAAATTAACATTAGGTGGCAATTTAATACTGTCTGATAATAGATATAAACCTGCATGAATTTTAAGTGTAACTCTTTTCTTTAAATTGTCTGCGTCCATACTATTTGCGTATGGTAAAAATAATTGATCTACTGCTCTCTGTATTGCCACTGTTTGGTCAGTGCCATCACCATTTGCACCAAATGACCTTGCACTCACAATATCATCTAATCTTGATTGTAAACTTCTTTGTATTGGTGTTGCCGCTGATGCACCTGTTTGAACATTGGAACCATTTCTATAAGTGTACTGATCACTTAAAGTAAAAAGATTATCATGCTCTGTTAAAACTTTTGAATTTCCTACTGCTGGTGCACCTTCTGATACTGCACCATTACCTATGAATAACTCTTGCGTGTCAACTGCCCAACCTAATTCGCCGCCTGCTAGTTGTGGTAATCCAGAACCTTGGCCCTTTCTACCTCTACGAATCTGTATTCTTGATATTGAAACTATTGCCACTTTTTTCTCCTACTATGAGTATTTATCGAGTGTATTGTTATTTTAGAATTGATATTTAATGTGCGTACTTAATATAGTACTCTTCTACTCTTTGCCACCATAGGTCTTTATATTTTGCATAATTCAATGGTGTAATATCAAATTGTTGATATGTAAGATCTCTTGCACACATGAATACGTGACCTTCATTTATCTTCGTGTCATATACTTCGTTGTGTGCTTCTGCATATGCAACCAATTGTAAGAAATAATCTTCAATCCATTCTTTCTTTTTAGGCTTATTGGTTTGCTTAAAGTCAATGATACAAGGTGTGCCTTTATATTCCCCCACACAGTCAGTGGTACCGGCATAGATTTTAGGAAAATATAGACCAACTTCACTGCCCCATATTTCGTTGACATCTTTCAAAGCATTTTCGTAAACTGTTTTCGCCATCTTGAATGCTTGTTGCGAATAGGGATTTGAACCAGGCTTTCCCCAACTGCCTTCGTTTATATAGTTTTCTATGTATTTGTGCATTCTGGTGCCCATGCCAGATGCCTCTTTGGTTATTCTCTTTGCTGTTTGCTCGCCAACTCTTTTACGCCATTCTAATAGATGTGTTTTATCTTTTGTAGAATCTAATATAGTTGTGACACTTGCTACTGCATCTCCATCAGGACATTTATATACTCTCTTGCCGTCCAATGATGTACGTGATAGTTGTGTATAATCGAAACGATTTACTATTAATGACATTAGTCTTTCTTTTTATCTGAGTCGGAAATGTTGCCACCATTCTCTGTAGATAATCTATCTAACTCATCTAGCATAGAAGCATAATCAGGCCCGTTCCATGGATTGTATTCGTAATAAGGTTTTACTTCACTGTTAGGATCGTCCTCACCCTCCACACTGTTTACTTCTGGAATATAATGTTTCATTGTAGATTCAATTCCTTTTTTAAGAGTGGCTGTACTTCCTGCACAACCAGAACAGGCACCTTTCATAAGCATGGTCAGTTTGCCTGTGTCCACATCAAATTCTTTCACTTCAACCATGCCGCCATGTTGGGCCACAGTGTTGTTAATATATTTTTCCATTACGGATTCGATGTCGTGGAGTATCTGATCTTTGGTTCTATTCATAATTTATATTACAATACTTTATTGGATTAGTCAAGTATTATATACGTTTTTTGGCGGCACGTTTTGCCATGGTGTCTATACTAGAACCTTTGGCGCCTTTCTTGGTAGGAATGTTTGGATCTTCTGCGTCTGTGTCTAGTGTGATACCTGTTTGATCAAATGTTTTGATCATTTTTTTTACTACTGGATTTGCATCGTATGAATTTTTGAAAGAGTCATAACTGTATGAGATACCTCCGACATTAGACAAAATTTTATTTAAAGCGTCAAAACTCAAATATGCTTTTTGACTCTGTCCATCAGCACTGCTGATTAAGTTTCTTAAAATTTGAATTAATTCTGTGTCGGAGGCCTCAGTTAAGCCTTTTTTTTTGATCGTGTAGATAGTGTTTCAGCAAGTCTTCTTGACAGTCTAATAAAACTTTCTCGCTTTTCTCTATCTGCTGGTTCCTCACCGCCTGTTGCAGGTTCGCTTGCCCCGAAGTCATCTGACTGATCTGGCATATCCATATCTGCATCATCAGTTGGTTCCATCGCAGGTTCTTCAGCATCTGCACCCATTGTATCTGTTGGTGCACCTTCGCCTGTCAGTACGGCTACGCCGCCTGTTAGTGCTTCTCTTGTTGCTTCTAATGAAGTGTATAAAGATTCTAGTGCTGGTTTTACCGCGTTTATGAATGATTCTGATTTTTCTGTGCCTTCTTCATCTCTTATTGCATCGCCTAATTCTAGGATTGTTTCTGTTTGCATTGACGCTGTGTCTTCCATCCAGCCTGTAACTTTGTCAACCATATCTTTAGCCGCCATTACAAGTGATGCTTCTTCTTCAGCGCCTTCTTTAACTTTTTTCTTGTCTTCTTTGTCTTTAGCCGCTTTCTTCATTGGCTCCGTTTTATTTCCGTCTTTGTCTAAATCTATGTAATCTGGTTTCGCTTTTTCTTTTACTTCTGAATTTTGCATAGTGTCTACTAATTTCTCCATATCTTCTAGTGTGTATTCTTTATCACCAACTTTAAACTTGTCACCTTTTTTCATACCTGCCGCTTTTGCTTTTTGTACTGCTTGAGCAAATGCATTACTTTCATATGGTCCATCTTGTTGTGCAAGTCTATTTTGTACTGAACCTAAACCTTTTTCTTTGATTTCGTCAATTAATTTAGTAAGTTCTGAATTAGCATAACTTTCATCAGCATTTTTTGGGTCTGAATACATATGACTTTGAATTCTATCTATTGCTTCTTTTTCATCATTTGAATCTTCTATTTCTCTTTCAGCATCGCCTTTAGCAATATCAAAAGCATTTCCGCCTTCAGTTGCTTTTCTGTCTTTAAGTGCTGATGTAATCACATCTAAAAACATTTTTTGTTTGTGATAATCTTCGTTGTGTGTGATTTGATCAAATGCTTCTGTTTGTTCTATTGTAGCAATTTTGTCTAAAACTTGATTTTGAGCCGCTTCTAATTGTTCTGTGCTGAATTTTGTTAAATCGATTGATGTGCCAAACACTTTGCCCAGTGTATCATTTAACTGTTCTGTTGTTAGATCCTGTCTAAATTGCTCTATTTTCATGCTTTTGTTCCTTCGCTAATTTATTTATCAAAGATGTAGTCCTCTAGGGTATCTCTTAACTTCAGCAAATCCTCCCAAACAATGTCATATCTGGTTCTAGCAACCTCTCGTTTAATATCATCTTCGGTCCTAGCAATGGTATTCTTGTAGAATATGCATTCGTTGTACTTACTCTGTATAGCATCATCCACCTGTAAAATAGACTTAATTGTGTCATTGTTGTCCATTATTAACTGATTTGCCATGGCTAATGCGGCTGTTTTGGTAAAGGTTGTTTTCACCTGTCTATTTGTTTTGAGGTCATATAGCAGGAAACCATGACTGTTTTTACGCACCACAAAGTTTTTTATTCTCACACTATTGCCGTGTTGAATTGGCAGGCAGTATTTTTCAGCCTGCTCATCTATAAATTTCTTTAGTGTTTTACCTAGTCTTGAAGTGTCCATTTGCAACAACTAATGTATAGTCCTCTTTGGGTATCTTACGTACCAAACTCTTTCTTATTAAGTTATGTATTACCTCTTGATCTCTTTCTACAAAGTGGTCCAATCTTTTAACTTCTTTCAGTTTGGACAGAATAGCCTTCTCTTCATTAGAGGCTTGGATAGTGAAATCTTGTATGAGTTCGTTTATCTTCATTGTGTTGTTGCTTTTTGTCTGCGTTGTGTATTTTGAATCACAGGGTTCAAATCTTTTTTACTTACTGTGATTTTTTGTGGTGATTTATTTGAAACTTTGTTTGTACTTAAAGTTACTTCATCACCTTTTACTTGATCTACTTTATAATCAACTTCTTGGTTAGGTCCGGTTGGCATAGATACTGTGTTTCCTGTTTTATACATCTGTCGATCAACTTGTTGATTAGCCTGTTTATTACTTGCAGTGGCTTGTGATGATCTAACTGGACCTTTTGGTAGTTTGTTAGCAGGCATAGGAGCACCAGTCTTAATTGTTTGTCCTACTTGCTTTATGACTTTATCTAGATACGGTGTTTCAATTATTTCTTTGAATCTCATTATTTTCTGATTGCCCTTCTTTTACTTGGTCTTGAACTTGCACTTCTTCTTCCGCCGAATCTTGCTAAACTTCTTGCTTTGTTCAAACTTCTTAATCTAATACTGGATGGATTAGTTCTTTTTGTGAATGAACGTTTGATGTTCATTGTAGAACCACGACGTGCTTTTGCTCTTTTCATTCCCATCATTGAACCCATTTTTTTTGGTTGGGTACACACAGAAGGATTTGAAACAATACGTCCTTTTCTAGCACCTGATAAACATCTGTACTTTCTTACCATTTGCCCACCTTTATTACGTGACCAAACTTGGACTACTGACTCTGTAACTATTTCCTGTATTTTCATGGTTAACCTGCTCTACAGTGTTATTTAGCGGTGAATGGGGGTATTATGACTAACCTGGAAACTTTAATAAAAGAACAACTATTGTGGATAAAAGACCTGCAACAATAGTTCCTGTTGCACCTATAATAACTTTTACCATGGATTTATTACCAGAATGTATATCTTCGTGGATAGACTCAACTTTCTCCTCAATCTTTGTAAGACGAGTTTCTAAGTTTTTGTATCTCTGTTCGCACAAATCTACGTGTGCTTCTAAATTTTGTTTTTCTAAATCTGTTGTTCCCATTTTTCTCTCTTCCGATCTTTATCTATTTTTCTCTATGGAAGGGCCTTGATTGTATTTGCCTAAATGAGCCTGTGTAAATGTATTTATAACCACCTGGTTTATTCATTATCTAATTGTTTAATGAACAATACATTGGTATAATCTTCGTCATTTGTTCTTATGACACCAGTATTTATTTTGATTGTTTCGTCCAATCCTGTAAGCATTGGAATTAAATCAAAGTCTTCTTTAAGACTATCTATGTTCACCGCATCAGGAAACTCTGGTTCAAATACTGCTATCCAAACATTGTGTTCGCCTCTGTAATTGTCACCAAACATTAAATTACTGATGTCCATTTTTTCAACTTTGGGCGGTGTAATTATATTGATATTAGTCCGCAACTGAAGACAGTTTTCAAAAGTCATGTAGTTGGCAAATTGTGCCACTGACTTGTCGTTGTCCTGCACCTTGTTTTTGTGTGCTCCAGTTTTGGTAATGTCTAACAATGATAGTACTTTGAATCTCATCTCTGTTCGCCTTTGTTCTTAGCACAATTACTTATAGTCATAAAAAAAGAGCGTCCAGTTTCCTGAACGCCCTTTTATATTCTGTTAATAGGATAAGAAGTCTTATCTGCTTATCTATTATGCGTATTTGAATGTTGCTTTTTGTGTTACTGCAACTGTTCCAGACGCAAAGTTAACACCGTCAATTGTACCTAAGTTGATGATATCTTCAACCATAGCCTGCTCGAAAGTACCAGTTACTGTACCGTCTGCAGAAGTGTATGCTGTTGCACCTTCGTCTATCGCACCTTCTAATAAGAAGTCTTGTTTTGTACCAGTGTCATAAACTGCACCCGCCGCCAAGATGTTGTGACCTCTTGCTTGGATTGAGTTTAAAACTGCTTCCATTGCCGGTGCTGATGCATCTGCATCTACGTCCCAGTCAACAGAAATCATAGTAAGTGCTTTGCTGACAAATCTCATTTCATCAACTAATGGACCTACTGCTGGATGTGTTTTTGTTAAAGTTGCCATTTTTCGTCTCCTTTTTTCTCGTCAATGACACACGTCGCTCCGACGTGTATGTTGCTAGTATTTATAGATTTTTACTGGAAATAAAGTGCTAATACAACAAAAGGGCGACATAGAGCCGCCCTTTTGAATATTGTGTTAAAACAATTAATTACGCCGCGTCGAACGTATCTAAATCACGTTCTACTACTAACGCATTAGATAGGTCAATTGAATCAACTGTTCCTAATTGTCTAATACGTACTTGTAAGTCAGCCGCTGTTGTTGAATGACCATCAACTATGCAGAAAATTTTTCCTGCTGTTCCTGTTGACACGTACATCAAAGGCTGTGCTTCACGTACCATTGCTTCGATTGTTGAACCTAAGCCACCTTTTGCAGAAATGTTAACTAATGCGTCTAGTTCCATTCCTTTAAGTTGTGCTACAGATTCCTGAGTACCATGTGTATGACCGGTACCGTGTACTTTAGTTACTGCCGCCATTGTTTTTCTCCTCTTTTTCTCTTATTAATGGGGCCACCCACTCTCCATGGGTCGCTTAAATTTATTTATAGGATTGTTGCCAAAATATGTGTATGTGTTTATTTTCTAGAGCGTTTTGCCCTTGTTTGCAATGCTTTTAGCACACTAACAAAAGCCGGCCCTGCTTTTACAATATCATCTATCAATTGTATTGCTGGAAGGTATGCTTGTACAATGGATGAAGGAATAGATTTTCCTGATAGTGCAGAGTCTATAAAACGTTTCACAGCCATTAGATTCTTACCACCTACCAGATATCTGTACAATGCAAGATCACCACCTGAAGTGCTGATATCAGGCATACTAATTTTAGGCTCTGCGTCTCTTACAGAACCAGTTTCTAATCTTCTATCTGCTGATAGTTTTTCTAGATACTCTATGATATCTGCATTTCTTAATTTGGCTCTAGATGCATGAAGCAATCTAGTCACAGTAGTTTTCTTATCTCTGCTAGATAAACTGTCATAGTTGAATAAGTTTCTACGAACAGTTTTATAGTCTGTGTTATTAATTCTTAATCCGTTTTCAATTGTTAGGAATGTTGACTGTGTAGATCCAGTTACCAAACCACTCTGCAATTCCATTAGGTATCTATTGAATCCCATGGTAGGAAATGATGTTCTTTTTCTTAAAATTTTAGCACCTTTTGGATCTTTAAGTTTGTCCATTGCTGAGTCATCACCCTGCACAAAATAAACGAAATTATGAAGATCTGTGCTGTGCATTCTAAAATTATTATAATTTGTTCTTCGAGTGTCTCTAGAATATTTTGAAGCATATTGTCTATATGTAGGATATTGATTAAGAAGTAATAAAACTAAAAGTGTAAGGTAAGTTCTTTCACAGCAATCTGTGTATGTGAGAATCTTTTGATCCTCAGCATTACGAGTCATTCTCGCTTCATAGATGTCTGTGATAAACTCCATGGATATTAATCACCATAGTTTGATGGAGCAGTTTGTTCAATACTATACATTGATACAAATAAGTCCACCATATCTTTTGATTGTAAAAATTTGTCTAATACTTCGCTTGTTTGAATATCTTTAGTGAATTTTGCTTTAATATCAGGCTTTACTCTAGGAGCAGTTAAAAGACGTCTTAAAGTTTTTGCTTGATTAAAATTTACTTTATGCTTTTTACCATCATCTGTCACCACTGTGTCTAATGGTCTAGGATTGCCCTGGCTGTCCAATATTTTACCCAATTGATTAAACATTGAATCCTGTTTGAATTCCTTGTCAAAACCTGCATTTGGATCATCTGCTGGATCAACGAACTCTTTTTTGATAATAAAATCTTTTGCTCTCATTATGTTCTCCTTATCTATTTATCGCTCTATTGGCTCTAGTGAATGCAGAACGTTTGACCAATTTAATGTTGCCCGAAGGAGTGTTTAACACATATCCTTCACCGCCTGGCTTACCATTAACAGTGGCTTGAATATCACCTTGTGCAGTATCCAATTGTGAAATAATTGAGTCTTTGACTTGCATTATGCCACCCACCAACATCCACAGTTTACTGAAAGCATCTATATTCTGTTTTACATATTCCGTTATTTTAATTTTTTTTGGCTGACTGACTGTGCTTGATTGAAGCCATTGCAAAAAGTCCTTACCTAAATTTTTCATACCACTATCTACCTTGCTGTTAGTATAGGAGTACAAAATATTTGATAGATCTACTAATTTCATTTGTGACAGTGTATTTCTGTCTAAAAGTTTATCTATACTCTTACCACTGTTCGCCAACAAAGACTTCAATTGATCAACACCTTTGCTCTGTATTGGTTCTTTCTTGTTCACTGTCGTAGGTGGTATTGCTAAAAGTTCTTTACCTTGTATCATATTCAGTTGCTTGGCTGGTAGGGTTCTTCCTTTTTCACTCATAAGATTGTGTACAACAACTCCCACTTTGCTCTGACCTATTTTTTGTCCTAACACTGACTCAGCATCAACTTTGTATTGCACAACATTTGGTTTGAATACGTAACTATTTCCTGATTTTTTAGGAGTGTCGAAGTACAACATATCTCCAACAAAGTAACCTTGAAATGATTCAGGCACCGCATTCTGCATTGTTTCAAATACACCTTTCATTTTCGAAGCATATTGTTTATATCCTTGCATTTTCTTTTTATCACCTTTGGCTCTTTGCATTATTGCGCCTTCAAGATCATCTGCATTTGTGGCTCTGCCATCATAACCTTTAGCAATAAATCCAGATTTATCTGTGAAAATAAATTCACCATTAGGATTTCTACCAAATACCACAGCAGGAGAACCGTCCCACTTAATGGTCAATGCCTTAGATGTTCCTGTCAATGCTTGAAGTTGCTGAATGGCTCTTGATGCTCCATTGGAGCCTTCCCAAAAAATTAAATCTTCTGCGTGTTGTATCCTAGCAGATTCAATAAGTGTGCGTCTTTTGTTATCTGTGTCTTTAAATTCTACAAGTCTCATATTTTAATTTTGTTTAATAAGTTTCTGAACCACTTGATAGGTCCTGAACTTTCAGGTAGAGCCTTACCTATCTTTGAAAATGAATCTTTCACATCCGCAATCAATTGATCATAATCAGATCTACCTTTAATTTTTGCGTGTATTGTTTCTACACTATTGAGATCGTTTGCTGTTGCACCTTTGCCTAGTATTAGTTCTGCAATCTTGTTTGGATCTTTGGTGATAGGTTCATTAGTTTCTCTATTTAGAAGTCCTGCTTTAAAACTCCATTTGTAACCTTGTGGTTTAGCAATGCTGGCAATCATCACGTGTCTGTCTGCTCCTTTGTATTCACTGCCTACTTCACCACCACGTAAACTCCATTTCATCCAATCTGGATCACCAAACATCAAATCTGTTTGCACATATCCATTCTTTGCACTGCCTCTGATAGGAGTTTTAAAGTGAACACTCACTCCGCTTTTTCTTACCCATTGCTTTGGATCCTGCTTGTTCTGTATTGCCCAACGATTTAAAACATCAACCAATTGATCTTTACTTAATTTCGCTTGATCAACTGCAACATCTATATCACCTGATGTTGGTGCAAGTCCTGTTGTGCCAAGAGTGTTTGCTTTAAGTTCTAAACCAGTTACTTTCTCCAACCAGTCTAGTGTGGGAGCCACGTCTGCTTTGTTGATTCGAGTAGTTGCTATTTGACCATTAGGATCTTTGAATACATTACCGCCTTCATTCAGTATCATCTTGCTTTCCTTCGATAATTTTCTTGATCCCAACTCTAAATTTCTTTGGATCACCATTTTTAATAGAGTTAATAAAACGTCTTTCAAGTTCCTGTGCTTGTTCAGGTGGATAGTTTTCCTTGATTGTTTGCATGATATTCACAGCACTTTCGATGATATTACTGCCAGTTGTTTCAATAAAGGCCTCCGTGTCTTGAACACGTCCTATATTTCTCAACTCGTCTAAGATACTTCTAGTGCGTTTTTTCATATTTTAACCCTATTTTGTGTATTTACCGTAAGCAGATGAATTATTAAGTAGGATTTCATTGTGTAGAATAGCATAACATCTACCAAATTGAATGTCAATATGCTATTTTTGATGCTGTTTTACGACCTTATGTCCGTTCATTTCGATACATCTTTTACACACCATTATGTGTTTTCGATTAGGGCTGATGTGTTCTACCAATGTGAGAGGACGATGTGTGAGACACATATAACATAATTCTTTCCGCAACATTTCGTCGCTGTATATTCTATCGCCCAGTTCTTGCATTTTAATATAGGTCTGGATTGCACACAGATTGCAACTTAACAAAGAGTTCATCGTATTCAAATTTTACGCCGTGAACTTCCAAAAGATATTTTTCCTGTAATTTATAAACTTCCAATTCTGTTTGACGCCAGCATTCAAATTTGTCACCAACCACATTGTTCATGTCTTGTACATAATGGAGAAGTTCGTGCAATAAGACTCCCTTGTCAAATGCATTGTGAATGTCAAAGTCTTCGTTAAGATATATGGTATTTTCTCTAGGATCATAGAATGCGTGTAATTTACCAGCAGAGCGATTTTCTTTACCATAGAACATGGCATCCATTTCTACTTGGTTCATTTGTATAATATTAGGGTGAGGCACATTTACATTGTAATCAGTCTCTGCGCCTATCCATAATAATAAAAATGCAATTAAGGTCTTCATATTAGTATTTAATTTAAATTGATTGTCCCTTCTGAGGCACTGCATCAGGGTCTGCCTCTAAACAATAAACCTCACCATAACTGTCAGGATAATTGGTCACGAACCATTCTTTTGCGTTGTGACTTTCCGCTAGACATTGTTCTTCAGTGTCGAACCAACCAGTGAGTTGGCTACAATCGAACCCGATACAGACTGTGATAATCATTAACCATTTCATAATAGTACTTAAATCCTTTTTGCTGTTTGTTCAGTACTATTATTACTGACTTGACAACATACCAGGTTTGTGAAAAACACAACCCAGAATGTATTGAGGTAGGTACATCAACCACGCATGGCTTCTAATTGTTAATACGTTGTAAGTTGATGTTTTCATATAAAGTTATTTATCAAGTGATTAATGAATTGTTTTGTTTTGATTTATAATCTGCTGTTTAACTTGTTCAATATGGGCAAGTTCTTGATTGATTCTGTTTTGAAAATATTCTATGCAGATTTCATTTTTCCATCTTTGTCTTTGATCCTTAGGGTCTTTGGATTGTTCAAGATGTTCGTTTTGTTTTTTTAGAAAGTCTACTTCTTCCTTGTAGAGATCCACAAGGTTTATCTCCTCCATTGGAAAGTCATCATCGAATGGTTGGTGCATAACATTAATATTTATGTTATATTTGCTCATTAGGTGGTAGTGTGGCTGTTTTGTTTGCTATTGCTAATTGGGTCACATTGTCATAACCAAACTGACCAAAAGCAAATAGATTGAATGCCACACAGTATCTATCGTTGTCGCTTTCGCTTGGAAATACAGAATGCCAAAGTGTGCTAGGAAATAAAAGCAACATATTATTCTGTGGACGAACTGCCCAACCTTCCACATTAAAATAGTTGTAGTTCTTATTGTTGAAAGGTACATTTACAGTTGGCGTAAAAAGATTGTAATGATTTTTATCTTTGTGAAACAATACGTCACCACTCTTATCATCTGTTTGCAAATATAAGATACCACTCAACATACTGTTGGCGTGATTGTGTGGACCGCTTTCATCTCCCTTGATGTGTTTACTGCTCCAACTGTTGGTCATTTCAAATTTTGCTTCTTGACTAACATCTAACACATCATAGATAAAATGTTGTGCGTGTTTCATTATAAGTGATTTCAAATTTTTTAATTTATTTGAATCTAATAAAAATTTGTTTGTGCTACCGTATCCATTATCAGCAGGATATCTTTTGTATTCTGTGTTTTTAATAAAGTCAATAGAGTCTTGATCAATAGTTGGAACCATAGATTGATATAGGGGAATACCAAACAAAGGTGTCACTTGAAATTTGTCCGTCATAGATTCATTAAACTCCTCATACTAGGTTCTATCATTTCTTTACCCCATTGAGGTTGCATTGTAATTTTGACCTGACAATTTGTTATGCCATCTATGGCTGTAACCTGCCCAATTATATCTAAAGGTATTTGATCAGCCGCAGGACAAAATGCCGAAGTCAATGTCATTAATACATGAACCACCTTGTCTTCAGTGACCTTAACATCATATATCAGACCTAGATTGTAAATGTCTATTGTAATCTCTGGGTCGTGAACTTTTTGTAATGCTTCTTTTATCTGAGTGATGTATTGTGCTTTTGTAGGGCCATGGTCAGTAATGCTATCTAATGTTGCATGAACACTTGGGTCTACACTTTGTTTTGGCTTTGGTGGCCAATCAGGAGCATACTTGACTGTTTCTTCGTATTCGTCCGCTCTTATACTTTGCTTGTCTGTTTCACTCATACCATATTATAGTACGAATACCAAAATAAGTCAACTACTTTAACCAGCCGATTTTCTTACCTGCTTTAATTCTTCTATCGTGTTCTTCCAATGTGCTTGGAAAACGCCATGCCCACACAGCCACTAGTGCCATAAACACCCCTGACCATAATACTGCTTTGATATTTCCTGTGAAATACCAAGTGAATGCCAATGTAGTAGACATCACAAATACCATTGCGTATTTGCCTTTTTGTGGGAACACTCTTTTCTGTGTCCAGTTTGTAAGGAAC
>TARA_B100000674_G_scaffold431393_1_pt1 | contig 14834 bp, 10 predicted proteins | sample TARA_B100000674 | Tara Oceans TARA_B100000674 (sample SAMEA2622759) | marine metagenome | biome: marine biome (ENVO:00000447); feature: surface water layer (ENVO:00002042); material: "saline water (ENVO:00002010), including plankton (ENVO:xxxxxxxx)" | depth 5 m
AAATAGTATAATGCGCAAGAAAATCACCATATTATCCATTTTAGCGGTAATCGCATTTGCAGTTTATCGCTTTGCTAAAAAGAAAGGGATTTCTTTGGGAAGGTTAACTAATAAACCACCAAAACTAAGGTTAGTTTACAGTAGAAATGTTCCAGAAAAAGACCGCATAAAAGTAGATGGTTCTTACAAAGTGGTTCAACTTTTTAGAGAATTATGGAGCTCTCAAATGGATATTCGCGAAGAGTTTTATGTATTACTACTCGACCGAGCTAATCACGTTTTGGGTTATCACGTCCTTAGCCAAGGAGGAACGGCTGCAACAGTAGTTGACCCAAAAATACTTTTCGGTTTAGCATTAGAATCATTGGCTTCAAGTATCATAGTTGCTCACAACCATCCAAGCGGAAACCTAAAACCAAGTCAACAGGATATTAACCTAACCAAAAGACTAAAAGAATCAGGGAGAACACTTGATATAAACGTCCTCGACCATATCATAATCACTAAAGAAGGCTACTACTCCTTCGCCGACGAAATGCAGTTATAATGTTCAAAAAAGGAATCACATATTTTATATTAGGAATCATCACTATGATTTGGCTATGGCTTTTCTTTTTAAAAAGTTCAATTTCTGAATATGGTCAAGTTGAAGTGTTAAAAACAGATACTATTTATGTAAATAAGCCTTACAAGGAGATTGTAATCAAAGAAGTAGAAATTCAGAAACCAGTTAAAGTATTTGTTTACAAAACGGATACCGTATATCGTCAAAAGTTAGAAAAAGACACCTTAATATCAGCTGTAAAAATAGAGCCTAATAAAGCTACTATTCATACTATCACTCCAAAAGGAATTCCATTGGTTAAGGAGTACCCGCTAGTTGATTTTAAAAAGCTAACAATTAATCATGAAGGTGGTTTGAAACAGAGTAGAAAGAAAAAACGCCACAAAAAAATGTGGCGCTTAGTCGAAAGAATATCAATCTTTTCTTTAGGTTATTTTATTGCTAAATAACCTAATTACTTTTTAATCAGCTTTTGGAAGTTCGTTCCACTAGTAGTTCCCAGTTCAATGATATAAGTAGCTCTTTCTAGATTACTTATGTTGATGTTTGTTTCCCCCTCTGAAAAGAATACCTCTTTACCTGCTAAATCATAAATTCTTGTATTTAGAATTTCAGCATTACCTTTTGCGGAAATAGTTAAATTACCAGTTGTAGGATTTGGGAACAATTCAAAATTTGAAGAGCTAAACTCAGCAACTCCTACATTAAAATCAATTGTAATAGCAACTGTGTCTGTATCGCTACAGCTAGATTGATTTGTTACTTTTACCCAGTAATATTCAGTTCCAACAGCGTTTGCTTGGATTTGATAAGTCTGGTCTGTTGAAGCGTCTTGCCACTCATATAAATCATGTGTTCCAGCGTCAAGTGTTAATGATTCTCCAATGTGTATTGTTGTATCGTTACCTAAATTAACAGTTGGTGCAGTATCAATAGAAAATGAAACTGTGTCGGAAGCTTGACAGCCATTAAGGTCTGTAACGTTAACAATATAATCTCCTGGAGTGGTAACTGAGATGATTTGAGATGTTTCGCTATTAGGGAACCATAAGTAATCGTTAAAGCTCCCAGCGTCAAACTCAACCCCGTAGTTTTCGTTTTCACAAGCTGATTTATCTTCTCCTAAATCAACAAGAGGAATGGCATAAACAGTAAACTCAACAGTATCTCTGTTCTCACATCCATTAGTATCGGTTACAAATACGATATAATCTCCTGAAGTCGTAGCATTTATTATTTGCGTAGTCTCACCATTTGGTGTCCAGTAGTAAGAGCTAAAACTACCCGCATCAAATTCAACCCCATTATTATCATTTTCACAAACAGCAGTGTCAGAACCAAGGTCTACAATAGGAGTATTATAAACGGTAAAAGTTACAGTATCTTTCGCTTCACATCCATTAGCATCCGTAACAGTAACCGAATATTCACCGGCGTTTGTAACACTGATTATTTGAGTAGTTTCGTTGTTAGGTAACCATGAATATGAACTGAAATTACCTGCGTTTAACTCAACTCCGTAGTTTTCGTTTTCACAAACAGCAGTATCAGAACCAAGATCAACTTGTGGTGGACTTTGGAAATTTAAATAAAGCGTAACTAAAGAGTCACATCCTGATTCAGTAGATGTTATATGTTGAATATTCTCGGTGTTTTGAGAGTATGTTTCACCATTAATCCATGTGTATTCATCAGTACAGGCAACTTTATTGTCATCTGAATAAACAGGGGCACATTGTGAGAGTTTTACAAGGAAAATATCTGAATAATCACTTTTTGAAGTATAGTTCGATACTCCTAAAGTAGGGTCAAAATCATATGTAGTTCCTTTGTTTAAGATGAACTCACCAGCTAGATAAACTTCTCTGTTTTTTGAAACCCTCATTTTGTTAAAATAAATACTTGAATTACTTCCAAATAAAGGAGTATTTGAAATTGTGTCACCATTTAAGCTGTTAATTTTAAGTAATTCTACTTCAAAAGAACCAGTGTGAGGTGTAGTTGCGATATAAATTATCCCTAACGAATCAATATCAGCAGGACTGTCGAAAGCTCCTGAATATACATTGTACTCTAATTTTCCATGTTGATTTAGCTTGATTAACGAACCTTGGACGTTATTCAATTTGTTTATTTCTTCTCCCGTTGAAAAAGTGACAACATCTGAGCTTTGTCTTATTGTTGCATAAGTATAACCGTTATTTATAAATATATCTTCACACTGTTCATTTTCAGAGCCTCCTATTGTTTGCAGCCATTTTTGATCACCTGTGTTTATGAAAAAACTTGCAATGAATAAATCGTCTTCGCCATATGATGGTTTATATAAAGATTTACTATAACCTAGGTTTACATAACCGGAAAAAGAACCAAGTGCATTAACGACATTATTAATAGAGTCATAAACAAGTTTTTGTATGTCTATGTTCTCCGATGACGTGTAGTGCCATATTAGATTGGCACTTGAATCAAGCTTCATTACGAAGCTGGAAGTGGAGTTAGCAATAGTGGTTCCTACTCCAGGATCAAGGTCGTCTCCTGACGCTGCTATTCCAGCCATGTAAAAATTATAGTTATTATCAGTTGTAATTGCGTTTGGGCCAAAATCAATAGTTTTTGTCCAGATAATACTTCCGTTATTTTTATTAACTTTTAACAAGCTTGTGCTTGAGTTGATAAAAATAAAAGAGTCTTTTAAGTGAATAGCAGATGGTGATTGTTCTAACTGAATAAGCCAATTAAAATTTCCTAAGGAGTCATAGCTTGCAATAAAACCTTTGTAATTATATAATGGACTAGAAATTAAATTTTCATTCACAGACGGGTCTAAATCAATATCCCCATAAAATGACCCTGCCTTATACACGTTTAAATCATTGTCAATTTCAAGATAATTAGAAGTGATATAAGAGTCGGCTGCACCCGTAGGTAATGCCCATTCAAAGTCATACTGTCCGAATAATGATGCGGTAATTAATAAGAAAAGAAATGTGATTTTTTTCATGTTTTGCTAATTTTAGTGCAAAACTAATTATTAAGGGTAAACTCTTGAAATTATTCGGAATAAAAATTAACCTATATTTGCTATGTAACAACTCTGCACAGTATGTCAATTAATAAAAACGCAGTTTTGAGGTATAACACCCTCGATAAATGTTTTCAAAACTTTGGGCGAAAATATTATTTCGATGATTTATTAAACGAAATAAACCTAGCTCTTTTAGAGGATAATCCTGAATCATCAGGAATTCAAATAAGACAGCTGCGCGCGGATATTAGCTTTATGAAAAGCAGTAGTGGATATTCCGCTCCAATTGAAGCTTACCGTGAAGGGAAGAAGGCTTATTACCGATATGCGAATAAAGATTTCTCAATCAATAATAGTCCATTAAACTCAACGGAGGCAGAGCAGTTAAAAAATGCCATTTCAGTTTTACAAAGGTTTGAGGGGAGTCCAGAGTTTGAATGGGTAAATGAGTTGGCTCCAATGCTTAACGACCAATTTGGATTAAAAGATGAATCCAAAAAAGTAATGGCTTTCGACTCTAATATCGATTATTCAGGGTATCAAAACATTACTCCTTTGTTTAATGCCATAGTAAACAGGCAAGTCTTAAAAGTCAGCTACAAACCATACGAAAAAGAAGCCTTTGAGCTGGATTTTCATCCATATTTCTTAAAGCAATACAACCACCGTTGGTTTGTTTTTGGCCGAAATGAATTGCTAGGCGTTAATCAATGGAATTTAGCCTTGGACAGAATCCAAACAATAAAACAGTCGGAAGTTAAATATGTGGAAGATAAAACAGACTGGGAGGATTATTTCTACGATGTAATTGGAGTTTCCTTTCCGAAAGATGCTAAAAAAGAAAAGATAGAGCTAGAGTTTACAAAAGAACAAGCACCCTACGTATTAACAAAGCCACTTCACCCTTCACAAAAAAACAAACCACAGGACGACGGTTCACTAAAGGTTCAATTAGATGTTATTATTAATTACGAATTGGAAATGAAACTGCTTTCATTTGCCAATGCAGTCAAAGTAATATCACCAAGTCATTTATCTAAAACCGTATCTAACCGACTAAAATCCGCCTCCGATATGTATTGATTTTTTCCTGTGCGGAATGATTGCATAGTTGAGTTCTAGTTTTACAAAACATTAATAATTAATCAACTATGAAAAATTCAAAAACAGTAAAATTTCAAATGAACAAAGTAATCGTTTCAATGTTAATCTTAACATTATCAATCTTTCAATCCATTGCCCAAACTAAGGCAACAACCGAGGATGGCAAAAAGGTAATTTTAAATCAAGACGGAACGTGGAAGTACGAAGAAACTAAAGAGGTCAAGGATACAGTCAGTTTCGCTTGTTCCGATTTAATTTCAACTGAAACCGATAAAATGACAGGTAAAACATCCGTTGCTTCAAAAAACACATTAATTGTTTCTGAGGACGGAGGTAAAACAGGTTTCGGGTTCTTTTTAATGAAAGGAACAAACTCCATAATTTTCAGTATCCAAGCCGTTGGAGCAGGGAGTTGTATCGATGACGAAAACAAAATGAATGTGCTATTTAAAGATGGAACAAGGCTCACCTTACAAAACGACGGAAAATTCAACTGTGATGCAAAATTCACACTCTATTTCGGAGGTTCTTTTGGAAAGAAAAAACAATTGGAAATGTTCCGCACAAAAGAGGTAGAAACCATCCGTATTTGGACATCGAAAAGCTACGTAGAAAAGGACTTTACAGCCGAACAAAGCAAACAGCTAAAGCAAACGGTTGATTGTTTAATTAACAACTAAGGAATTAACCTTAATGAATAAATGACTTTAAAAATGAGATTACGGTATAATTCCGTAATCTTTTGCTAAAAAAACAATATTTTTAAAAGCTATGATAACAGGAGAAATAAAATCACAAGTAGATAAAATTTGGGAAGCCTTTTGGACGGGAGGAATTTCCAACCCACTTACCGTAATTGAGCAGTTTACCTATTTACTGTTCCTGAAAAAAATGGATCAGGAGCAAAAGCGACTGGAAAGCCAGGCGATGCTAACCGATGAAAAACTCGAAAACCCAGTATATATCGCCGAAGAAAAACAATTGCGGTGGAGCTCCTTCATCCATAAAGACCCTGAATCAATGTTCGATTTATTTACCAAACCATTGGTAAACAACCAGTCCGTGTTCGACCACATGAAAAACTCAGGTGCCGAGGTTGATGAAAACGGCGTAGGTAACTTCCTAAAAGGAGCCACATTTATGGTACCTACCGCTCGTTTGTTAGACCAAGTTGTGCAGCTTATCGACCAGCTGGACATCAACAACCGTGATACCTCAGGGGATTTGTACGAGTATATGTTAAGTAAACTCTCTACTGCTGGTACTAACGGACAATTCCGTACGCCTCGCCACATTATTAAAATGATGGTAGAAATGATGGCGCCAAAAGCAACCGAAACCATTTGCGATCCCTCGTCGGGTTCTGCAGGATTTTTAGTAGCCTCTGCCGAGTATTTCCGTGATAATCATAAAGACTTATTCCGTGACAAAACCTTCAACGAACATTTCAATAACCAAATGTTTTCGGGGATAGAGTTTGATAGCACCATGCTTCGAATTGGAGCCATGAATATGCAACTACACGGAATTAAAAAGCCAAACCTCATTGGTCGCGATGCTTTAAGCGAAGCCAACGGAGAAGTAAAAGAACAATTCTCCCTCATCCTAGCCAATCCACCCTTTAAAGGAAGCTTGGATTACGATGCGGTAGAAACCTCTTTATTAAAGATGGTGAAAACCAAAAAAACCGAATTGTTGTTCCTAGCCCTAATGCTCCGAATGTTAAAAACAGGAGGACGATGTGCTGTAATTATTCCCGATGGAGTACTATTTGGAAGCTCTAAAGCCCATAAACAAATCCGCGAGGAAATCATCTCCAAAAACAAGCTCGAAGCCGTTATCTCTATGCCAAGTGGGGTGTTTAAACCCTATGCAGGAGTAAGTACCGCTATTGTAGTATTTACCAAAACAGGAACAGGCGGAACCGACAATGTTTGGTTTTACGATATGAAAGCCGATGGATTTAGTTTAGATGACAAGCGCTCCGAGGTAAAAGAAAACGATATTCCAGATATATTAGAACGCTTCAAAACCATTTGTCATCCTGAACTCGATTCAGGACCCCAAGACTCAGAAACAAGTCGCAAACGTACAGAGCAGTCGTTTATGGTTTCTCTTGAAGAAATCAAAGAAAACGATTGGGATTTATCCATCAACCGCTACAAAGAAATCGTGTACGAAGAAATCGAATACGATGCTCCTTCAGACATCATCCAAGCCATCGAAACTTTAGACAATGAAAGAAACGAAGCATTAGCGAACCTTAAAAAGATGTTGGGATGATGAGTTGGGAAAAGATTAAATTAGATGATGCACTAGGCTATATACAGCCTGGACCTTTTATTGTAGAGAGTACAAATTATGATGATTCTTTTAAGACTCCTGTATTGACTCCTGGTAAGTCTTTTTTACTTGGTTATACAGATGAAAAGGACGGGGTGTTCAATGATTTACCTACCATTATATTTGATGATTTTACTACTGCTTTCAAATATGTAGATTTTCCCTTCAAGGTAAAGTCTTCAGCTATGAAAATGCTTAAGGAAAAGTCTGATAAATATGATATTAAGTTCCTTTATTACTTAATGCTGTCAACACCGTTTGAAGTAGGTGAGCATAAACGACATTGGATATCAAAATATTCTCAGCAATTTGTAAAAATACCCCCACTAGAGCAGCAAAAAAAGATAGCCGCGATATTGGATGCAGCGGATGCGTACCGACAAAAAACCAAAGCCCTCATCGCCAAGTACGACGAGCTCACCCAATCCCTCTTCCTCGATATGTTCGGCGACCCAGTCACCAACCCAAAGGGATGGGAGAAAGAAAAGTTTGGTGATTTAGTTGAGAATAAGGATTCAAAAAGAGTTCCTATAAAATCAGCGGACAGAGATAATTCAGAAGGTACTACTCCTTATTATGGAGCTTCTGGAGTAATTGACTTTGTTGAAGGGTTCACTCACGAAGGGGATAACTTGCTTATAGGAGAGGATGGGGCGAATCTTGTGACAAGAACAAAGCCAATTGCTTTTATTGCAAAAGGAAAATACTGGGTAAATAATCACGCTCACGTATTAGGAGAAAATGGGAGTTGCAAATTGAAATATTTAGAATTCTTTATTAATTCTATTGACTTAAAGCCTTATGTTTCAGGTTCCGCTCAACCCAAGCTTAATAGAAAGAATATGGATTCAATCTTAGTTAGTAATCCACCAATCGAACTCCAAAATCAATTTGCTAAAAGCGTTCAAGCCATAGAAACCCAAAAAGCCCAAGCTCAATCCAGCTTAGAGAAAGCCGAAGAATTGTTTAACAGCCTCCTCCAAAGAGCATTTAAAGGAGAGTTAGCATGAAAGTAAATTTTGACTTATTAGTTAACATTTGCGTTGGAATAGATACAGCTATTTTGGGTATTGCATTTCCTCTTATAATTGATGTTGGAGGAAAGATTGGGGATAAGTATAATTCAAGTTATATTAAAGATGTTTTTAGGCTAACTTTTCCTGCTAAAAGGCTTTCGGATAAACTAAAGGTTTCTTGGTTTGAGATAGCACTTTATGTTACTGTTTTTTCTTTCCTGTTTTTATTTTTGAATATTCCTGCTCCAGTTTGGTGGTTGTCGAATTCTGCTAGTTGGTTAACTCTTGTGCTGTCTATCACTTTAATTACTTTCTTTCTCTTTTGGATTGCTAATATTAAAAAGTTTACAGCTGACCCTGGAGTAATAGTTAAATATTTAGAAAAGAACTTTTTCAAGAATAATGATAACCCGTCAAAGCAAGTTCTTTTTCTTAAAGCAATTAATGAATTTTCTATTTATGCTTTGAAAAAAGGCGATGAGAGATTGGAGGTTACATTACTTAAATTTTATTGGAGGTTAGTACAGAACGAAATCAAAAGAACTGATAAAGGAGAACCAGTTGTTTACGCTAATGATTTTTATGAAATTGCTTACAGGTTATCTCGGATTGTTAGTGGGAAGGATAATATTGAAACTCGTGCTTTAGAGCATAGAGTTTCAAGTGGAGCGTGGTTTTTAGGTTTAGGTGTTGAAAAACATAAACTTTCCGAGTCTACATACAACTGGTTGTGGTTGATGGTTAATGAATTAAGAAATAGGGAGAGTTCCTTAAAAGATTTCTGGGCTAATTCATATCAATATTATTCATATCAGTTAAGACAAATTGAGATTAAATATGATAAATCTTTCAAGGAAATAAATAAGGCAGAAAGGCAAAGTAGAGAATTAGAAAGAAAAGATTTTTTTGAATTCCATTTAGCTTTTGGGGGATTGTTGATTTTTAATAAAAAATATGAGGTTATTAAATATGCTTTTCAGTATACCCAATCTCAACCTCCAAATTATCCGTTATTACCAATTTCAATGACAGAGGTTTTCAATTGGTTTGATATAATTTACAATAATGATTACATATCAGGAAGGTCAATAGACTTAAAATATAGGTTTTCAGGAACGGATAACCTAGGTGATGCCGGGTATATGGTTCAATCTATTTCAAAGTATATCGTTTTACTTTTTTTAAGGCAATTTTCTCTTCAAAAATATCTTACAATTCATCGATTTACAGATGCTCCTAAACTACCGGATGAAGTTATTGAGTTGGAAAGATGGAAAAGGAATTTGAAATCCTTTAAGATATATTTTCATGAGATTATAAACGATTCTGAATTGATGCAGGTATTATCCTTCGACAAGTTATACAAAGAAAAGCAAGAGGACGTTAGTTTGTTATTAAATGATGTGGTAAAAAGTATCGATGAAAAGATTATAAAAACAAAAACAGAAGGTAAGATTGACCCGGATAAAGAGAAGCAGTTTTTTGATGCTACGAAAAGAATAATTGGTAACTCTTTTGAGAAGTTTTCAAAATTCACACAAAAAGAGGTTGCTAATCCTGATGAAACTTTTAAAATAGAAGGAGCAAGTGTTGAGTTTCCTAAGTCTGCATTTGTAAAGGGAGCGAATCATTTGAATTTCGATACAATTATTCCCGAAATGATTGTTAATCGAAAAATAGACCATGCCTTTACATTTAACTTTTTTCAAAAGAAAACAAAAAGGTATGTTATTGAATCAGAAAAATTGTTCGAGTGTTTTTCTAAACTAGGAGTTAATAAGAGTCATTTAATTATAGGATTTAATCTTTTTCGGGATATTGAATTAAGTTTGAATGAATCCGATTTGAAATCTGATATTAAATTCCTACAATCTCAATCTTATAATAGACGTAATATTTTGTTTGTTATGAATAAGAGTGATTTACCTACAATTAAGTTTTCGGATGTTGACGATGAAATAAAGAACGATTTAAAGTTAAATCTGATAGAGAATAAAAACGATTTTAAACTTTATGCTTCGGTTCAACCTTTACCTATAACAGATATTGACAATCTTGAAGTTTTAACATCAATTCAATTCAAGGCTGAATTAGAGTTTCCAAAAGAACGAGAAATTATTCAGTTGGATGTTTCTACGAAATATGATGAAAAAGGAATCGCCAATAATATTAACGATATTGGCGAACTGAAGAAAGGGAAAAGATAATAATATGAGCAACTTTAACTTCTTAGAAGGCGAATGGAAGTCGCTTTTCAATAATGCGAAAACAGCAGAGAGGACGGTGAATTCCGACCCATCCACAAGTGCTATTAAAAGTAGGATTTGTGTGGAGGAAACGGTGCATCGGATTTACGATTTAGAGCATTTTGAAATACCGTTTAATAGTACGTTAAACAGTTTAATGGGGGATTATCAGTTTCAGGCGATAATTCCTCGTACTATTTTAGATGGTTTATACATAGCTAAAACCAATGGTAACAATGCCGCGCATTATGGTAATAAGGTTTCTCCTAAGGATGCATTGGTTACGCTTAAATACGTTTTCACTTTCTTAAAATGGTTTGCTAACTATTACAGCGAAACACAGCCCGATATCCCTTCGGTTTTCGACATACAGTTTGTTCCTAAAATTGGAGCAGAAAGAAGAAAGTTAGCGGAATTACAAAAAGCCAACGAACAAGAGCAAGAGGCTTTAAGGGCTGAAGTGGAGCGTTTAAGAAGAGCCAATGAAGAGGCTTTGGAGTTGGCACGTGAAAATGAGGAATCATTAGCGCAACATAAATCAGAGGTTCAAGCTGCACAGGAAGCGTTAGAGGCTCAGAAACAAGCTCGTCAAACTACCATTACATCTGAATTTACCGAGGCGGAAACGCGTCAGCATATTATTGATGCCAACTTAAAAGAAGCAGGTTGGGTAAAACTAACTCCAGGAAGGGAGTTGGAATACAAGGTAAAAGGAATGCCTAAAAATGCCGATAATCCAAACGGTAACGGTTATGTGGATTATGTGCTTTGGGGGGATGATGGAAAGCCTTTGGCTTTGGTGGAAGCTAAGCGTACATCCAAGGATATTGAGGTAGGAAGACAACAGGCATTTTTGTACGCCAATTGTTTGGAAAAGGAATTCGGTCAGCGACCAATCATTTTCTACACCAACGGATTTGAAATTAAAATTTGGGACGATACTTTTTACAGCGCCCCAAGAAGAGTTTTTGGCTTTTACACCAAAAAGGAATTAGAGTGGCTAATTGAAAGAAGAGCGCAACGTAAAGATTTACGTGATGCAACTGTAAATAAGGATATTGCTGGACGTTTTTACCAAATGGAAGCGATTCAGCGTGTTGGGGAATCGTTTGTGGTAGATACCAATTCGGGATTACGCGGTAATAAACGTGAAGCCCTTTTGGTAATGGCTACGGGAAGTGGTAAAACAAGAACTTCGGCTGCTTTAGTGGAAGTATTGATGAAAAGCAATTGGGTAAAGCGCGTATTATTTTTAGCAGATAGAAACGCCTTAGTTCGTCAGGCAAAAAACAACTTTAGCGAATACTTACCAGAGCTTTCATCGGTTGATTTAACACAAGAAAAAGAGAATGATTCTACTCGGTTGGTATTCAGTACCTACCCGAGTATGATGAATAAAATTGATAATGCTAAAAACGAACACGGTAGGTTTTATGGTGTTGGGCATTTCGATTTAATTATAGTGGATGAAGCGCACCGTTCAGTTTACAACCGTTACGGAGCCATTTTTGAATATTTTGATGCTTTAATTGTTGGTTTAACAGCCACGCCAAAGGATAGCATCGACCACAATACATTTGAATTATTTGGTTGTAATGATGAAGATCCAACTTTTGCTTTTGAGTTAGATGATGCTACGCCAAAATTCTTAGTTCCTTTTAAAAACGTGGATGTAAGTACCAAGTTTTTACGCGAAGGGATTAGATATAACGAGTTATCAGACAAAGAGAAAGAAGAATACGAAAAGACTTTTGAGGATACTTCAACAGGCTTATTCCCAGAGGAAATAAAATCGGGTGCTTTAAACAAATGGTTATTCAACAAGGATACGGTTTATCAAGTGTTGGATAAGTTAATGACCGATGGTTTAAAGATTGAAGGAGGTGATAAACTGGGAAGAACCATCATTTTCGCAGCCAATCAAAAACACGCTCAATTCATTACCGATTGTTTTGTGGAGCGTTACCCTCAGTTTGAGTCGGGATTCATTTCGGTGATTCACAACGCTGTTTCTCATTCACAAAGTTTGATAGATGCTTTCTGTGATAAAGAGAAGGAAAATAATCCTCAAATAGCGGTATCGGTTGATATGATGGATACAGGAGTAGATGCGCCAAGGGTTTTGAATTTAGTGTTCTTTAAACTTGTTCGTTCATACTCTAAGTTCTGGCAAATGATTGGTCGTGGAACAAGGTTATGTCCTGATGTATTTGGCCCAGACCAACCTAAAACTGAGTTTTTGATTTTTGACGTTTGTCAGAATTTCGAATTCTTCTCGGAAAAACCAAAGGGTTATGAAGGTTCAAATAATAAGCCATTAACGCAACAGATATTCGATGCTCGTTTAAAGCTTTCGGTATTATTAAAAGAAACTGGAGAAACGGAGAATGTTGAATTAGCTACTGAATTACTTGACGGATTGCATGGTCAGATTTTAGGATTAGACAAGAATAGATTCCAAGTAAAAATGCAACTGAAACATGTTGAAGAATTCCAAGCCAGAGAGCGTTGGAATAATTTGGATTCGGTTGATTTACACGTTATCGAAGATTACCTATCAGCTCTACCAATTCCAGAAGCGGTTAACGAAAACGCCAGACGTTTTGATTTAATGATGTTAATGCTTCAAATAGCAGACTTGCTAATGGATAAATCCAAAAAGGATAAGTACTGCGGAAACTTAATGAACATTGCTGAGCAATTGGGAGAAAAGTACACTATACCTGCAGTTGCAAAAGCTAAAAAGACCATTGAATCTTTAAAGAACGAGCAGTTTTATGAGGAGTTAACGCAAAAGAAAATTGAAGCTATAAGGGTTGAAATCCGTGAGTTGGTTCAATACCTTGAATCTGCAAAACAAGGAATTTACTACACGAATTTCAAAGATACCGAAGCAGTAGTTGAAGAAGGTCCAGCATTAACAGGTTACGGAAATAACAAGATATACAAACAAAGGGTTGAAAGCTTCATTCGTGAAAACCGAACTCAAATAGTAATCTCTAAAATCAACAATAACGAACCTATCACCGAAGGCGAATTATTACAATTAGAAAAGATATTATTTGACGGTGACGAAAGAGGAACAAAAGAGGATTACATCAACCAATACGGTGAACAACCTTTAGGTGTATTCATTAGAAGTATAATAGGATTAAGTCAGGAAGCAGCAAGCGCCGCCTTCGCCGATTTCATCCAAGACGGAAACCTAAGAGCCGACCAAATCACTTTCATCAACAACATCATCTCTTATCTAACTAAGAACGGTGTGATTGAAAAGAAAATGCTCTTCGAAGCTCCTTTCACCGACGACCACTACGAAGGCCTTACTGGTGTCTTCGAAATGGATGACGCCCACCGAATCATAAGCTTGGTTCAAGGGATTAATGATAATGCAAGTGCGGGATAGTTTATGAAGAAGTTTCTATTTATTTGTTTGACACTAATTATATTTTTAATTGTTCTTAGTTTAACATCTACTGTGATAGTATTGTTAGAGCTAAAACATAAAGGTTTTTATTACGCTGGATGCGCTATATCTTTCTATGTCTCTAAACTAGCTTATGTCTCTTTCAAAGCATCGTATTTTCCAGAATTAGAAGAGCACAAAACTGAAGTGTTTGAAAAGCTTAATCCTGAATTACTTGATGATGGTACAATAGAGGAGGTTAATCTAAACCCACAAACAGTCAAAAAAGGTGGTAATGAGACAGGAGATGTGAATGATTCTGACTATCTCGATGAGTTAATTAAAAAAATGAATAATTAATACTTATGCTTATCAAAGCACTCAAGTAGCATTTCTTGATATTCCTTTGATTGTGTCATTTCTGTGTTGAATTTACTCATATCGAAACGTTTGAAAACTTTATTTGTAACGCATTCGCAATATTTGTCAATATCAACTAAATCAACCATCAATTTACCGTTTTCAGTACTTAGAAGTCCTTTCTTCATACTTTTCATAAAGGTCTTATTGTCGACAGTATATTTACTTTCAAGATTTTTATTTAGTTTTTTCTTAATTTCTGGTCCTCCACAATCTCCAATAACCTTTAAAAACTCTCCCATCTTGTTAATTTTATCGTTCTTTTCAAGATTTTGGGTTTTTGCATCGGTAATTATAGGTTTTGCCTCAACGAAAGTGTATTTATTAGAGTAATATTCTAAAACACAATTTACATGAGATGAATCTGGCATTTGTCCAATGGCAGCATTAATCAATCCCGCTAAATATTTATACTCATTATCATTATAAGTAATCGTATAATTGTCTTTGAAAGTAAATTCTCTAGCTTTTTTAACCTCAATTTTAGGTTGAGCAATATTATTTACTCTTTTTTCCTTTTGTCCACAGCTTGATAATGCGATTATTAAAAATGCTAAGAAAGATATTTTGTGAATTGATGAAATCATACAATTAAGCTTTGCTGTTTATAAAAACAAGGTTAAGAATTATATTTGAAACTACAGAATAAATTATAATTGGCTGAATATCAGATGTAGTTATGTAGTTGTAGTGAAGTCGAAAATCT
>TARA_B100000674_G_scaffold175095_1_pt1 | contig 14796 bp, 10 predicted proteins | sample TARA_B100000674 | Tara Oceans TARA_B100000674 (sample SAMEA2622759) | marine metagenome | biome: marine biome (ENVO:00000447); feature: surface water layer (ENVO:00002042); material: "saline water (ENVO:00002010), including plankton (ENVO:xxxxxxxx)" | depth 5 m
AGCACTGTGCCTATACTGCGGAGTTTTGACGAGGCCAAGGCCAAAGAGTTCTATATGGATTTTCTTGGTTTCAGTTTGGATTGGGAGCATCGCTTTGACGTTGATGCGCCCTTGTATATGCAGTTATCAAAAAATGATTGTGTTTTACATTTATCCGAGCATCATGGAGATAGCTGCCCGGGAACCGCCTTGCGCATTCAAACATCCGGTTTGGATGAGTTTCAACAGCAGTTGCTCGGGAAGCGGTACAAGAACTCGCGGCCCCATATACAAGAGATGCCTTGGGGCAGTAAAGATATGACCATTGCTGATCCATTTGGCAATAAATTAACGTTCACTGATTCAGTTGGTTAGTTCCATAGGTCGTCAATATTCATTAGGATCAGAAAGAGAAAACAGGGAGGACTTATGAAAGGTAAGTGTTTGTGTGGAAGTATCGAGGTGGAGGCACCCGATCAGACGGATCTCGGGGTATGTCACTGCACTATGTGTCGGCGTTGGACTGGTGGACCGATGTTTGCGGTACATTGTGGTTCCGATGTGAAATTCATTGGTGATACACCCACCCGTTACCAATCCTCCGACTGGGCCGAACGTGGCTTTTGCCCCAAATGTGGTTCCCATCTTTTCTACTATCTTTTGCCTAATAATGAGTACGTGCTCACTGCTGGATTGTTTCAGGATCAGGAATTTACGTTTTCCAGTGAAATATTCATTGATGAGAAGCCAAGCTATTATGAGTTTGGTAACCAAACCAATCAGTTAACAGGGCAACAGGTGTTCGAGCAATATTCTCCAGATTGACCGGGCTTTACCTGTTGTGCGGAGTACGAAACATCAGTGGATGCCCGATTGAATTTATGGATGCAATGCAAATGCAATCTCGTTCTTTTTTATCATTACCCGTCTGCCTGCTGGTCAGTATTATGCTAACCGGTTGCAATACACCGTCGTACAACCCGGATGATCCGGATGAATACGTGGAGTATTGGTGTGATCCGGCACATAGGCAGCGTGCCATACCACCTGATCGGGAATGGCGGCGCAATATCGAATATCAATCTGAAGAGTTGTACCGGCAAGCCTGTATCGAACAGTACCGACTGCATGCCAACTAATTGGTCCTACCTTTGGCAACGCAGTCATTTGGATGAGCGTTCTGGTTGATCATCAGATTTCTTTTTGTAGCGTATAGCATTGGTAGGGGCGAGGCCTGTACCGGAATCAAGGTCCCCAAGTGTATCCCGCTATTCGGGTTTTCGCGGTCGCGGGGCGCATGCTGTTTGCCGCCGCGGCCCTTAATGGGGAAATCTGAGGTGCAAAGTTGAGGTGGTGCTTTGCTCTTCGGCACTGAACAACAAAACGCGCTTCCAATTACCGGATAACTGGTTGATGATGAACCATTCTTTGTTGTGAATTCCACGTCGGAGGCACTATGTGGTTGCAAACGCGTTGTGAATTGAAGTTCATTATTGATGTTCCTACCCCTTTTGTGTTGATGTTGAGGCCCAGAAGTGGCGCGCAACAGTGGGTTGCCAATGAGGAATATCTGCTCAACCCCACTGTACCGGCTTATGAGTTTACCGATGATTTCGGTAATCTATGTCAGCGTCTGGTGGCGCCTGTAGGGCATTTTTCGGTGAATACCTCTGCCCGCATCAAGGCTTCGGATACGGTTGATCAACGGCCGGGTGGCGAGTTCATTGAAATTCAGAATCTACCGGACGATGTTTTTAAGTATCTTCTACCCAGCCGCTACTGTGAATCCGACCGATTCGGCGATATGGCCACGGAGATTACCTATGGGCAATGGCCAGGCTATGACCAGGTGGCGATGATCGAACGCTGGTTACACGATAATGTGCCTTTCCAGCCGGGCACCAGTACCGTGCCGCTGTCGGCGATCGAGGTAAATCTGCAGCAGTCCGGGGTTTGCCGTGATCTGGCTCATCTGGGCATCGCCCTGTGCCGCAGCCTCAGTATTCCGGCGCGCATGGTGGTGGGTTATCTGTATGGATTGCAACCAATGGAAATGCACGCCTGGTTTGAAGCCTATGTAGCGGGGCGTTGGTATACCTTTGATGCAACTCAAATCCGCAAGAATGGTGGCTACGTGTCCATTGGCTATGGCAGGGATGCGGCGGATGTGGCCGTTTATAATCAGTTTGGCCCAGCGGTGTTTCCCATTGAGCAATATGTGAGCGTTGATAGGGTGTAACCTGCGGCCAGGTTTTAACAGGTTGAAAACAAACGGAGAGAGCAAACGGTGAGTGGAAAGACGATAGTTTCTGTGCTGCAGAATGTGATTTTGCCGGTGGTCACGGTGGGCACTGCCACCATGGTGGCGTGGTTGAACTACTCCGTTTCCCGTGTGGATCAAGGATTAAAAGAGCAGATTGCGGCCGTGGATATCGCGATCAAAGAGGCCAGGGACGAGCGCGAAAAAATCAATGCCGAGCGTGAATTCAATTTCAGGATCTATGACCTGGTGCTGAATTCGCTGGAAGAGGGTAATCAGCAGAAGCAGGAAGTGGCCAAGCAATTCGTGTTGGTGATGGTGGATGGGGAGTTACGCAAGCGTCTTTTGGGTGTGTTGGAAGAGGGTGGCACGGAAGAGATCAAACGGGAAACAGCACAAGTCCTGGCGCAGGAACGGGTCTATGAATCCGGCCAGATGGACGTGTTGAGAACCGCTCGTACCACTACACCGTCTTTCAATTGGGAAGATTGGGATTACGATATTTTCTGGTGTTCGGAATCCGGTGAGGGGGCACAACAGCAGGCGGTTTTGATTCAGGACCAATTGTTGAAAGAGGGTGCCGCGGGCCGGATTCGCGTGCGTGAACTGCCGGCTTCCATTAATGCAAAAACCGGGTACAAAATCTCAGGCTATGTGATTCGCCGTGGTGAGTCGGAAACATCCCAGGCCCAGGCGCTGCAAACGCTTTCTGAACAGGTGCTGGCCGATAACGGGTTCCCGGCGGCATTCCAGCAGCAGCTTTCACTTCAGCAAACCAAATGGTATATCAGTGCCTTTGTGTGTCCTTGAACCAGGTGCAGCACCGCTGCAGGTGGAGCGGTCAACCGGTTATGTGCTGGGTGGCGTGAGCCCACTGGGTCAGAAGAAGCGTTTGAAAACCGTCATGGATGCATCGGCCCTGGAATGGGAAACGGTGTTTGTCAGCGCAGGTAAACGTGGCCTTGAAATAGAATTGTCACCGGCTGACCTGAAAGCTTTGTTGGGCGCGGTTGTTGCCAGCATTACGCAATAAATCCAAGCTACCCTACTGCACTTGTATTTTCTCCAGATCCAGGGATTCGAAGTGGCCTTCATTATTGATGACCGCGCCCCAGACCTGATGGCTGGCCTGATGGTCGGAGGCGCTGAAAGACAACGGTTGCCCGATGCCCAAATCGATGTCCTGCATTGCTTCCAGGCGGTCGATCACCTCCTCAACATCAAAGTAACGGCCGCTTTTCTGCAATGCCAGGCAAAACAGGCGTGCCACCACGTACCCTTCCAACGAGACAAACCCCGCTGGTTCGCTGGGATAGTACTGTTGCATGGCTGAGCGGTATTCCAGCACGCCGGTGGCGTAGGCATCGTACATGGGCACTACCTGCGAGACGATGATGCCTTCACCACTATTACTTTCCGACTCGCGAAAGGTTTCGGCCAGTGCCTCCGAGCCCACAAATGATACGTTGGCAATGCGGCCCCGGTAGCCATTGATGGCCATCAGTTTGGTGAAGCGGGCGCTGGCGGGGTAGGTGCCGATAACGATAACCCCCTCCAGACTGGGGAGCAGCGGGCGAAACAGGGCAACGGCATCCATAACCCGGGTGGTATTGCGGGGGTAGGTTGCCGTGGGCAGATCGTGAATATCCACCCCGTATTGAGCAATGGCATTTGAGACGCCGGACAAGCCATCCCGTCCGTAGCTGTCATTCTGGTAAAAAACCGCGATGTTGCTGGGGTTCATCTCCAGGATTTTGACAAAGTAATGTACCAGGGCCGCGGTTTCTTCGGCGTAACTGGCACGGTAGTTAAAGACATAGCGATCCGGTGGATCGTTGCGCAGTAGCTGGGCACCACTGAACGCACCGAACAGCAACACTTTATTGTCGAGAACATGGGGCAGAATGGCTTTGCTGGTAGGGGTGCCGACATTGCCTATGAGGGCGAACACGCCCTTATCCTGATCCAGGAAATCCTCCATATTAGCTTGTGCCTGGGCTGGCTCGTAGCCATCGTCCAGTGCGTGTAAATCGATCTTGCGGCCGTGGATACCGCCCTGTTCATTGATGCCCTTGAAATAAGCCAGCATGCCGATGCGCATGGCCCGGCCCAGCTCCCGCGCGCTGCCACTGAAGGCGGCGCTCATGCCCAGTTTGATTTGATCATGACTGATGCCACGCTGTGGCTGGGCCAGGCCAGTGGCATACATCAGGTGATCACTGACGGTATAGCGCCAGCCTGGCACCAGATAGATTGTCAGTGCGCAGAGGAAGATCAGTGCTGCCGTAATGCCGGGCCAGAACCGACGTGAGTGGCCAGAGGAAGACGTGGCGGGCGCCGGTTGAGTGAATGGCGATGGTTGGCCAGGCGAATGGGGCGAGGAGGCCGCAAGAGAGGGTTCGCGGCTGACGAATGGCGAATTGCCGGCCTCGACGAACGCCGCAATGGAAATGGGTTGGGCAACACCGGGCTCGGGCAGGGAACCAGGCGCCTTGTTTTCCGCCGGGTTGGCGATGGCCGGGGCCACAATACGGGTGCGGTCGTCCATGGCCTCCACTTCGCCACGGGCCCCGCAGCGGTTGAACAATTGCTGGAACCGCTTGGCATCCTGTTGTGAGATATTCTTGCGCAACACCACCCGTTTGCCGCTGAACAGGGTTTTCAGTTGTTGATCCGAAAACTTGAAGGCTTTTTGCAGTTGCTGCTTGCTGGTGTGCGGATCCCCACCGGCCAGCAGTTCACCACGAAACACGAATTGGTAAAGGCTATCGTCGGCTGCTGTGGATGGGGTTTGCTGTGACAACTGCGCAGTCTGGCGGGCGCATATGGAGAACTCCCGCCATAATTCGGCGGTGGAGCCGTAGCGCTGTTCGCGCTCGATTGCCATCGCTTTGTATACCACCGGTTGGAGGATTTCACAGGCAGGGTCCTGCAGTGTGTAGCTGGCAAGAGCCGGCGGTAGCTCTTTCATCTGTTTGTTCATGATGATTTCACGGCTGGCGCCCCGGTAAGGGGCCTCGCCGGTGATCATGAAATGCAGAATGGCACCAATACCGTAAATGTCCGCCAGATGATTGATGTTGGTGCCCCGAATCTGCTCGGGTGCCAGATAACCGGGCGTACCCATCACCGTACCCAGCTGGGTGTGCTTGAGGTTTTCCTCATGCATGGGTTTGCTGATGCCGAAATCCACCACTTTTACCGTGGTGTCGTTACCCGACAGGGTGGCCACCATCACGTTACCGGGTTTCAGATCCCGGTGCACAACATTCTGTTGATGGGCGGCGTTGATGGCGCTGCACAAAGGCTCCATTAACCAGGCAATATTGGCCAGACTCAGCCCTTTCTGCTGGAGCACAATGTCCGCCAGAGACGCGCCTTCCAGGTATTCCAGGATCAGATACACCAGGCCATCCTCGGTGCTGCCAAAGTCCAATACGCTGACGATATTGGGGTGATTCAGATGGCTGCAAATGCGGGCTTCACGCAGGAACAGTTGCACGAAATCCTCGTCGTGAAAACTGGGCAGTAACATTTTGACCACCACTTTACGGGCCAGACTCAACTGTTCGGCCAAATACACGCGGCTCATGCCACCATCGGCCAGCATGCGGTCAATGCGATAGGTTTCTTTAAGGGTGCGGCCGATCAACGGGTCGCTCATGGTCTGCCCTTGGCTTTTTATGGGTCATTTGTTTTGAGTATAGTTGAGAGATTCATACTTTATTTTGAGACTCGGCAAGAAACTGTCTAAACTTAATAGTGATTCTCATCTGGGGAGGGATCTGTGAGACCGGGAGGCCACAGAGCAATTTTTATCGGGGCATTTAATGGAATCCAACACTACATTTAGCGTTCAGTTTACGGGCGAATTTCTGGATCATGTGGATCCACAGCAGGCAATAGAAGCGTTTGCAGCACTGGCCAAAATATCCGTTGCTCAGGCAGGGGCGCTGCTGGGGCAGCCACGTTGCCTTAAAAAACAATTAACCGAAGCGAGAGCGGATACCTATCTCAAAAAGCTTGAGGCCATCGGGTTACAGGTGGTAATGCAGCCGGAGCAGCAGGCACAGCCTTCCCTCGCTTCCCTGAGTCTGGAGCCGATTGATGACCGCTATGCACAACCGGGAATCGATTCTGGTGATTCTCAGCAAACGCCGGTAGACGCGGCGGCGGCCGGTGCTATCACCTGCCCCAAGTGCGGTCACCAGCAGAATTCGTCTGTCCAGTGTGAATCCTGTGGTGTTTACCTGCATAAAGTGAAAGCTACGGCGGAACAGGATGCCGGCGACAAAGCGGTTGTCGGAGCTGCGGGTAAATCCAGTGCCGCCGGGGACGATACTACATGGGAAGAACCACAGGATCCCAAGCCCGTGGCGATAGTCGCGGCGGCGGCGGTGGCACTGGTCAGTGCTTACCTGTGGAAATTGATCGCAGTGGTTACCGAGTATGAGGTGGGCATCGTTGCTTGGGCCATTGGGGGTGCCATCGGTTTTACGGCCATTGCCTTGGGTTCAGTGGGGATTCGTACCGGTGTACTCTGTGGTGTGCTGGCCCTGTGTTCCATTGTGGGGGGTAAATATCTGGTGCAGCAGGCGTTTATGAATGAATTTGTCAGCGAAATTCAAGCGGCCTTTACCGAGGAGGGTTTGGCGGACGCTTACTCTGAACAAATGGAATCGGCCCGCTATTTTGCGGACTACGTCCAGACCGATGCCGAGATGCGCGAATTCATGGTGGAATACGGATACACAGAAGCCACTGACTCGGATTCGGTGACCGATGAGGAGCTGCGCTTTTTTAAAGAGCAGGAAGCACCTTATCTGGTGGAGTATGCGAATAATCCTGTCTCGGTGGATGATTTTACCCAGATGCAAGGGGCTGAACTGGTACAACAGTTCGCTGGATTCAGTACGTGGGATGCGGTGAAAGAGAGCCTTGGCCCCATCGATTTCCTGTTCTTCTTTTTGGGGGTGGGTACTGCATTTCGATTGGGTTCCACCGGGCGTGCCGGCTGAAAGGGTGGCACTAGTCCTGCTGCAAAGGGTAGTACCATTCCGGCCGTGACCGCAGATTATCCTGGGGATATCGATACTCGGGGTTGGGTTCAAACAGCAGAATGTTGAACCAACTGTTTGGCGAGGACAGCAAGGCAATCCAGAAGCGCAACTGTGACAAATTAATCCCGGATTCCACCCATTGCCCTTCACCATTGGCGAGATCCACCGGGTCCATAATGTTGAGATAGCCGGGATTGAGGGGCCGGTCCACCGCCTTGCCTTCGTCGCGCCACCAGTAATGCAGAGTGCGTACCGACCACAAATAGCCGAAATGATAGGCGGTGGGATTGTACTGCCAGGAGGCGATGCGGTCCGGGTTCACCCGATAGTGGTGTTCCCGTTGCTGCACAATATCGGCAGCGCGATCCAGCGCCGCGCGGGCCCGGTTCAGGTGCAGGTTGGCTTGTGTTGTGTCACTTCCGTAGGCGGCCGTTTGCGAGTGCACGGTGGCATACAGGTGGAGCACTTGTTCTGCTCTAAGGGCCGTGATCTCCATGGCATCTTTGATCTCCAGATAGAGTTTTGTGGCGTTGGCCGGAATGCGTTGTTGCAACGCCTGCAGGCGATTGAATTGCTCGCGCAGCTCACGGGCGGTGGTGGTCAGCAGGGGGTGCAGTTGAGTCTCGAAATTAATTTTCCGGCTGGCAGGCAGCAATGGATTGTCCAACTCCAGCATACCCACCTTGCGGGGTTGGGTTTCCAGCATACCCAGTAGTTTGGCAACGTCATCCCAGGCTTCCCATCCCTGCAGGTAGGCCTGGGCGTTAAGCAGGGCTGGGTTTTCAGGGGCCACGCCATTCACTTCACCCTGAATAAACAAACGTTGCTGCAGATCAATCCAATCCAGCAGAATCGCGGTGACATCGGTCGCGGTACCGGCGAAGGGTTTCACCACCGCTTGAAGCGCGTGTTCCAGAGCCGTTTTATGGTCTGGAATGTTGAGCAGGGGATTCCAGGCCGCCCGTGCTGTGATGACATCATTGAGCCAGTAGCCCCATTCCCAACCACTGGAAAAGTTGACCTGGCCCTGAATGGGATTGCCGTTGCTTTCATCGCGGGCAATCAGGCGCAGATCAAACAGACGCCGGTCGGCGTACAGCGGCAGGAACAGGGGTACATCGATATCGTAACTGACCCAATAGGCGGTTTCCGGATAATAAAGTACCTCCCGCCGGCCGGCTTCCAGGCGCAGATAATCATGCATAAAGTTAAAGTTGTCGTTACTGTAGGTGTACGCAGGGCCTTGCAGATCGTAGTACTGCACGGTATGGGGCATGACCCCCAGCAAGGGATCGGCGTAGTAGGGTAGAAAGTTAAAATTCAGGGGCTTCCCCGTGCGTGGATCCGTAAAATTCTCCGCTTGTTGGTCTTGGGTACAATGTACTTTTACATAGCTGCGTTTGCCGTATTGTTGCCAGCTGTAACGGGCCACCTCGTTCATCCAGTCCAGCATCAGTTGGTCATCGGGGTGAGTGAATTCACTGAACCCCATTTCTATTTCGAAGTAATCGAAGCCCGCCCGATCGAGCCAGTCAATGGCGGAGCGAATTTGCTCAAGCTCGTTGCCGGACTGCCGCACCATGGTCCAGGCGTGTTGCTGGCGAAACACGATGGGCGCATCGATGCCCACCGCCAGGCCCCATTGGTGGGCCATGTCCACCAGAATATTGAGGCGTCGCTGGCGCTCGGGGCTGTCGGCAAAGGGCTGCCAGGATTCCGCCATCAGCAGAAACCATTCCACCCGGTTCTGGCGGTTGGCCACCGCCCATTCCAGAAAGCGCTCCCACTCCGTCAGCAGGGCTTCCCAGCCCGCCAGATCATCTGGCCCCTCGGGCCCCCAGCCATTCAAAACATGGGTTAATTCCAGCGGATGTTGAGTGTGGATGTGCCAGGCACGGATAGGCCAGTGGGGGGATTCCTGTTGCGCGTGCAGGCCCGTCCAGTTCAGTGCCGATGGTAAGGTCGGTTCCAGTGGGTGTAGAAAGGCGAAACCCAGTTGTTCCAGCAGGGCATAGGCTGCGTAGAGATCGCCTATGTTACGCCCTTCTTGCAATAGATTATGCTCTTCACCCGGGTTCCCCTGGGCGAAAGTGGCCCTGATGATTGCGTCTGAGTTCAGGGGCTTGAGAGGTAGGGTTCGGATGGCAAATGCTTCGGCACGGTTATCTAATAGAGGGGTGTCGCTCCACCGCCGCCAGTCTCCTGTGTTGCCGAAGATCAGTACGCTGGCCCCTGGTGGAAGGTGGTCAAGTGGGTAATCCCCGTCCAGGATGGTGACTGAAGATGCTGATTTCAGGTGCTGCAGAATGTTCATTCTGGGGGATGCGGCGAAATCCTCAGAAAATTTCACAAAGAGAGTCGTTGTTGTTACATCATTTCCCGCATTGTCCCGGGCACCACATCCCGAAAAAACTATAAGCAGCGCAAGCCAGCAAAGCTTGGTAGGAATGGGATGCAGAATACGCGCTGTATTAGCCATAACAAGGGAAGTGTCAGCCCGATTAACGATGGAGAAAGGGTAACATGCCAATGGGCAGGCAGGTTCATACGAAAGGCGGACTCAGCCGGCTTGGGTTCGCAGCAACTAAATACAGAAACTGGCCATCAACTGATGGCCAACTCCTTGATGCGCCGTTTCAAAGCCGCTTTTGACACGTGCAGCTCATCCACCATTTGTTCCAAGTTACCGGCGCAACGTTGATAACTGTTGGTCAACTCGTCCACGCTGAGATCGCCGGCTTTGCGCACATTGGGATTGGCTTCGATCATCTTATACAGCGCCGCGCGGGAGATATTCAGATCCTGAGCGGTGTTTTTCAGATCCCAGCGCTGGCGTTGCAATGCTTCCAGTAACTCCGGTTCATCAATGGTGCTGGGTTTGCGGCGGGGTGGGGCGATGGGATCGGGTTCCGCTGCTTTGACGTATTCACGAATGTTACCCTCAGGTACCGGTGTCTCTTCCTGCTCAATGCCATTGCCGTTATTCTTCAGGTCTTCTTCCGCCTGGCGCTGATTTTCTTCCAGCAGCATCGCTTCCACCCGGGGGGGGATGCTGGTGAAATTGGCCAGGCGATTGTGAATGGCAACCTGGCGGGCAACGTTGCGCATCTGGCGAATATTACCGGGCCAGTCGAATTCCAGGGCGTGGCGGAAAAACTGATACCACAGCATTTCGGAATTGGGGTCCAGTTCCTGATAGTGGCGCTGTTCGGCTATGGCATCGAATTCAAAGCGTAAGAATTCCGACAACAGCAGGCCAATATCCGGTTTGCGCTGGGCCAGGCGGGGAATCCAGATTTCAAAGCCCGCCAATCGTTGCAGCAGGGGGTTGCGGAAATCCTGGCTTTCCAGTTTGCTTTCCAGATCCGCATCGGTGGCGGCTACCAGCCGCACATCCACTTTCAGAGTCTCGGTACCGCCCACCGGGCGCACTTCGCTGGTTTCCAGGGTACGCAGTAAGGCCACCTGAACTTCATCGGGGGCGTCACCGATTTCATCCAGAAACAAGGTGCTGTTGTTGGCCTGGGAAAAGTAACCGGGCTTGTCTTTGTTGGCGCCGGTGAAGGAGCCTTTTTTGGCGCCGAACAATTCCGAGATAGCCAGGGATTCCGGGATGGCACCCACGTTGACTGCCAGCATCGGCCGCGTGCAACGGGGACTGGCGTTGTGCAGGGCACTGGCCACCAGCTCCTTTCCGGTACCGGTTTCACCCCGAATCAGCACCGGCACATTGAGGTCGGCGACCCGGTCCACTGAGCGGCGAATATTTTCAATGCCTTCGCTGACCCCCAGCATTCGGTGCATATTGGGGCTGCGGCGATCCGGTGTCAGGCTGTGCAACACCACTATGACCCGGCCCCCCAGCTCCATGACCACGCCGTTTTTCAGTTGTTCTTCAAAAATGTAGTGCTGGGCGCGGATGTGAATGCCATCAATGCGAATGCCGGTGCCTTCCGGATGGGGGGTAATCAACAGTCGGCCGTTCAGTTGCTGGATGGTGATGGGCTTGCGGCTGATGTAACGATCGTCCAGGCAATAGGTGTTTTTTGAGTAGGGTACACCAAACTCCGGCTCCAGGCGGGACAGGGTAAAGACCTTGCCCTGATCCAGCCCCTCCAGGTAGGTGGTGGCACCGATGCGCTTCCAGTCGCTGTGATAGGCGATGGTCATGGCATACAGGCTGATCTGGCTGCTGAAGCTAACCGGCCGCTCCGCGCCCCACATGGTTGTATCGTTGCTCATTCCCGGCTCACTGCGTGGATGTTGTTATTAGAAGGATGTCAGCTTCGGGATTGTAACGGTGGGGGCCGGAAATTACCACGTGGGCGAACGTTCAGCCGCCGATCAATACCGTGGGGCAACCCATTACAATGGTGCCGCCATGGGCGGTGGAATCCCCCATGCGGGCCGCCGGTTTACCGCCGATCATGACGGTGGCGCTGCCTTTTATGATGCTGTCCGGCGGGCCGACGCAGACGCACATGCTGCCCATGCCCGCCGCCGGCATCTTGCCGATTAACACGGTGGGGGCCGAAGGCATGACAATCGGGCCTCCCACATGGGGAATCGGCACCGGGGCGGGTGTCTGCATGGGGCAAACGTGGTTGTCACCGATGCGGGCTGCGGGCTGTCCCATGGTTGGTCCTCCAGAAAAAAGTTAGTTGATCATCACCAGGCCGCCCTGCATTTTCAACATGCCGCCGCCTTTTACTTCGGTCATGGCGCTGCCGTTGATTTTCACCATGGTGCCGGTGATGGTCACGCCGCTGGGATCGATCTTGATACTGTTGGCACCCACTTTCAGCTCGATGGACATGTTCGCCTGCAGGGTGATTTTCTGTGCCGATTTGTTGGTAATCGCCCCTGTCACGTCCATGGTTTGTTTGCCGGTTACTTTATGGGTTTGATTGCCGGTGATCTTGAAATCCTGATTGCCCGACACGGACGTTGCGTCATTGCCGGAAACGGAGGTGTCGTTGTCGCCGCCCACGTTCAGGGTTTTGTTGCTGCCGATATCGATGGTCTGGTCGGCGCCGACGCTTTCGCTGTGATTGCCACCCACGTTGGTGCTGCGATCGCCGGCCACATCCAGGGTCTGGTTGCCCTTGCCCAGAGTCTTGCTTTCGTTGCCTTCACTGATGGTGAGGGTACGATCGTTTTTAACCGTGAGGCTCTGGTTGTTTTCAATGTTACCGGTTTCATCCAGATGCACGATGTAGTTGTAGTTCTTGCCGGCCTCAACGTAGATTTCTTCTTCGTTTTCCTTGTCGTCAAAGCGCAGTTCGTTGAATTTCTTGCTCGACGTTTTAATGCCGCTTTGGGTACTGGTATAACCGGGGCCCTGATTGTCCTTATTGTACAACGCGCCCACCACCACCGGCCGATCCGGGTCGCCGTTGATGAATTCCACCAGCACTTCCTGGTTCAGGCGGGGTACAAAACTGGCGCCCCAACCGGCACCGGCGTAAGCCTGTGCCACGCGCAACCAACAGCTTTTGGCTTTGTCCGCCCAGGGAAACTCCACTCTGATCATGCGGTGGGGATCGGCGGTGGCTTTGGAGGCGGATGCATTCAATTCCACCACCTTGGCGGTTAACGGGCCGCGCATCTGCTGTTTGGTTCGGGTGATCGGGGCCCGGTACACCACGGTGGAAGGAATGCAGGTAAAGTTGTTGCGGTATTCGGCATTCTGATCATTCTTGTTGTGGGCAGAATGTTGAATGCGGGTGACCAGATAGGTGTTGCATTCGGATTTCAGGTGGTGCTCCAGGGTAAAGCGGCCACCGGGGAAGAAGCTGCCGGCATAGCCCGAGCCTTTGGCAATGTCGTGGCCGGCTTCCAGACTTTCCAGTTGTACGCCATTCATGCGCTTGTTGCTGGCCACATCGAAATCGTGATCGGCTTCCTTCCCGGATTTATACACAAAATCACTGAATTCCTGCACGGTTTTTTCGCCCGGGCTCTGGGCAAATTTATGCTTGGTGGCCAGTGTCTGTTTGTAGAAATTCTTGGGTGTGTTGTGGTTGTAATCCGACGTTTCAAACGTGCCGGTATGATAGTTCATCTCCCGGTGCCAGCTGAGTACCCTGGCCTTGTCATCCATGTCGGAGCCCACATTGATCTTGACCCTGGATTCCTTGCAATCGGTGTAGGCACTGGTGCTGTCGCCCAATACCATGGTGTGTTCGCTTTCCTTGTGTTCGAAATAGTAAAAGATGCCTTCTTCCTGCATCAGGCGGGTGACAAACTCAAAGTCACTTTCACCATACTGAACGCAGTATTCACGGGTCAGATAGGTGGCACTGGTGTTGTCCTTGAAGTTGCAGAAGTCACCAAACTCACGCAGCACAGAGCTGATGATGTCTTTGGCGCTCATCTCCTCAAAGATACGGTGATGCTGGGATTGGGTGGCAAACCAGAAGCCGGGTACCAGGCGCAAGGTGTATTGGCGAAAATCCCCTTCCAGTTCTCCCAGTGAAAAGCTGTTCACCCGGCCGTGAAAATAACGGGGCGTGTCGGCGTCCTGATGGGTGAGGGTAACGGAGCATTTCTGGCCAATCACATCACTGCTGCTTAAGGCGTGATTTTTTGACAGGATAGTGACCGAAAAATTAAACGGCTGTGAAATCTCCTCGCTGCCCTGCAGCCCGATGGCGATGGCATCTTTGCTGATAAAGCTGGCTGAGATACTGAGAAGTCGATTGTCCTGACTGATTGACATGGCCGGAGCCCCATTACTTTAAGTTGATGAATACGGTAGCCGGATCACAGGGTGGGTGTTGCTCCACCCTGCACCGTGCATACTAAGGCGCGCCTTACTGAGGCTTGCCGGTGGTGAGGTCGTAACCCACTTTCATGTTCTGACCGTTTTTGTTGGTCTTGTCTGCGCCCTGCAGGTCGGCCACGATTTTGGAGTAGCTGAGGCTCATGCTTTCGCCGGGGGCGCTGCCGCCGCTGGCGCTGACGCTGTAAGAGCTGATCAGTACGTCGGTCAGTTCGTAGGCGGCGAATTTTTCAACTTGCTTGGCGCCAGTTTGTACGATGTGGATTTGTACCACAACACCTTCCACGCCGGTGAGGGATTCCTTGAACAGGCCGCCGGAGGCGTTGTCCATCATTTTGGTGACGGACACTTCGCTGATGGAAGGGCGGCTGGCTTCACGGTTGGCCATGTTGCCCACTTCCATGGTGATGCCGCGGCCGGTGCCCAGGCTGAAAGAGTCCAGTTCGATCCAGTCTTCGTAACCGGCTGCGGTGACGTTGCCTTTGATCTTTTTGTTGTTGAAGTTCATGTAAATAGCCATGGTGTATCTCCTGAGAATGATGAGTCGTTACGTTAATTGGGTTACTGCGTTTCGCTGGCGCTTAATCGCTCTTGCTTGAGTAATACATATCAACTTGCGTGCCAACTTTTTAAGTTGTTGATATAGTTGGGTTTTATTGTTTTGTTGAGGTTTTGGAGCACAGCCGGGGCAATTGTGGGCAGGTGGGAACGGT
>TARA_B100000674_G_scaffold138718_1_pt1 | contig 14781 bp, 32 predicted proteins | sample TARA_B100000674 | Tara Oceans TARA_B100000674 (sample SAMEA2622759) | marine metagenome | biome: marine biome (ENVO:00000447); feature: surface water layer (ENVO:00002042); material: "saline water (ENVO:00002010), including plankton (ENVO:xxxxxxxx)" | depth 5 m
AACTTATTGGCGACTTAATTTTAATTTATTTTTACTACATTCAACCTATATTTGGGTATTTGTGTTTTGCAATTTCATTATTTAGTAGTCTATATTTTCTTTTATAGCTTGTATCACTCCGCATATTAAACCTATTGTTGCTAGTATGAGTATTTCTATAGTATTTGATTGTTTATTTGTTGAAATTGAATTGAGAGTCAAGTCGCCACACTTGATATAGCTTGTAAGGGTTTTAACCTACTAGGCGTATTACTGCCTCTCAAAATAATAATGTAAAATGAAAAGCCCCTACAAGCCATGAGGTAGACTTGTAGAGGCTAAAAGATTGGTTGCAGTCTTCAGCTCGTAAGGGAAGAGAGTCTTAGCTCGCATTGAGTCCGACTACGCTACAACCAAAGTTATGATTAAGAAAGAAAAATGTGTGAGGAAGGAATACTTATTCACCTTCAACTTTTCGGGATAAACTAAAGTTTCAGTTTACCTACTTCGCACTACAGATTAGACTTGGTATTCGTCTTATGCTCATCCGATTGGACTCTACATCTCCACCACAGAGAATCTGCATACCTTAGTCCGCTTATCACAGACTTATTCGCTAGTTCTCGACTCATCATCGAGAAGTCACTCACAGGATATGGTAGCTAACCTTATCCAAATTCTATAAAATGTAAAAGATCAATGACCCATTTTTAAGAGTTGGTCTTCTCTGATTGTTATAATATAATTATACTCTATATTCTAACAAAAGTCAAGACTTTTTTTCAGTTTCGGTAAATAAATTCGGGACTTTCAGTCCACATACCCTTTGCTCGCTTGCCATCATCAGTCTTGAGGTTGATGGTTCGCTCTAAATGTTCGATCATTGCCTTGTCTTCAGACTTTTCTTTATTTGAGTCTTTATTTTTTGCAATTATTTCGTTTATTTCGTCCAATATATGATCTATTTCTCGCCTTATATGCATAATATTAAAATTCAGTTATTTGTTTTAGCTTATTTAATGTATTTTGTCCTTCAGTTAATGCTCTTTCCCAATTTTCTTGTTCAATAAAGAACATCATTGTATCATTTGATAGGTGAAGAGTCTCTTTTTCTTCTTCTGTAAGGGCTATATTTGGGTCATCGAGCTTTTCAATTATCATCCAGCTTATTTCACACAATTTTTCTTGTATTTGGTCGCTGTTTTCCATTAATATTGCTTTGATTCTATAATATTTTTTATAATATTAAGCGAATTTTGCGTTTCCCAATACGCTCTACGCACATTTCCTTCGCTAATCCAAAACTCAAGGGCATCATTGGCTATATGAATAGCGTTTTCTTCCTCTTCAGTAAAGGTTTCTTCGTTTTTGGTTACAAGTTGAATGATATTCAGAGCATTATCTCTAAATTCAGCATCTTCCTGTTCGCTAAGTTCTCCGTTGTTCTGCATAATAGATATAATATTAGACTATACACGCTAAAATGTCAAGCAAATAAGTTAAAAATAAATATAAAGTGCTGATAATCAGCGAGATATATTATTATTCTTCGTAAATAGTCGGAAATCCGTGAGAATTTCGCTTAATATAGAGCTTCTTCTGCGATTTGGTCTGCTCTTTCTTCGTAGAAGTCGTTATTTGACAAAATATTTTCTTCGATTGAGCGGTTATTTGCCTCGCTAATTTTAGTAATTTCTTCATTTAATTGGGTTATTTGATCTCTTAAACTCTGTATAGTATTTATTTCTTCTTTATTTGTCAAGCAATGCTCTACCAATTTCTTCAAGCAATAATCTAATGTAGGTGAATAACAAACTAAATCCCACTTATATTTGGGTTTATTTGATTCATTTTTTTGTGCAATTTCGCCATCTTTCGGCTTTCCATTTCTGCCATATGGGTTTTTGCTTTTGCCCATTTGCTTATGTACTTCAACACAAAGGTTAAGAGAGTCATATCTTCTTATTCTATAATTATCAATTACTATATTCATTATTTTGTAGTATTATTTGTATGTTAGTCTGAAATTATTATACTTATATTTTTATATATTTAAGTCGTTCACCCTTCTTGAACCACTTCGCCCCACTTCAACCCACTATTATTCAAGTATTTAATGTAAATTTTAATTAAGTTATTTATAGGGAACATGATAAGTATTTTATTTGTTGTTTTGTATGTTGATATGTTTTATATTATCAGGAATATATATGTTTTTCTATACTATTATCTTCTACTTGGTAATCCTTAACATATCGTTTGGTTGTATTATTGATTGCTAAAGCGTAGTTCAGATCGTGTGCTTCTTGCGGAGTCAATGGAATGCCTTCAACAAGGGTATTTCCTTTATCCCAATCAATCAAGCTATAATTACTCGTAGTCACGAAAAGCAATTGCATAGGGAAAGCGAGGAATTCCATCGGGTGTCAACTGAAAGAACTTGATCGTAGCAGACTTTCCGATATACTCGTCACGATTATCATAGATTTCTTTGAGGTAATCAAATGAACCTTTGATATTAGAATTGAATTGTTGTTTGGTTTTGTCGCAATAGCACACAAGATGTTTTGCAGTACCACTACGATTACCATTACCTTCATCAATATCGACAACCTTGTATTCGGCATCCATAAAGTCTTTACGCTTGAGTAGATTCTTGCTACGCTTGTTTGCGTCATATCCTACATCATTGCGAATCATTTGACCTTCGTATCCTTGTTCAAGATATTGTCCGTACAGGTTATCGAGATTACCTTCTGAATAAACTTCATTGGTTTCGACAATAACGATACAATCTTTTCTTGTGATTAGCTTGTCCTTGAGTTCAGTCATTCTGAAATCGAACAAAGTTTTTTCGTTAATTACATCATTGAGCTTTGGCATATCGTAAACCCAATACTGAATCTTATCTGCTGATTCGATCAAAGATTCTTGCCACTTAGCTTCCTTCTTTGCAAATGCCTTATCGGTTTCTTTAGCAGATCGAACAGGTTTTTGCTTGCGAACAAGTGAAGTAATCTTGTTGAAATCTTCTTTGTATTCGTGATTGTACAACTCACCATCGAGAATAGCTTGCGGATGAACCATGAAAAATCCCTTCAAACTATCTAGTATATGAGGAATACATTCGATGATCTTACCATTACGAGTTCTACCTACGATCTCGTCATTCTCTTGTCGAACGATGCAACGAATGCCATCGAGCTTTGGTTGAGAATAAACAGGATAAGCGATCTCGTTTTTTCTGTCATCATAAGACAATGCGAGCATAGGCTCGAAAAACTTCTTTACCTTCGCATCCTCTTCGGATATTGCGTAACCCGAATCAATCTTCTTCTGCCACTTTGCTTGAGCTTCAAATCGTGCTTGTGCAGTTGCAGTCGTTTCGTTTGACCTACCGACATTCTTTGGAGTTGCGATAGTAGGTTTGTCTTGGGTCTTCTTACCTTCGACTAAGCCTTTGATGGCATAAAACTTGTTGCCATCGACATTCATTGTCCACTCTCGCAATCTGCCTTGCGAGTCGATTTTGTATAGTGTTTGCAATTTTTCGATCATGTATATATTCTACCTTAATTTGGCTTGATTGTCAAGCATTAAATGAGTTTCTGTAAGATTTGTAATTCGTCTCTTCCAACATACTTATGGAAATACAAACAAAAATCTATCAATCTATCTTTCTCCATAAATTCTTTTGAGTCTATAATATATGATGCAACTTCATTAAATTTTCCGTCAAACCACATATCGGTAAGTTGTATATTAGACATTGTGTGCGAGTTTGTTTCCATTTTTTCTGACTAGTCTTCTTTTGCCTATCTTTCTTTTTGGATTGTGAACGCTAAACTTCTTTTCTAGTAGCTTGATTGCTTTTGGATAACCACATAACTCTGCAACCTTTGCGTTGTTATAGTGAATGTCTTTGCAAATAAATTCTTGTCTAGTTAACTCTCTCACTTCTCTAAGCAGTAACTCCAATAGCGAGAGTTTCTTCTGTTCTGCACATTATTCCAATAAATTTCTCGTACAACATTCGGAGATGCGTCAATCTTGTTGCAACGATCAAGCCACTCATTCTCCATCTCTTCGTATTGTTTTTCTGAACTTGCGTGACCTTTCTTCAAGTCATGTCCCATAAAACGCAACAAGTGAACATCAAGGCAACAAAGTTGTGCTTCAATCGGAAAACCCAATGCCAACGCATAAGTAGTCTTTGCAAGACCTAATCCATAAATTGATCCAACTAACCTGTTCCTTGCTTCTTGCCAAGTTTCATTCTTTTTCTTGTAAAATTGTCTTGGATTAGAACGAAACTTTTGAACGAGTTGCCAAAGCCCTTTGTTTCTGCGATGAAACATTCCCACACGACAATCAATAACCATTTGGTTGAGCTTGTCCTTGTCGATAGTCCAAGAGAAGTCTTTCATTGCCTCGTTGTATCCTCGCACATTAGATTCCCATGTGGTATGCACCGACATGATTGCGAATACCCAACGATTGAAATAGTCTGCATGATTATCAATCGTAAGATCGTTCCAATATTCTGTTTCCTTTTCAACCACTCTTGGATTAAGTGAATTAAAAAATTTGTCAACCTCACTAAACCTATCGCTCTTTACTAGAATGTCAGTTGTGGTTGCGTTATTCAATGTATCTTCTGCAATGTTCATAATTATAAGTATGACAGGTTTTTCGGGAATGTCAACCCTTTTTTTCGTTTTAGCTAATTTCTGCGAAATCAAATACAACAGGCTTATCTTTAATTGATCCACAATTTTGTGGAATTATGTCTAAGCGTTGGCAAACCTCGTATCCTAATTGATCTAATATTTTCTTGTAATCAACTTCTTGGTTCTTGGTATTTGCTCGTTGTTGAATTACTATTTGGTTGTCGCAATAATATGGTTCAATATAATATTTCTTTATTTTTTGTGGAATTGAAGCGAACTCGTCATTGCACGAATTAGCAATCTTGACTACATAACTTAATTTATTTTTTGAGTAAACTAACTTATATGCTCCTTGGTCAATTTTGCTGAATCCTCTTTTGATTATTTCTTTTTGAAAGGATTTTAAGTTCTCTCCAAGTTCTGAATAAAGTTTTAGTACTTGGCTCTTCCTCACTACATTTAAAATGTCTTAAAGGTCTTTAAGACACTCCTATCAATGTATCGTGAATTAGATGCCTAGTTTTATAATCTAAAACTCTACCTTCCTCGTCTTGAGGTAGTCCTTCGATTGCTGAATCGAAATCCAAGCCCAATACTTCGCACATACAAGCAATCTTTCGGTAAATGCCGATTTCCTTGTACTTTAGGATTGCCCACAAAGAATCCACTTGTGCTTCGTTTGCTTCATTAATCGTATCCAACAATGTTACATTAGTTGTAGTATTCATATTCCTTATTCCTTTTTTAGTTTGGGTAGACTTGCCACTTGGATTGGGGAACATCCTCATCAGTTTCTACATAGAAACCTAGTTCTTCAACAATATACAGAATGTTTGCACAAGTAAGGTTTGACCCTTTCATGCGAGACTGAATTTGTTTGAGACTTGGGAATTCTCCATCCTCATGTTTATTCTCTACATAATTTCTTATTGCTAAGTTGTCAAAATCCGAATCATCAACTTCGTGTTCATCGCAACCACAATCTTCATCGCACAATTCATCTTCATCAGAAGAACCATAGATGGGTTGATTGTAGTTGTATACTGCCTTGTTGAGTTCTTGCCTCGTATCAGTAATGTCTGCCACTACCTTGTACTTGGAAACCCTCAACTTTTGATAGTTGCAATCCGTTGGAACGGAAACTGCATCTTCGGGATCAAATTCAACCAATAGCAACTTGCCGTCACTTCCTGCCCAACCTTCAGCATAGTCGTATGAGCCGATATGCAGTCCATGCGAGCAATGATGGTCTTTGTTGTCATCCACGCATCGTCTTTGAACCTCGATGGTTTCGCCAACTCCATTAAAAATTTGATGACGCTCGTTAGTAGTGCCTTGCACAACAATGGTATCTGCATTGCCTGTGCTTGAGAAAAAGTCCTTCTGCACTCCTTTGTAGCCCAATACCTTGCCTTCGGGAGTGATAGGCAACTGCTTGTAACCAAGAAAGGTAAAGAGTTCCTCAACCGAATTCGATGATGGGTTCAACATCAATCTCTTGATGTAGTTAGTGAAAGGAGATGAATCCTTCAATCCTGCTCGCAACATTTCAAGTAGCTTATCGACTACCACTCCATGCACACGATTGCCATGATAATAGACTTGTTCGTCCTTGACTTCAACCTCACCATCTACAAAATCCTCTACGGACTTCTTGATGTCTAGGTATTCGCCAACCTTATCATAATCTGCATCAAACAATGCTTGTCTAAGCATAACAAAGTTTGCGTTATCTTTTCTTACCGAATAAGGCTTGCCATCCCAAATGCAAGTGATGGATTCCTCGGTCATAGTATATGGTACTTTATTCATAATTTTTTTCTTTTCAAGTTTACAATTTTGATTGTTTATATATTATCTCAGATTTTTGGTTAAATGTCAAGCACTTTTTTGTAAAAGTTTATAGCTTGGCTTGCTATTGATGTGATCGCACATTTTTATGTATTCGATTATCGCATCCATTGTGTCCACTTCAACTCTATAAGAATAAATGTTCATGTGTTGAAGCATTGGATAGTTTTCCTTAATCGCATTAAATAATTCTTTGAGTTCGCACCCTTGAGTCTTAGCGAGTTTAGCTAATCTATCAGAATATTCTTTTGAATTAGTTTGTTCTTCCACAAAATTCCTAATAACCCTAAATCTTTTTGATTGCATATCTACTACATTCTCTTCTGAGATTATGTCATAAAACCTGTGAATGTCATGGGCATATGGTAAAGCCTTTTTAGAGTGACGAATCAAGTGCTGATTAAGCACATTACTAATTGAAGAAAAATTATCTTGATATCTAATCTCCTTAAAGGTTAGCACCTTGAGTTCGTTTTCAAACATATCATCTTGTTCTAGCAATTTCTTGCCTTCAGAGACAATCCAATCGAACGCACATTTGTAGTTGTCCTCCAACTTCTTGCAGTCCTTTCTGCGAACTCCATAAATAGTCGGAATCTTGACATCGTATTGTTCAAGATAGGAAAGAATATCTTTAAGTTGTCTTAATGAAAATTTTTCTTCGTTTACAGAAGAAGAACCTGTTGAATCCGCATCGACAATCTTGTAATTGAAGATTGGCACATAGAGAATATCTCCACTTGGAGTAGTCGCAACATCCTCCCAAGCACTAGAATTGCCATACGCTACTTTGTCAGCATTAAACTGAAAAAGTTTTACTGCTTGTCGAGTGTTTCCACTTCCCTTTGTTGCAGTTCGACTTGACTTGACCTTTGCTTTCTCTACATTGCGTAGACTATATACAAATTTTTTGTCAACTAACTCAAACTTTTCATCTTCATAAAATTTCTTTTTGATTGCATCAGTAGTAAATCGCAACACATATATGTCAGTTGCATCGGGATTTTCTTTGAATATAGTCCGAATACGCAACGCTAGTTGAGACGAATTATCACAATCATTAATTGCAACAAGAGTATTGTCCTTTGCATAGATGCTAGACTCCTTCTTATTCTGAACCTTGAATCCATCCGTAACATCCGAATCATCTACCTTGACATACCAATTAATAAACATATCGGGATCATGTCGATAATACCCACTCTTGTCTTCGTCCCATACTTGGTTGAAGGCAAAACTATCTACCTTATGCCCCTTCCAAGTGAATTGAGAACCTAGAATAGATCGAACTTGATAGGGTAGTGAATTAATAATTCTCGCATAATTAACTTTGGCTTGCCAAAAGTCATTAGAACCTGCGAGCTTTTCCTTTGCAATCTCTGCTAGTTCATTAAGAATTTCTATGGATTTATCTACAAGAACCTTTTGAGTAGTCTTGTTGTATTCCAATGACTCACGACTATGGTGAAGTTTTAGATCACCAAGATCGAAATTAATATACAACCCATCATGGGATAGAAGATTGTACAAATTATTGTTTACATTTTCCTCTACTCCATCGAAGTTGACATTACTCGCATTAATCGGATACGCAACTCCACCCATAATCGCATGAGATTGGTGATGTGAGTTGTAATTGTACCCTGCACTTGATTCAGTTTTTGCGAGAAACCAAGTAGCACCTTCTAAAGTTTTGTTAAGTGGCTCAAGGGTATCTTCGCCCAAACCTTTGAGAATCGGCATACGATCATCATCAAAATGCTCAAAGAAGTGCAGACACTCTCGTCTAAACTTCTGAACATCAGAATCTGAAACCGCAACTTGAACCTCTAGTCCTGTTGGGTCTTTCGATGGAACTGATTCCATCAAAGAAATCTTTGTGTCATCTTCTTCAGTCACATAGACATTGTAGGTCTTTCTCTCACCTCCATAGTATGAGACAACTGAAAAATTATCTCCGTATGATAAAGGTGCAAACTTACCAATGCCAAATGCACCAATATAATTGTTCGATTGCCTCTTGGTTGACTTGCCATACTTAGAGTATAGACCGAATACATCTCCTTGCGAAAGACCACTTCCGTAGTCTCTTACAGAGAAAGTTGGATTCATAGTCGTAGGCAACTTGACTTCCACCTTGCGAGTGGAGTTTGCTTCCTTGTTTGCATCTACTGCATTTGCAGTAATCTCACGAATTACCGCAAGACTTGTGTTTGAGTAATTGTTACGCAAGAGAGACGCTACATAACGCATATCTTCCGCATCAATAGTACAATTTACTTCATCGAAATCATGCGACTGCACGACTCGTTTTTGGTTTCCTTGGATTATCATTTTTGCTTTGTTTTTTTCAATATAATTTACACTTGTTTCTCAACTTTTGAAACTCTAGTATGACATAGTTCTAAGGTAATGTCAAGCCTTTTTTTTAAAAAATTATTGTAGTCTTCCACCTCCAACAAGGACATTGCGTAGAGTGCTTGATTGACCCTTGCGAGAAGAGATTTGTTTAGCATGACTGAATGCACTAGGATCAGTAAATTGTTGCATGACCATAGTAGACTTGTCAAGGTAAACATTCATGCCCTTGCGTGGAATAGAGTTTGCTTCTTTCTCCGCATTTGCGATTGAATGTTCTATACTTGCTAGAAATGCTTCTGATGTATTCATTCTATAATACTAGACTAGTTTTTGGTTTATGTCAAGCCTAAAAAATAAATTCGTCATATACAAACAGAGGCTTATCGGGATTATCCATAGGTTGGATAGTCCCAAGCGTATTGTATTCAAAATATTCTATAGCTTCCTCTTCGCTCATGCCATCCTCTGACATAAACGCACGAATAATTTTATTCGATGAGTAAACCAATCTACCATCGGGATCAGAACCGATTATAGCTTGATTGAATGTTGATTGAGGTTCTAGTACGATTGCATCGGGATTGATTTCCGCAATGGTATCGAGTACGATTTCTGCTTCTTCGTTTTGCATGATTATAATACTAGACTAGTTTTTAGCTTATGTCAAGCCTTTTTTTAAACTTTCTCTAATATCCTCTCTATCAATACTTTTTTGACAAGATTCATGGTTTCTGCCAAGTTCCAAAGTCCTTGGTCGGTCATGCCGTAGGTGTTGGTTACGGAATGAAAGTAACCCTCTTGTGGACTTTTCTGATTAGGATCATTGATCCATTGCCAATTTCCGTTAGCGTCTTGTCCCCATTGCCCTTGCCTTTGAAAATGCAAGTAACAAAGACCCTCGGAATCGCCATCGTTGAACCTTATGTCTGCATTAGGAAATTCCTCTTTAATTTGTGTGAGTTTAACTATCGTTCCCTGCTTGGGATAATCCATCTTTCTTTTTACTGCAATTACATTGAGTTCATCCTCAAACTCTCTTGTGCGTGAGTTCCTAACCCATTGAATGTCTTCTAATTTTATCATTTTAATATTCTTGTTCGTTTTCTATGTACTTGTATCCTGCCTCTTTTAAGAGATCGGTAAATTGAAGTAAGTGGCGATAGCGGTCTACGGAAAATAATTTGCAATTACTTCCATCGGAATAATGTGCTTCATACCATCTTTTATCGCTCACCTTGTAGTTTGAGCAATGTCTTATAATAAACTTTTTTTCTTTCATTTAAGATTCTCTCTTTGTTTCGCATTCATTTTTGTATTCCAACTCATCATTAATCAATCCTTGAATTCTCCATAAGATGCCCGATTCGGGCGAACCATCATTGAAGTGAAGGTGCTTGTTTAGCAATCCTCGTATCTGCATAATGAGATAGTCATAGTCTTGTGCTTCTGTTGTGTTCATGGTAATAACAATAGACTAGTTTTTAGATAATGTCAAGCCTTTTTTTTCTAATTCGTCCTCTAACTCATAAACTCCTCTCTCGTAGTAATTTAACGAGTAAAGGTCTGCGAACTTCTTGGCGAGAGAAAGAAAACTATCCTGTCTTTCGCCCTCGTAAATGTCTGCATCTTCATACCAAGATTCGTAGGTTGAAATCATCAACTCGAAAGTTCCATCGAATCGCAAATCTTTTTCCATCCACTTAGGTACATCTTCTCCACCTTTTTCGTAAAGGTGAACTTGCCCAATGTGATTGGGATAAAATTTCATGTGCTTCTTGACAGGTGATGCCAAGATAATTCTCTCAAAAATTTTACATAATTGAGTGTTGGATTCCTTGGTTTTGCTTGTCCTTCTAAAAAATGCTGAATGTGCTTCTCCGCTCATTTTACTTAAATAATTTTCCTTTGCAGTTAGGGCAATAGTATCTTGCGTTTTTTCTTATTCGATGTCTTTTGTATGTAACTCCACAACAAGTTTGTTCGTACTTGTAATGATTTTTTGGTTGAGTTAAGTCAGATGTACAACAAGCCTTTGGAGTTGCTCCGACTTTCCTTGCCCAATCTTTCCATATCTTCCCATGTCCTTTAAACTTGTCGTGAGTCCACGCAAGTGCATGAGCAATTTCATGCAATATAGTATCCTCTACTTCTTCTTCATTGTTTAATTCTGCATACCACTTAGAAAGAGTAATCTTCTTTGTATAATAATGGCAACGACCAAGAGTTCTCTTGCAGTTTTCAAACTCAAAAGTAAACTCATCGTCAACCCCATGTTCTTCCATGTGGAGCAAAGCTAGTGTTTTCGCATCTTCTAATAACATACCTATAACAATAGAGGAAAACCCTCGTCTTGTCAAGCACTTTTTTTAAAAATCTTCTGAATCGGCTTTTGCTAGGGCAATGTTCTCTTGCTCTGTAATTAATTCTCTAATTAATTTTATGGAATTATGTGCTATGACATCATCCGCATCGTGGAATGGATTGTAGTCGGGATGAACAACTTCTTCCGCAAGAAACAATACATTTTTTAATGCGATTATTTGCTCTGATGTCATTCGCATTTTAATCTACCAATAAATTGTCATCTCCAAACAAAAGAAATTTTGCGTATACTAAAGTTTGTATTTCCTTTATATACCTTTCTTCGTTCTCTTGTGTGTCGATTGGATAGTTTTCAATCTCTTCGATTTTTTGTGTTATTAAGTCTTTTAGTTCAGTCATTATTTGCCTCCATTGCGTTTGCAATTCTATTCATAGTTTTATTTAATAAAGAAAGTTGTGAACCTACTGCATCAATAGATGAGATTATTTCATTTAGTGACTTATTTATTTGTAAGGAATTAGAATCTGAATTCAGATTAAGGTCTGAACGCAAGTCATCAATAGATGATGCAACGCTACTTATATTATTTGCTTGTTTTTCTTTTAATCTGTAATCGTTAGTATTCATTATTCCTCCCATATATCTTCAAAGCTAACAAGCGTTTCAGTATCTCCACCGATATAATCTCCACCAAAACCATCTTCATTAGTCAAGATAAGAGTATTTCTTCCTCGCTGAATTGATTTAATTTTTCCGTATTGTTCGATGTCGCATTTAAAGCCAACCCAATCGCCAACTTTAATATCAAATTCTTCTTCCCATTGGTTTCTTATTTTCACTTGCTTCCTCCATTCGACTCCGCTTGATTAAAACTTCTTTCCTGCTTCCAACTTGAAAAAATTTCTTGGTCAACTAAGTCGTTAATCCTAGTAACATCTTCGATTTCAGTACCAAAATATTGGTCAATCAGTTGTGCGATTTGTTCCACGCACTCGTTCATTCTATAATTGTCTCCACCATCAAGTGGGACTTCAAAGGTGAGTTCAGTTGTTTTTATTTTTCTGTTCATTAGTCTTCAGCAGTTGCTACAATCAATAGCTTAACATCTTTTCCTTCTCCTGTCAAGCCTAAACTTTCTACAACTTCTCCAAAGATTGATCCATCTTCGGGAGTAATGCTGACCCATGCACAATTCTGCTCGCCATCATCGGTTGTATATAAATCCCAATCATGTATTTCTAAAAGTTCTTTTTGTTTTTTTGTTAGCTTCATTATTCTTTATTTATAATTACCTTGATTTCAATTCCCTCATCTTCCATAGTAGGAAATACCCACTCGAAAGATTTGTCTTCATATAAAATTTCTTGCAGTTCTCCTTCAGACATTGGCACTTTAATTGTCCAAGCATCTTCTGTATTTTTTATAATTTTCATTTCTGATATTTGTAATATATGTTCTTGAGGAGGTCGATTGCGATTATATTGATCTACCTTCCATTGGTCACTTCTGTCTTTCATTTTATATTAATGCGTTTGGTTCTAATCGTAAATTTTCTTCGTTAATATTAGCTTGGTAATTAATTGTAGGAAAATAAACATTATAAGAAACCTGCTCAACTCCGTTCTCCTGCCAACGAGGAGGAGAAACCCGAATTATGTTCCTTACAATACCAACAGGCGAAAAACCATCTGCCCTACTTACTCTGTCTCCAATTTCAAACATACAACAATCATGGCATACTTCTTTGAGATTGTCAAGCCTTTTTTTAAAAAATCTTTGTAAAAGGCTTAGTCATCGAATCCCCATTCGGCTTTTTGTTGATTTGTTGGTTGCCAATTAGGATCGAAACACTCTTCCATAGTATCCTCTCCGTAATCTTCAATATCAAAATTAGGATTATGTTCTTGAGCTAGAGATTCTATATACTCAAGAACCTTCTGTCCTACATCATGGTGAACAGGAGAGAGTGTGTAAGTCCACATATCTTTGGGTGATCCATAACCAAACTCTACGACAATGTGAACATCGTCAATATATTCCTTATTTGTGATAGGACAGATTGTAGGCTCATCTGTATAAAATGGTTCTTTTTCTTTTTTCGTAGTCATAAATTATTTGTTATGCAATTAAAACTCTTTTTTCTTCAAGCCTTGCAAAACTCCCAAACCATCTTGGAGTCTCATCATCCTTGTGAACGAAAGAATCATATTTATATGGATTGTAAGTAATCTCACGCATATTTTCTTCCGATAATCCTTCCCATGTTCTCTGAAACATCCTTACCTCATCATTAAGGTTTGCACAATGAGATAAGCCAAGATGATATGGTTCAAGGTATCCTTTGATTCCTGCATGAACATTTTTTCTCTTTTCTTTACGCACTCTTGCTTGACCCGCTCGACTGACCTTGATGGTGCAATCATACAAGTTAAGCTCAAAAGCGTGTGCTTTAACCAAAGCATCTTGCCTAACGCTCCAACAATTTTTGTGGAGATTTTTATAAACAAAAACTTTGCGATTAAAGTCTAATTTGTAACGAGGGTCTTCTTTCTTTTTTATCATATGTCAAACTTTACTATATAGCATTCTATCGGAGATTTAAGAAAAATATCTTCAATCATCGCTTTTATTATGCCCCAATTTCCTCCTGCAAGTCCACAAGAAATTCCGTGCGGTAATCCAAGCACAGGAGGAGCAGAACCATCATATTCATGCTTCGCAACATTCATTGCATAAAGGTCTTCCTCAACTCTTTTTAATGCTTGCCAAAATTTTTCATAATGTACTTGCCTTGAACCATCTCCAATATTTGCTTGAGTATACATATTATATATATAACCTTTATCGTTGGGCAAAAACATTGAGTTTATTTCGGCTTTAGAAAACTTGCCTAACCAATGAACATACTGACCATCTTTATCGTATTCAGTATTAAAAGCCTTTGTATCTGCTTCATATGCTTGAGGGTAACGATTCTTTATTTGCTTCGCAATACCTGCACCCATGATATTTCTAGTATTACATGAGTGTGCAATAGCACTAATCCCGATATAGTGATCGAGGTCATCGGGATCGTGAGTTGGAAAATCCAAAAGGTTTCCTTTGATTGTTCTTATTTCTCGCATTAGGAGTCTATTATACCAAAATGAATTTAACCTGTCAAGAAAAAAATTACCATGAGTTGATCGTGATATTTTCTCGACCATCATCCCTCTTCATCTTTACGAGGAGTCGCTTTAGCGTTGCCTCTCCCGAACTTAGGTAATCCTTATTATTTAACATATCTTGAACCATCTGACGATAGTATCGACCTTTGTAAGACCAACCAAGATCGAAACCTCTGCTCAAACCTTTTTGGTGTGCCATTTCATGCTCGTTATTTATTCCGTTGTCAAACATTATTCCATTATAAATTCATAGATTTTGATACCGATATAATATCCAATACACGCAACAATAATATATTCAATTACGATCATTCCACACACTTGATTTTAAAGAAAGTTTTATTACTTTAAAATGAAGAAACACATTGTTAAGTTTATTTAAATCTTTTTTATTTGCATCTAAGTATTGCATCATTTTCTTTTTTGAGCG